>ERZ838839.3423-NODE-3423-length-10082-cov-2.710681_pt1 | contig 10082 bp, 8 predicted proteins | sample MGYA00519909_ERZ838839 | MGnify/ENA primary metagenome ERZ838839 (study PRJEB31850, sample SAMEA3708843) | human gut metagenome | biome: human gut; feature: human-associated habitat; material: faeces | place: China | collected 2014 ... | reverse complement strand
AAGTTGTAAAGTGGTGTACTCTCAACATATAGCAGAATTTTGCACATAGCAATGGGTCCGGGAAAAAAATCCTCCAAAAACAAAAAATCCCCACCAGACAAGACAAAGTGTCTCATCCAGTGGGGTTCCCAAAATCACGCTTCCTGCTCCAGCAATGCTCGTTCTTGTGCTTTCCGTTTCCGGATCATCAGCGTGTGTGCCGTTTTTTCCTTTCTCTTTTCTCTATGGTACCGAATGCAGAGTCCGTTGACCTGCCAGCCGTCCATCAGCACCTCGACCGTTTTATTCGGATTGCATCTGCGGAATCCGATGAAAGCCATCAGCGTCCGGCTGTTTCCGGTGCTGGTCAGCTTGACTCCAAAATTCGTCGTGTAGGTGATCACGTCACCGTCAACGATTCCTTCCTTGATGAATGCGAAGTAAACGCCCTTTTCAAATTCCAGAAAATCCGGAGCCTGCTCTACCCGGTCTGCACTCATCTTCCTTTTTCCGCGCCGGATGTCACTCAGGATTTTGCTCCTTGCCTTGCCGCCAAAGTCACGCAGGCGGCTCCCATCCGTATCCAGTCCATTGACATTCAGCTTCATGCCGGCCTTGTTGATTTCGGGCATGGCTTCCAGGCAGCGGATGAAAAAGTCGTAGTTGTGCTTCATCTCCGAAAGAAGCTGTTCTTCCTGGCTGAGTTGCTGCCGTTCGTCCATTTTCTCATTCAAACGCTCTCGCAGGTCATCCACCAGTCTTTCGTAGGTATCAATCTCCGGGCTGGCTTTCTGGCGGCCACGTTCTACTGCTTCTTTCAGCCGACCCTGCATCTGAGCCATTTTTTCCTCCAGCTGCAGAATCTGCTCATTCAGTTCTGTTTTTCTGGAAAAATCCCGTTCTGCTACGTGCTCCTGCACCTTCTGGTAGACCATCCGGAATTCCGAATCGATCCATGCGTTCTCCCCGTTTTCTTCATGGTCGCGCTTAATGGCGTACAACATTTCCATGAAGCTCTGCTTGACCGCCGTCTCATATACAAAATGGGAAGGGCACTTTGCATCCCCTTCGCCGATATAAATCGGATGCCAGGCAACATCCGGGTCTGCTTTTCCCATAAATGATCCATCGTTGGTCGGTGAGGTATCTTTTAGACTTGAGCACCGCCAAACGGGATAGGTGTAATAATACCGTTCATAGTAATCATCCGGCGAACTTCCCTGTGCCAACAGCTCACTACGGCAGGCATCCAGGCACCTGTCATCCTCGAAGTGCGTCGCTCTTGCCTGCAGGATTCTGCGGTAAAAGGGGGCTCCGCACTTTCCGCATACCAGGTTATCAAAGACATCCTTGCCCACTCGTTTTTCCCGCTTCTCATCCTTTTTTTTCGTTCGGTTTTTCTTTCTATGTGCCAGGATTTCCTGTGCCCGCATCCATACCGCGCGATTGATAATCGGGACATGGTGGTCCGTCACATAAAATTTCGGAGCTTCTCCATTGTTTGGAATCGTCTTGTGTCTCAGGAAATCGACGGTAACCGTTTTTTGCAATTCGCAGTCACCAACATATTTTTCATTTCGGAGGATAAAATCCACACTTTCGCTCTGCCATTTTGTCCCTTTGGATGAAGGGATTCCCTTTTCATTCAGTTCATTGCTGATTTTGTAAGAAGATTTTCCCAGAAGGAACTCATCGAAGATGAAGCGCACCACCCTGGCCTGTTCTTCTACAATGATCCAGTCCTTATTCGTCTCACCGTCCGTATAACCGTAGACCGACCGTGGATTTCCAAAGGCAATCCCTTCCTGAAACCGCTTTTGAATACTCCAGCTGATATTCTTGGAGATCGAATTGCTCTCTTCCTGTGCCAATGCTAAAAGGATGGTCAGGAGCAGTTCGCCAGATGCATCCAGCGTATCGATGTTCTCCTTTTCGAAGTACACACCAATCGGCGGGTCACACTGCCGAAGCTGCCTCACGCAGTTCAGCGTACGGCATTATACTGTGTTAGGTTCCAGCGTTCGATGATATTGCAGAGATTCTGCACATAGGTGTGGCTGGTGGCATAGCCGCCGTCCTTGATGATCTGCACAGCCTTCTTGTAGTCCATGCATCCAGCCAGACCTTCATAACGTTTCCTGCTGCCATTCATCGCACCAAGCAGATATGCCGCGTGGTCGGCAATGGAGTCCTCCACACAGGCGTACTTTCGGAAATCAGCGGTGATCGTGACCATTGAACCGTCATCATTCTGTTCCTGCGTTTTCTTGGTATAGACCGACTTGCCATCCCAACTGCTGCCACTCCAGCTGTTCCCAGAAAGAGAGGTCTTCATCAGACCGATAGCCTCTGCGGTATCCTCTGCCGAGAACCCCAGCGCACCGGCGATAGGCGCACAGTACTTGAACGTCTCGCCCATCATGCTGACATTGGTGTTCGCATTGGAAGAAGCAGCTGCAAGAATATCTGCAAAATGCCCGGAATCCGCCGCAGACAAACCGAAAGCGGTAAGGGCATCCGTGACGATATCCGAAGTCGTGGCGAGGTCTTCACCGGATGCCGCCGCGAGGTTCATGATACCCTCGATGCCGTTCAGCATGTCAGAAGTCTTCCATCCGGCCATGGCCATGTATTCCATCGCCGAAGCCACCTCGGATGCAGAGAACTTGGTCTTTGCACCCATCTCACGGGCTTTCGCACGGAGCTGGTCAAAGTCATCCCCGGTCGCACCGGAAATGGCAGATACCTTACTCATCTCGGAATCGAAATCGGCTGCGGTTTTTACTGCTGCCGTACCAAGACCCGTTACAGCGGCAATCACCGGCAGGAACTTCTTACCGACATTTTCCACAGAAGATCCGATGTTCTGGAGCTTTTCTCCGGCTTCATCGATTTTGGCAAGAGTCGCATTGGTAGTAGCCGCCTGATCCTGTAAGGATCGCAGATTCTGTTCGGTCTCCACGATCTCACGCTGAAGAGCATCGTACTGCTGCTGGGTGATCTCACCATTGGCAAGCTGCTCATTGGCCTGCTGTGAGGCAGTCTTCAGAGTTGCCAGCTTTTCCTTGGTAGCTTCAATGGCATCCTTAAGCATCTTCTGCTTCTGGACAACCAGTTCTGTATTGGAAGGGTCCAGTTTCAGGAGTTTGTTGACATCCTTCAGTCCGGACTGCGTCCCCTTGATTGATTTGTTTACACTTTCCAGCGCTTTGGAGAGCTTTGTTGTATCGCCGCCGATCTCAACGGTGATGCCCTGGATTCTGGATGCCATTTGCGTAACCACCTCCTCGCAGGCATGAAAAAAGCCCATCTGCACGGGGCAGACAGGCATAAAATAATCTGAAATTTACAATTCTGTCGTTGCTAAGCGGCAGAAAAAGAGCTATACATAAATTGAGAAATTGTACTCAAATGAGGTACGCTCTATGAGTGAATATAATATTGACATTGCCGATATGCAGTGCTGGGTTTTCCGCATGGCTCAGTCCAATTGGTACAGTTCCAAAAGATTTCAACCCGGAAGACGGACAGATATCTGTTTACAAATTCCACTACGATCCCAACATATTAGCTTACTGTTTCCAAGGAGCCTCTGTTGAATGGCTTCATTTTGTAGCAGAAAACCGAAAAAAGGATTTGTTCCCACAACTTTTGAAAAAATACGGCACCATCGACATCATCGGTGGAAAAATTGCAGATGACCAAACAGCCCACACCTTACAGCAGTATATCGGTGGCGTTGACTTTGGTATCCCCGGCACACCGAAAGCAGACAAAATAGCTATTGAAAAACTTCTTCCCAATCGCCTAAAAGACCACTTCTGTTTTCGCACGCAGGACGCCGTTAATCATCTTGAATATATAAGGAGTGACCGCTATGGAGATGTCAAACTATAACTTCACAGATACGCAGAAAGAAAGCTGTGCTGTCAGTCTCATGCGCGATACGGTCAAAGAACTCGCTTTGCGTGATACTATGTCCTATGAAGATGCACTGTTACGCTTCATAAATTCAAAGGTATATGAAACACTTTTCGACTATGATACCGGAATTTGGAGAGAAAGCCCCGACTATCTTCTGAATCTCTATGACTATTGCAATTCTAAAAAGACTGCCTAAGTTTTCTTTCTGCTTGACTAGCACTACTACATCGGCTATACTTTCAACAGTGATCAGGTTTCGGTAACCTTGCGAGGTCCGAGGCCGGGAAGATGACCTCCGGGCCACCTTCTTTCTCCCCCAGTTGTGTACGACTGGGGGATTTCTATGCCTTACCACCAGACGATTGTGCTTATTTCGTTCGTAATATAAGCACGGTTGTCTGGTTTTTGCTTTAGAACATAACGATAAAAAGGCAGTAAGGGCTCTTTCCACACTTAGTTGATTTCACAGCGAAATTGTTCATGAAGCAGTACTTTTGCCTTCAATAATTCAAAACTATTTCTGCCATACATAATACGTTTTATTACTTTGAGTTTATTAACGCTTCCCTCTGCCAAACCATTATTATATTGCATGGCAATTCCATTTTTCACAGCAACAATATCTTGTCTTATACCATTCACATATGTTTGCAACTCAGGAATATTAAATTTTTCCAGTTTAACAAGCCATGCGTCAAGCTTTTCTTCATGCTTTGAATGTATAATTTCATAAAATTCCTTTATGGTCACATAAAGGTCGGCAATCACTGGGTATGATTTTAAAACTTGTTCATACTGTTCTTGACTGATTGTTTTCACATCATCCAACCCTTTATATATTAATTGCGTTAGTGATCGGCGTTGTACGTATTCCTTCGGCTGATAATCAGAGCAAGCTTCTTCTTTTTGAGAAGACACGCAACGAATTCTTTCTTTTTGAATAAACATTCTTAAAGAAGCAACTGATCCCTCATACCCTTTTTCGCTGATTATTTTGTGTATGCAGGGGTATGTCATGCCTTCGCACCGCAACTTAATGACTTCAGCTTCATAGGGTGCCAACTTTCCTGGAATACGTGCATGGTAATGCTTGTTTTCTACAGAGTAACTGGGATTCAAATAGTTTTGAATCGTTTTAAATGTATGATGCATCTCTTTAGCAATTTGCTCAATAGAAATACCATCGCAAGCCATTTTTCTTGCGGTATTTACCTCTTCTTGTTTTTGTTGTAATGCAAGCCGGTGATTAGCCTCCCTCGCAATAACTTTATCCTCGATTTTATCTGTATCGAGTTTCAAATACTTTTGAATTGTCTTTACAGAAGAATGCAATAGCAATGCAATTTCATTTACCGTCATCCCTTCGGCTTTCTTTGTTTGTGCAAATCGAACTCTGTCAACATGATTCCGTTGATTAATAAGTTTTACATGTTCTTCGCTATTTGTACTGACTGCTGGTATTTCAAGTCGAGCCGGAAACTCTCTGATTATATATTTTGTCATTGCCTCCGTGAGGCCTTTTATCATGTGAAATCTGTCACTTACCTGCACTATACCGGGATGGGATTTTTTAGAAGCATTAGCATAAATCTGAGCACCATCTCTTGAAATCATTTCAATATTTGGGTATGTAGCAAGCCATGCTCTTACTTCCTCTGTATTTCTTGTCGGAATCAAATCAATTATTCTATGCGTCTCTAAATCAACCATTACCGTTCCGTAAGAAAATCTTTTTCTAATTGCAAAGTCATCCACACAAACTTTTCTCACAGACAAGTTATCAACAATCGATGGCATTTTTTTTAAGCAGAACACAGATACTACTTTTCGATATATCGACATTACTATTTTTCAAGACCTTCGAGGCATTAATTGAACTCAGCTGGCTCGAGGTAAATAAAATATTTTTTTCTAAACGTTTGGTTTTCTTTCCATTTGCATCAACAAATGTATGTCGTTCAGAAAATGTCCGTTTGCAACACGTATCATTATCACAAAAGAACTTTCTTGTTGAAACAAGTAAAACAACCTTCTTTCTTTGTATGGGAAGATCCTGTATCTCTCTTTGATATATAGAATGAATTCTTTTAGATTCTTTTCCACAATAAGGACAATTAGCCGTTGATATTGCACTTGATATTTCAAAAATAATTTTATCTGCTTTATTACGAAATGCATCTAATCTATAATTGCTATCCAGATCTTTGACAATAAAATCCATAACCATCCTCTGATGGTTATATTATATTAATTCGTTGCAATAAAGTCAACCAAGCCCGGAAAGAACCTATGATGCGTTTACTAAAAAATCCCTTAACTCTATTGTTTATTCAGCTTCAGATAAGCTAATACTATTTTATCACTCCAAACATTCAACACGTTCAATAAATTCTTTAGCAAAACTTACATATTTGTCCTTGGTTGCTCTCAGACTACCATTATGACCTCTATTCACTTCCAGTTTTATTTCTTCTAAGTATTCTTGATCATTCTGAACACACCAAGCATACTTTTCAGGCACTAACCACATAGGACATTTTAAAGCTTGTGCCATAGACGGAAACGTATTGTGCGAATGCATAACTGCTTTTCCGCCAATTGGTTCTTCCAAATTGTCACTCTCTATTCTGTTTTCTGATCTAATATATTCATTTATAACGCCAGGTATCCTTTGCGCATATGCATAATGTGCTTTTGCTAAATCATATTTATTATTTCCATTTGTATAAACCCTTGCATTATACAACGTATACCCAATGAACTGAACAAATTTTTTGGGAAATTTATTTCTTTTGTCTTCCGAAAGCAACGTGTATATTACATTAAACTCTTTCTGCCATAAAACTAACGAAGTACCTATATTTCTTATACCATATAAACTAAACATATCCGGCTGTGTCGGAATAAAAAAACCATCTACTGTAGAAATGATTACTTTATTCAAAACACCTAGACTTGGCGAAGTGTCTACTAAAATATAATCATATTTATTCATTTCATTATACTTTTCACATATTCGCCTTATATTAGTAATCGTACGAATTCCCAAATTATCTCCTTGATAAACACTACTCCAGCGTTCAGCAATTTTATTTTCATATTGATGAATAGATAAACGTCCTGGAATTAAGTCTAAATTATCATATAATTTTATCGGATTTGGATAATTTTCTAACTCATTTACACCTTCTTCAGTAGCTTTTAACAAAAAATGTATTGAACGAGGAGTAGATAATACTTTTTCCACCACTTCATCTGACTTCCATGCTTTTTCATAATCGTCAATAAATGGCTCCTCTTCTTCCCAAATCATATGTAACTGCTCTTCTTTCATACCACAAATAGTCAAATTGCACTGAGGATCTAAATCAATCAACAATACTCTTTTTCCCATCTCATTAAGTGCACAGGCTAAATGAAAACACAGTGTAGATTTTCCCACTCCACCTTTATTGTTAAATACCGATATAATTTTCATAATACCTCCAACAAACTATAATTTAATTCAAAAATGTTCGTCTTTATTTTTATTATATCATTCCATATTACTATTGAGAAGTATCTTCTTATGCCCATAAAACTTTTCATAAAATTACATTACTCCACCTAGTAGCAGAACCACAATAGCACTTGAACAAAAGCGAAGAGACCGGAGATGCCCTGTTTTCAAGGCTTTCCAGTCTCTTAATGTGCTAAATTTTTTTATTCGAACTCGGCGTGTTCTTTGTTGTTCTTAACTGCATTTGTTTAAGTTTTATGCAAATACACGCCGTTTTATACTTCAATTACATCATTTATTCTGGCTTACTGATTTTCTGTTGCCAATATGTTGCCGCTATATCATAAATTCTCCTACAAAACTATGCTTTCTGCGCTATGATATAGAAAAATCGTAAAATTTTTATCATCAATATCGCTTATCGTTTCAGATATCATCTGATAATCTTTTGCTTGTAAGTTTTCTTCTACAATTGCATCAGACACTGTATATTTATAGCCACTCCCGCCTATCTTTTGGATGATTCTCTCACATATTATATCCACATAGAAAAGAAGATTTTCAACCAAATTCTCAATATTCATTATGTCATCTCCATCATGAATTATACGATTTCTTGCACGATAAATTCGTTGCAGATGCCATCTTACTTTTTTTTCATGTTCATTTAACATACGATTGAGATTTTTCTTCGTGCCAAATTGCTCATTTAAAGTAAAAATCCTAAATCTCAATAATGGAAATGCTTCTAATTCCCTATACAATTCTTTTCTCTTATCATCATATACCTCAAGTGCAATAAATGCAAATAATTTCTCTATTTCATCTCTCCCTACCGTGATCCCTGATAAAACCGCATCTGTTTTCCTTTTACTCCATCGTTGCAAATCTGATAGTAAATTTTTTACTATCTTTTCAATATAAGAGTTTATTAAGTAAGGTGTTACCAAATCAATAATATTAAAAATCCTACTGCGGTCATTATCGTTTTTTTCTTTTTCCAACAATAGTTCAAGAATGGACCATAAACTTAGCAAAGCATTCGATGGCGATTGAATCCCTAATGCCATATTATGTATCTCCATAATTCTAGATAGTTTATACAAGTTTTCATAATTTGTAGTCGCCATGTCAAACAGATTCAAAGCACTAGTAGAAGATACCGCAAATGATTTGGTTCTTTTTGATTTTTCTATACCAGATACAGGTTCCTTAATATATTTAATCTTATTTTCTCCTACCTTCACAAATCCATTTTTATAAATACCATTTTCAACATACCTAAAAAACGAGTAAAAATGGTTTAATAATCCGATTATGCTCTTCCCCATTTCATAAGCTGAATATTCATCATATGCATTTAAATTTTTAATTTCAATAACACTATATCCTTCAATCTTTTGAATACCTTTCGGAATTTTATTATTGTCCAAAATAACAATAGAATTTTCAGGCATTTTTTCCGATAATAGTCCACTAAATTTCGCAAGTTCTTTATGAACTGTAAAATACACCGAATATCCTTTCACTTCTGAATCAAAACAACTAAAAAAAGTTTCTAAACTCGCTACATCATTCACTCTTTTTAAAAAAAACACTTTATTTAAACATGAAAAAATAAACCTTGAGTTATATCCTAAAACTGTAAGTTCTCTTACTAAATATTTTGAGCATAACTCAATTTCTTTTTTTCTATCCTCTAAAACTGCATTTTTTAACTCCATCTCAATTTCTTCCAAATATCTGCGACTAGATAATTTGTCTAAAAATAGTTGGCAGACCTTTCTTTTCATATCGCTGTCATAGGAACCATGATTTTTTAGGAATTCTTTAGTTTTACTAATACCAATGATTTTTTGCGCTGCAATATCCTCTTTCAAAGACCACACAATTTCTTCAAATATTGGAAGCTCATTTTTATCCTTTAGCAATCCCTCTTTAATGCTATCGACAGTTTCCAAATATTCACGTAATAACAATTTTATATTTAACGTTGGTGTTTTATAAGTATCCATTGAATAATGAAAAAGCAATTCATCCATCCGTTGTACAAAAAATAACATTCCTTGCAAATCAGAAATATCCTTCCAGTTTTTCAACCCTCTCTTAATCATTAGTCTCCTCCTATGTGTCTGGAATCTCCCGAAATGTAAGGCTTCCAGAGTATCTAAATCGCAACATTGCCATTAAACATTCTTTTCATCAATCATTAGTCTATCATCTACAATTTCATCAATCTGATTCGATTGTTTAATCCGATTTACAAAATCATAATTCAGCAGTTCTTCATTCCATAAACGCACAATATTTTTCTCTGTACAATATTGCAAACTTTTTATAATTCGAGAAATTTTATAAAGATAACTGCCCTCATCATACATAGCATCTTCATTTTCCCATTCTTCCATCTGCCCCGAATATTGGACAATCGGCAAATTATTTGCAGCTTCTTTTTCAATCCGCAAATAATTATTAGCCATTAACTTGCAGCTATCATGCGCTTGCAACAGGGTTTTTAAATCTTTGTAAACAATTCTTGATTTTACATCATAAGCAAAATATGGCGTTACTTTCCCATCTATCGGATTAACAAACAAATGACAATATGAAAATCCTTCTAGTCCGTTTGGTCTTTCCACATCAACAATGCAACCATGTATCTTTCCAGAACCTCCAAGAT
>ERZ838839.3410-NODE-3410-length-10122-cov-3.753849_pt1 | contig 10122 bp, 10 predicted proteins | sample MGYA00519909_ERZ838839 | MGnify/ENA primary metagenome ERZ838839 (study PRJEB31850, sample SAMEA3708843) | human gut metagenome | biome: human gut; feature: human-associated habitat; material: faeces | place: China | collected 2014 ... | reverse complement strand
GTTCAAAGAGGAAGGAAAACCGCAGGTTGTCCTTCCTTTTTGCCCCCGCGGCGGGCGCCGCGACGTTCCCGCCGTCCGCAGACGGCGAATCCCCACCGCTGAATCTCAGCGAAAAACATCCCGCCCGTTAGGGGCGAACCCGCCTGCGCGGTTCAAGTGTCCCGGTCAACCGGTGCAGAGAAAAGACGGACGTTTGAGCGGCTTGATGACCGTTTTTGAATAAACCATGAATTTTGTAAAGCCCTCTTGATTTTTTCTGACTTTGGGATTATTATATCAATGTTGGCACTCGGCGATTGAGAGTGCTAATACCAAACAACAAACACAGAGGTGTATGTAATCATGGCAACCAAGCAGTTTAAGGCAGAATCCAAGCGCCTGCTCGATTTGATGATCAACTCCATTTATACGCACAAGGAAATCTTTCTGCGTGAGCTGATCTCCAACGCATCCGACGCAACGGATAAGCTCTACTATAATGCAATGAAGGAAGGCAAGACCGGTATCACCCGCGACAGTCTGCCGATTGAGCTGACGCTCGACAAGGCAAACCGCCGCTTTATCATCGAGGACCACGGCTGCGGCATGACTGCCGAGGAAATGGAGAACAACCTCGGTACGATCGCGCATTCCGGTTCGCTGGCGTTCAAGAACGAAAACGAAAAGCAGGACGACATCGACATCATCGGTCAGTTCGGCGTTGGCTTCTATGCGGCATTTATGGTCGCAAAGCATGTTGAGGTCGTATCCCGTGCGGCAGGCAGCGACGAGGCCAACCGCTGGGAGTCCGACGGTGCGGACGGCTACACGGTTGCACCGTGCGAAAAGGCAGAAAACGGCACGAAGATCGTGCTGACCATCAAGGACAATACGGAGAACGAGAATTACGATGAATTCCTCGAGCCGTACCGCATTCAGGGTCTGGTAAAGAAGTATTCCGATTACATTCGCTACCCGATCAAGATGGATATGACGCGCTCCCGCATGAAGGAGAAGCCGGCAGATGCAGGCGATGACTACAAGCCGGAGTGGGAGGAGTACACCGAGAATGAGACCCTCAATTCCATGGTTCCGATCTGGAAGAAGTCCAAGAAGGAGCTGAAGGACGAGGATTACAACAGCTTCTATACGCAGAAGTTCTACGATTATCAGCCGCCGCTGTGCCATATCCATTCCAGTGTGGAAGGCGCGGTAACGTATACGGCAATGCTGTTCATCCCGTCTCACGCGCCGATGGACTACTACACCAAGGATTATGAGAAGGGTCTGCAGCTGTACTCCAACGGCGTACTCATCATGGACAAATGCGCGGATCTGCTGCCCGATCATTTCAGCTTTGTACACGGCATGGTCGATACGGCAGATCTGTCGCTCAACATCTCCCGTGAAATGCTGCAGCACGACCGCCATTTGAAGGCCATTGCGCAGAGCCTTGAGAAGAAGATCAAGAGTGAGCTGCTCAAGATGCAGAAGGATAAGCGCGAGGATTATGAGAAGTTCTGGGCAGCGTTCGGCCGTCAGATCAAGTACGGTGCTTATGTTGAGTACGGCGCGCACAAGGAGCTGCTGCAGGATCTGCTGATGTACCATTCCTCCACGGAGGACAAGCTGGTATCGCTCGCGGAGTACGCTTCCCGCATGAAGGAAGACCAGAAGTATATCTACTATGCTTGCGGCGAGACCATCGACAAGATCAAGCTGCTGCCGGTTATGGAAACGCTGTCCGACAAGGGCTACGAGGTGCTGTGTATGGATGACAGCATTGATGAGTTCTGCGTCAAGATGCTCGCTAAGTACAACGATAAGGAATTCAAGTCCATCGCGGATGCAGACCTCGGTCTGGACAGCGAGGACGAGAAGGAAGAGATCCAAAAGCTGAGTGAGGACAATAAGGATGTCCTCGAAGCGCTCGGCAAGGCGCTCGAGGGCAAGGTTAAGAAGGTCGAGCTGACCAGCCGCCTCAAGAGCCATCCGTGCTGCCTGCGTGCCGAAGGCCCGGTAACGCTCGAGATGGAGAAGGTGCTCAACCAGCAGGCTGCTGTCAACGGCGGTCAGAGCGTACACGCCGAGCGTGTTCTGGAGCTGAATGCCGAGCATCCGATCTTTAAGAAGCTGTGTGCGCTGCAGGCGGAAGGCTCGGATAAGGTAAGCACCTATGCGGATATCCTGTATACGCAGGCGCTGCTCATCGAGGGTATGCCGGTGGATGATCCGGTGGCTTACGCAAATGCTGTTTGCAATTTGCTCTCCTGAGATATATAATAGTATAGTTAGTATATAGATAGTATACTTGGGATAAAAGAGTGAATGATTGATGGATTGAGAATAGCGATGCGGCGCGGCTGCGTCGATACTACATTTTATTTATGAACAAAACCGGAAGGTGATGAAACATGAAGAGAATGCTGTGGATACTCAATCCGCATGCGGGACGCGGTGCAATGAGCGGAAAGATCATCGACTGTGTGACCGCATTTCAACAGGCAGGATATGATGTGACGATTTATATCACGCAGGGTGCGCAGGATGCAACGCGTGTTGCACGGGAGCGTGCGGGCGAGTTCGATCGCATTGTGTGTGCAGGCGGTGACGGTACGCTGAACGAGGTGATTACCGGTCTTATGCAGGCGGAGAGCCGTCCGGTTCTCGGTTATGTGCCTGCCGGTACGACAAACGACTTCGCGTTCAGTCTGGGCATTTCCAAGGTGCCCGCTGAGGCGGCGGTTATTGCGGCAGGCGATACGCTGCAGGCGCTGGATATTGGCCGCTTCAACGATCGCTATTTTAACTATATTGCGGCGTTCGGTGCGTTTACTGAGGTCTCCTATGAGACACCGCAGCAGACCAAGAACATTTTCGGGCGTGCTGCGTATATCATCGAGGGCATTAAGGCGCTGACCAACATCAAAACCTACCACATCCGCGTGAACAGCGCGGAAACGCAGATGGAGGACGATTTCATCTACGGTATGGTGACAAACACGGTGTCGGTCGGCGGCTTCAAGACCATCCGGCCGGATGGCGTGGCGCTGGATGACGGACTGTACGAGGTGCTGCTCATTTACCCGGTCGAGAATCCGATGGAGCTGCAGTGGCTGGCGAATGACCTGCTGACGCATAATGTCGAATCTAACCGCTTCGCGTACTTCCGCACGTCAAAAATCAGTTTTTCGTCCGATGACGAGGTGACGTGGACGCTGGACGGCGAGTTCGGCGGCGCATTGCACAATGTGCAGATTACCAACTGCAGCCGTGCGATCACATTTGCCACCGGCAAGGAGCCGGAAGGCAAAGAATCATAAGAAAAGCCCTGCAGAATGCTGGCTTAACCGTGATAAGGAATGAATGCAGCCGTATTGCGGATAGCCGATGGATTCAGGTGTGCAAGGACCACAAACGCAAAGACAACCGCCCATTTCCGAAAGAAATGGGCGGTTGATTTTTTGCTGTTTATCAAAAGCAAACTTATTCAATTTCATGGACGAGGTGGAAATCTCCGTATCGGCAGAGCCCGGGATCGTAGAAAAAACGGCGTGACTTTCACGGTCACACCGTTCTTTGCGACACAATAATTACTTGTCACGATTCAGTGTCAGCTTTGCGGGGTTTTTATACGTTGGGTGCAAGCAGGATGGGCTGAAGCTGTCTGCCGTTCATGGCCGCGTCAATGGCAGCGGGAATCAGCGTCATATCTGCGACAAGCGAGCGCGGCTTGCTGTGCGGCGCATCCTGCCGGAGCGGCACGAAATAGTAATGCCGGCGATTCAGCAGCGTGCCGAGATTGGCGGCGCTGCCGGACAGACCGTCATTGGTGGAGACCGCCAGCACGACCGGACGTTCTCCGCGCAGATGGCTTTTGACCGCCATGGTCGCAGGGGTGTCCGTCAGACCGTGCGCCAGTCTGGCGAGTGTATTGCCCGTGCACGGCGCAACGATCAGTATATCAAACAGCGCCTTCGGCCCAATCGGTTCGGCGGAAACAATGCTGTCGATAGGGGAGACGCCGGTGAGTGCAGTCAGCTCCTGACGCCAGTGCGCGGCTGTGCCAAAGCGGGTGTTGAGTGTGCCGGCGCTGTCGGACAGAATCGGCGTAACGGAATCGCCGCGCTCGATGAGTGCTTGTATAACCGGTATGACCTTGGCAAAGGTACAGAACGAACCGGTCAGTACAAAGCCAATGCGGAGTTTGCTCATAAGATGCCCTCCTCGTGCAGAATGGTGTCCACGGTATCGAATACTGCGCGTGCAGCGCTGAGCGGTGCTACCTTGCCCGGAAGAGACAGTGCGTGCAGCACGCGACAGCCATCCGGAAGCAGGGTATCGGCGGCAACACCGCCCGGCAGAGATGCAAGATCAATGATGAAGCAGGGCGGTTTCATGTCGGACAGTACCTCGGTTGTCAGGATCGGAGCAGGTACGGTGTTGAAAATCAGGTCAAAACCGGCAAGATGACCGGCGAGCCTGCGTGTATCCAGTGCGTGCAGTCCTGCGGCGGCGATGCGTGCAAAATCACGCGTGCAGCGTGCGGAGACCGCAACCTGTGCATCGAGAGCGTACAATTTGCGTGCAAGAAGCATGCCGATCCGTCCGGCACCAATCACCAGACAGCGTGCATTTTGCAGCGTGAACGCAGTTTGCTCCATCGCGAGCTGAAGTGCTCCCTCGCAGGTAGGGAAGGCGTTAGCGGTTTGGCGCATAAACGGGTTTGCCTTCGCATAGACTGCAAGCGAAGGAGGGATAGCCATGAAACTGACTGAACAGGAGCAGGCTGCTGTTTCGCGCGGCATGATCGAGGGTCTGCTCCGCGCTTTGCGCGCGGAAGGCGTGCTGCCGCCCGAGCGTCTGGAGCTGGTGCTCGAGCTGCTGTGCGCAGGCCGCTGACATGCTGCGCGTGGCCGCCTATTGCCGCGTTTCCACCTCGCAGGAGGACCAGAGAAACTCGCTGGAGAATCAGCGGCGATATTTTTCGGAGTACATCAGCCGTCAGCCGGACTGGGAGCTTGTGGAGGTTTATGCGGACGAGGGTCTGTCCGGCACCTCGTCCGACCGGCCTGCCTTTCGGCGCATGCTGGCAGCGGCAGCAGAAGAGAAAATTGACCTGATTTTAACCAAAGAGGTCTCACGCTTTGCCCGAAATACGGTTGACACGCTCGCGTACACGCGGCTGCTGCGCCGTCAGGGAGTCGGTATTGTATTCATTGGAGATCATATCGACACCCGCCAGAATGACGGTGAATTCCGGCTTACCATAATGGCAAGCGTAGCGCAGGAGGAGAGCCGCAAAATCTCTGAGCGCGTCAAGTGGGGACAGCAGCGCTCGATGGAGCGCGGTGTGGTGTTCGGGTGCAACAATATATACGGATTTACCCTGCAGGGTGGGAAATTGATAGTGAAGCCCGAGCAGGCGGCAGTCGTCCGCGAGGTGTACCGCCGTTTCTTGATGGACGGCAAAGGCACTTACATCATCGCACGGGAGCTGACCGCCGAGGGCATCCCGCCGCCAAGCGGAAAAGGAAAATCGTGGTCGTCTACGATGGTGTTGCGGCTGCTCCGAGGCGAGAAATACTGCGGCGATCTTCTGCAGCGCAAAAGCTGCACGCCGGATTTTCTCGATCATCGCAAGGTGAAAAATGAGGGGCAGTCGCCGCAGGTTTACCTGCGGGATCATCACGAGGCGATTGTGCCGCGCTCGATGTTCGAGGCTGTCCGGCGGGAACTCGACCGCCGGCAGGCAAACCGCAAAGCCGGCAGCCGACCCTCCGCGCGGTACTGGTGCTCCGGAAAAGTGGTCTGCGGACGGTGCGGCAGTCGGTTTGTGCCGCGCAAGGGCGCACAGGCGGACGGCGGTCTGCGATGGGTGTGCGGGAAACGGGTGCAGCACGGCGTGGCAGCGTGTGCGGCTCCGGCAGTTGAAAATCGGATTTTGCTGGACTGCATGAAGCAAATTGTACAGGATTTACCAATCGACATGGAGGTGGTATTGCGGCAGACCTTGCGCGCGATACCTGATCTCACACGCACCGAAAGACAGCAATTCTGTACAATTTTACGGAAAAAGCTGTACAGTGAAACGGTTTACAGCGCACTGCTCGATCATATCACTGCAACGGGGGAGGGCTTGACTGTATATCTGCACGGCGTGTCCGAACCGCTGTATTTCGACCTTTCGGGCAGAGAAAAACCGTCCGTGCAGCGCACGGACGGCTGAACACTATTCGCTTTTCTTTCCGCGTTCGTCGTAATCATCGAGGAACGAGTGGAGCACGCCGCCAGACTTGTAACCGGGCATCATGTCCAGATTTACCGAGTGAATACTGTTGAAAATGCTGCGCTCAATATTCGGGTTGTCGCGGCGCAGACGGCGCAGCAGAATCTTGACCTCCTGTCGCTTGGAACCGCCGCCGCCGTTGTCGCACATCGTACAGTTTTCGGTGAAGCGGCACGCGCACTGGATAAATTCGAGGTCGTTATACTGCTTCCACGCGAGGATATCCTCCTCGTGAATGCAGTACAGCGGACGAATCAGCCCCATGCCTGCAAAGTTGGTGCTGTGCAGCTTGGGCAGCATGGCCTGCATCTGCGAGCCATAGAACATACTCATCACGGTCGTTTCAATGACATCGTTGAAGTGGTGGCCGAGCGCGATCTTGTTGCAGCCGAGCTCCTGCGCCTTGCTGTACAGATAGCCGCGGCGCATGCGCGCACACAGGTAGCACGGATTCTTCTCGCTGTTGTTGGCGACCGCGAAAACATCGGTCTCGAACACGGTGATCGGGATATGCAGCAGTGCGGCGTTGCTCTCAATTTTATTGCGGTTGATCTCGTTGTAGCCGGGGTCCATAACGAGGAAAACCACCTCGAACGGCACCTCGCTGTACCGCTGGAGCAGCTGCATCAGCTTTGCCATCAGCATGGAATCCTTGCCGCCGGAGATGCACACGGCAATCTTGTCGCCCGGCTGAATCAGCTGATACTGTCGAACCGCCAGTGTAAACGGGTTCCAGATGGTCTTGCGGAATTTTTTGATGATACTGCGCTCGATCAGCTCGTGCGGCTGTAAATCTCGTTTCATAATGATGCTCCCTGTATTACTTGACTAACTCGTGATAGCACGCGTCGAAAACGGACAGAAATTCGTCGATTTCCGCGTCCGTGGTAAGGTGGCTCAGGCTGATGCGCCATGAGGACAGTGCATTGCGCCGGTCGCGGCTGACGGCAAACACCGCCCGAGAGGGAAGTCCGTCCGCCGAGCAGGCAGATTTGACCGATATGCACACGCCTTTTTCGGACAGCGCGCGCTGAAATACGGTGCCTTTCACATTCTTCACGCTCAGATTGAGGATATGCGGCACGGCGTGCTCCGGACTGTTGATATGCACCGCGGGATACGCCGCAAGTGCCTTCCGAAGCCGTTCGCTGTGGCGCTGAACGACCGCACAGCGGCTTTCGCGTTCATCGCATGCCAGCTGCAGTGCCAGCGCAGATGAAGCCGCCAGACCGAGTGCGGGCGTGCCGCTGCGGTACAGCGTCGTGCTGGCGCCGCCGTTCATCTGGGGCTCGAGCGGCATACGACTGCGCTTGAGCAGCACGCCGCTCCCGCAGATGCCGCCAAACTTGTGCGGCGCAAAGCTCAGCGTGTCGATGCCGGAAAAGTCCACCGGGATGCGCCCGATAGCCTGCGTTTCGTCAACGTGCAGACGGCAGTTCGAATGGTCAGCCAGCAGCGCTGCGATTTCGTTTACCGGCTGAATGGTGCCAAGCTCGCTGTCCACCGCGCAGATGGCAACGAGAACGGTATCCGGACGCAGAAGCTCACGCACTTCCTCCGGGTCAACCGTGCCGTCCCGTCCGATGGAGAGCAGGTCGATCTCCCAGCCGCGCTCCTGCAGGGCGGTCAGGCTGCCGCTGACCGAGGAATGCTCGAGCGGTGTGGAGATGATATGCTTGCCGATATGCCGTGACGCCTGTGCGATGCCCTTGATGGCGAGGTTGTTCGCCTCGGTCGCACCCGAGGTGAAAATGACCTCGGCAGGGGACGCGCCGGTCAGCGCCGCAATCTGCTCGGTGACACGCGCCATTTCCTCGCGGGCGGCCTTGCCCGCCGCGTGTACCGAGTTCGGGTTGGCCGGGAACCGGCGTTCCATATCGCAGAATCGCTCCAGCACCGCAGGGTCCGCGGGTGCATGGGCGGCATAATCGAGATAAATCATAGCATGGACTCCTCAAAATAAGGTTAACGGCTATAATCATAGCATTCTTATAGGAAAAAGTCAAGATGGACAGAAAAAGACTGCTGTCTCTGATGAAACAGCAGTCTTTTGTTTTACCTCATTGCGGGGTCGGTCACGCCGTTGGCCTCAAACGCGCGGATGCGGTCCAGGCAGGTGCCGCACTTGCCGCACGGCTTGTCGCCGCCCTCGTAGCAGCTCCACGTCAGCTGATAGGGAACCTGCAGCCGCAGACCTTCGGCAACGATCTGCGCCTTGTTCCAACGCACGAACGGAGCCTCGATGCGGACATCACCGCCCGAGCCGAGTACAATGGAGTGGTTCATCGCATTTACGAATTCCTCGCTGCAGTCGGGATAGGCATTGCCGGCGGCATCGTCGTGATGTGCACCGTAGTAAATCACGCTGCAGTTCTTGGACAGCGCAACGCTTGCCGCTGCCGACAGGAACAGACCGTTGCGGAACGGCACATAGGTCGTAACCGGCTTGCCGCCGCGCTGCGCGAGCTGCTCGGCGTAGGATTCCTCGGGGATGTCCTCGGTCGAGTGGGAAAGCAGCGAGCAGTCGCTGTACGCGAACACCGGCGTCAGGTCGAGAGACGTGCCCTCGATGCCGTAGTATTCGAGAACCGCCTTCGCAGCCTGGATCTCCTTAACGTGCTTCTGACCGTAGTAAATGGACAGCGCGCACACATTCTCCTTGCCGTGCTTCTCGATGGCAAGCGCAAGACAGGTCGTGCTGTCCACGCCGCCGCTGCACAGGACCATTGCCTTTTCGCTCATCGGTTGTCCACCTTCTCCGGGTACAGATCGTGGTGGGTGAGACGCTCGAATGCAACCTCCTCCCAACGGGTGCCGGGCTTGCCGTAGTTGCAGTACGGGTCGATCGAGATGCCGCCGCGCGGTGTAAATTTGCCCCAGACCTCAATGTACTTCGGATCCATCAGGCGGATGAGGTCCTTCATAATGATGTTTACGCAGTCCTCATGGAAATCGCCGTGGTTGCGGAAGCTGAACAGATACAGCTTGAGCGACTTGCTCTCTACCATGCGCTCGCCGGGCACATAGGAGATATAGATGGTAGCAAAGTCCGGCTGGCCGGTCATCGGGCACAGGCTGGTGAACTCCGGGCAGTTGAACTTGACAAAATAGTCATTGTCCGGATGCTTGTTCGGGAAAGTCTCCAGCATTTCGGGCGCGTAGTCCGAGGGATACTTGTTCTTCTGGCTGCCGAGCAGCGTGACGCCGTTCAGTTCTTCTTTATTTCTTCCGGTCATGGTTGCATTCTCCTTACATTAACTAGCCTTAGTTGCCTTGGGATACAGTGCGCGCTGCAGTACGTTCACCAGAACGACACCGCAGACCGCAGGTACGGACTGACCGATGCACAGGCTGGTAGCGAGTACAGAATACGGAACGTGCAGCAGATAGCTCAGATAGCTCGATACGCCGAGACCGGGCACAAGGATGATCGGAAGGATCATCAGCCAGCGGCTCCATCCCTTGCGGCGGATGAGCACGATGATCGCGGTAACGATGATACCGACGAAGCAGCCTCCGAACCAGTCCAGCAGACCGAGTCCACCGAACAGAAAGTTGGCAATGAAATTAGCGAAACCAAGCGGCAAAACCAGGAACGGAAACAGGTAAGCGAGCGCATACAGAGCCGTTGCAATGCGGATCTGGTACGCACCGAAAGAGAAGCTCTGCGTAAAGTACAGCACAACAACGTAAAGTGCCATCACCATAGCAGAAACGGTCAGTTTTTGAACCTTGCTCATGTTTTCTTTTACCATATTTCGTTCACCTCCAAATAATGCACACAACAACGTTGATTGGAAACCTAAGGCAACACCGCACAATTAAGACTGCGGTGCTTTGCGGAAATTTTGTGT
>ERZ838839.3409-NODE-3409-length-10131-cov-17.072152_pt1 | contig 10131 bp, 8 predicted proteins | sample MGYA00519909_ERZ838839 | MGnify/ENA primary metagenome ERZ838839 (study PRJEB31850, sample SAMEA3708843) | human gut metagenome | biome: human gut; feature: human-associated habitat; material: faeces | place: China | collected 2014 ... | reverse complement strand
CAGCGTTTTTTTATGGTATATCCAATCTTTTTTATACATTTGTAGCTTCAAGTAACGTATGTAAAATTTAAGTTATGGAAATAGTACAACTAGATGGCCTTGAACCTCAATTATTTAATTTAATCGGACCATTGGCTATGAATCCCAAAGTCCTGAAAGCAAATAACAATTATCCCTTTAAAACGACCCAAAGTTTTCAATGGTACATTGCTGTCGAAGATCATGACGTAACCGGCTTCATCCCCGTAGAACGGAAAAGCGGCAGTTATGTTATCAACAACTATTATGTCCATAACGATAATCAGGAAGTGCTGACCGAGCTGATAGGAGCAATAAAGCCCAAAAAGAATTTATATGCCATTGTTCAGACCAAGCACGAGGCGACTTTTTCCGGATGCGGCTTTCAAACTGAGCACCGCTGGACTAATTATATAAAAATGATTTACAACACAGACAAACATGAATAATAAAAGACCTAAAGGGGAAAATGTTTATCAACTCGTTCAAAAGAGACTCAAATTCCTATTCAACGAATTTGATAATATCTATGTCTCTTTTTCAGGAGGAAAAGACAGTGGTGTCTTGCTCAACTTATGTATCCAATACATCAGAGAGCATAATCTGAACAGAAAAATCGGAGTATTCCACATGGATTATGAGGCACAGTACCAAATGACCACAGAGTATGTGGAGCAAACCTTCAGAGAGAACCAGGATATTCTGGACATATACCATGTATGCGTTCCATTCAAGGTGGTGACTTGCGCTTCCATGTTCCAAACCTACTGGCGCCCCTGGGACGAAAGCATGCACGCCCACTGGGTAAGGCCTCTTCCGAAAAACTGTTATAAAAAGGAAGACTTTCCCTTCTACAATGAGGAAATGTGGGACTATACTTTCCAAACCTCATTCGCATCGTGGTATCATAAAAAGCATGACGCAGTACGCACTTGCTGCCTGGTAGGCATCCGCACCCAAGAGAGCCTGGACCGGTGGAGAACCATTCACGGCAACAACCGCCTGAACAGCTATCATAACCTGAAATGGACCCGCAGGCTGGGATACGATTTATACAACGCCTACCCTATCTATGACTGGACCACCGAAGATATATGGACTGCATACGCCCGTTTCAAATGGCCGTTCAATCAAATGTATGAACTTTATTATAAAGCCGGCGTACCTTTGGACAGACAACGTGTAGCCAGTCCGTTCCTCAGCACAGCACAGGAGACTCTGAAATTATACAAAGCCATCGATCCCAATACGTGGGGAAGAATGTTAGGCCGCGTAAACGGAGTGAACTTCACCGGAATCTATGGCGGAACCCGTGCCATGGGGTGGCAAAACATCAAATTGCCGGAAGGCTACACATGGAAGGAGTATATGTACTTCCTGCTGGACACATTACCCGAAGAAACCAGACAGTCTTACCTGGAAAAACTAAGAGTAAGCCGGGAGTTCTGGAAGTATAAGGGAGGGTGTCTGGATTTATCAACGATCCGCAAACTGACTGACTTGGGCATAAAATTCTATGTACAAAAGAAAACGAACTACAAGACAGACAAACTTCCTGTCCAGATGGATTATCTGGATGACATAGACATTGCGGAATTCAAAGAAATCCCCACCTATAAACGTATGTGTATTTGCATTCTGAAAAATGACCACGTATGCAAATACATGGGATTCGCCCTGACCAAAAAAGAAAAATTAAGAAGAGACAGAGTGATGCAGAAATATAAAAACATTATCAAATGAAAGAAGAATTCGAAAGTCCTGTGTATCACGTGCACAGAGTACCGGTGGAAAAGGTACGCGCCAACAGTTATAACCCAAACCACGTAGCCGCTCCTGAAATGAAGTTACTGGAATTAAGCATTTGGGAAGATGGTTACACTATGCCTTGCGTATGTTATTATATTCCCGATGAAGACATCTATGAACTGGTAGATGGCTATCATCGTTACTGCGTGCTTAAAACTTCCAAACGTGTGTTTGAACGAGAGAAAGGTCTGCTTCCCGTAGTCGTTATAAAAAAAGACCTTTCAAACAGAATGGCAAGTACCATCCGCCACAACCGTGCCCGTGGTACTCACAGCATTGAATTGATGGTGGATATCGTGGCAGAACTGACCAAAGCCGGAATGAGTGACGAATGGATTAAAAAGAATATCGGCATGGATGCCGACGAACTTTTACGACTCAAACAAATATCCGGCTTGATGGAACTCTTTGCCGACCGGGAATTCACCATACCCGAACCGTAAAGCAAATTTAATTAATACACTATTCAGTTGAAATATCATGCATTGATCATAGGGTTGTCGGTTCTGGCTTTACAAAGCTGCACCGACAACCTTATTTATACAGAGCCCGGCACGAAGGCAACCTTCACTGGTAATACATACCAAACAGCTTTCACAGGAACTTCCTCCATCTCTACTTTCAGCCCCGGCAGCCAAATCCTGCTGAATGCTTCGGGCAGTCTTCAAATAGACAATCAGGTTCTGACCTATATTGACAATCAATGGAAAGCAAGGGATGAATTTGGCTGGACTGACGGGACGGAAACAACAAACGTCACTGCATTCTATCCTGTCTATCCCGATTTAGCTTATACCAAGGAAAACCTTTATAGCAAGGGAGGATTGGAGGATGTACTCTATGCCAAGGATGAATTTACTGCCGGTAATACCATTAGTCTGCATTTCAAACACTTGTTTTCTCTTCTGACACTCCAGCTGAACGACGATTTGCAGAATGGTTTTCAAAAGATAGAAGTATCATGCCCTACGGTCGTTTCTGCCATAGCACCGGAATCAGCCGAAATTACTCTTGCAGCCCATGAAACGCATACCACCTCTATCACTCAAGTTTCTTCCTCCGGAAAGTATTCGTTTATCGTTCCTCCGGCTGAAAATATGACGATCACTATAAATATTCAGACTTCCAACAAGAAGTACACCGCCCTATTGCCATCCAAGTCTTTCACCGGAAATCAGGAATATACTTATAACATGAAGATTTCTGAAAAAATGCCGGGCATTGTAACAGCCGAAGACTGGATTGCATTCAGCCGGCTGATAAACCATAATAACATAACTGAATACAATGGAAAAACGCTTGCTGATTTCGGAGAGACAGTGAATGGAATCACGACTTATTACCTGCTGAATGATATTGATTTTAAAGGGGTGGATTGCAGCAAATTAGAATATGTTGGAGGATGGTCTAATAGAGACCGAATATTTAGAGACATATTTGATGGACGAGGACATAAAATTTCCAATCTTATTCTAAAGCCATTCAATGGTCATGCCGGATTATTTGGTAAAACAGGATCATCTTCCATAATCAGCAATCTACACATGGAATCATGCTCTGCTTATATCAAAGCAAATGACAAAAGCGCAAGTTCAGGAATTGGAACTATAGCCAGTTTCAATTTGGGAACTATCATAAACTGCTCTGTAAAGAATTGTTTCATTATGTCAGAACAGGAGGTAGATACCGGTGGTTTAGTAGGATGCTCCAAACAAGCAATTATAAATTGTAAAGTAGAAAACACAAACATATCAAGCAAATACTATACCGGAGGATTAGCAGGTAATGCCTGTGGAATTATATTAAATAGTTTTGCCGCCAATGATACGGTAAAAAGTACAAGTAATTACAGTGGAGGTCTTATCGGAAGGTCATTCCCATCAATGACTGTAATTATGGCCAACTGTTATGTTCATGCTATCACTCTCCCCTCCATCCAAAGAGGAGCACTGATAGGAAACTCCAATCAATATCACATAAACAATCTTTTTTACCCCATTTCATCCCCTAATCCTATAGGAAATATCAAAACAACGGTCACTGGAGCAAGTCCCTATCATTTCACAAATGAAACGAAAGATGCCATCTACCAACTTCTCAACCAATGGATAGACGAAACCGCTCCTACCCTTTATCCCGATTACACCTTTACCCGATGGACAGACGGAGGAGAAAGCCTTCCTGCCATTTTCATTACAGACTCTCAGAGTGAATCCAAGTAAGTTGACTTAAAAGGCAAAGTAACTTAACTTACTTGGACAAGTTACTTAACTTACTTGGACAAGTTACTTAACTTACTTGGGCAAGTCACTTAACTTACTTGAAAACGGGATTTCCCGCCTCATTTCCTAAAATCCGGAAGAGAATATATAAGGCCTCCCATACAGAAGAAACTACGATGACTGAAAGCATTCGTCTATCAGGTTCCGGTTCAACAGTTTCCAATAAAAAACCGCTTCCTCCTTTTACAGGAGAAAACGGCTTTTATATCCAATTGATAGCTTGTTCTTATTAAAGAGCACCTACTTCGTTCAAAGCAGCGTTAGTCTTGCGGACAGCAGCAGCGCTTGCAGCAAATTTAGCTTTTTCATCTTCGTTCAAAGGCAGTTCAACGATCTTTTCGATACCGTTCTTACCCAAGATCACAGGAACACCGCAGCAAATGTCTGATTCACCATATTCGCCTTCCAAGTAAACTGAACAAGGAACCATCTTACCCTGGTTGTGGATGATAGATTCAACAACAAATGCACCAGCTGCACCCGGAGCATACCATGCAGAAGTACCCAGCAACTTAGTCAGAGTAGCACCGCCTACCATAGTAGCAGCAGCAACTTCCTGCAATTTTTCTTCAGACAAGAAGTTAGAAACAGGCATACCTTTGTAAGTAGCAAAACGAGTCAAAGGAATCATAGTAGTATCACCGTGACCACCGATAACCATACCTTCCACTTCATTAGCGTTGCAACCCAAGGCTTGAGACAAGAAATATTTGAAACGTGAGCTATCCAAAGCACCACCCATACCGATGATTCTATTCTTAGGCAAGCCCAAAGCTTTCAATGACAAATAAGTCATAGTATCCATCGGGTTAGAGATAACTACGATGATAGCATTAGGAGAGTACTTTAAGATATTCTGAGCAACTGACTTAACGATGCCTGCATTAACACCGATCAGTTCTTCACGGGTCATACCCGGCTTACGGGGAATACCTGAAGTGATAACCACAACGTCAGAGTTAGCTGTTTTTTCATAATCGTTAGTGCAACCTACAATGTTTGTGTCGAAGCCCAACAACTGAGCTGTCTGCATCATATCCATTGCCTTACCTTCTGATACGCCTTCTTTAACGTCCAGCATTACTACTTCGTCTGCTACTTCGTTAAAAGCAAGAACATTTGCACATGTAGCACCTACGTTACCTGCGCCTACTACGGTTACTTTTGACATAATCTCTATATTTTGTTTAAAGTTGATAATAAAATCGCCTTCTTAAAAGCACCGCAAAGTTACAATGATATTCCGAATTAAAGAAAAATTTCCATAATATTTTTCGAGCAGTCTACATAAATTATTGTACTTTTGTCCAAAATTCAATGTAACACTATGGATAAGAGCAAAAAACTGATTATTGTCATTATTCTGCTGATCGTGATTATCGGCGGAGTTTCTTTTTATGCTTTCCACCAAGCAAAAGAGAATAAAGAGATGAGCGAATTATTCGCTGTGGAGAAACTGGAAATGGAAAACGAATACACCACTTTCGCCACCCAATATGATGAACTTCAGGTACAGATAAACAATGACTCCTTGCGCGAAAAGCTGGAGAGTGAGAAGCTGAAGACACAACGGCTGCTGGAAGAACTACGACAAGTAAAAACCAGCAATGCAGCTGAAATCATGCGGCTGAAAAAAGAACTGAAAACCGTGCGTGCCGTACTGCGCACCTACGTTATCCAAATAGACTCACTGAACAAACTGAACCAGGCACTGGCCGAAGAAAACCAGGAAGTAAAACAAAAATATACACAGGCAACCCGCCAAATCAGTAATTTATCTCAAGAGAAAAAGAACCTGAACGAGAAAGTTACCTTGGCGGCGCAATTGGATGCCACAGGAATCAACGTAGATCCTAGAAACAAACGCGGCAAAACAGCCAAGAAGGTGAAAGATGTGAAGAAGATCGCCATCTCGTTCACCATTGTCAAGAACATCACTGCCAAAACAGGCGAACGTACCTTATATATACGCATTGCCAAGCCGGACAACGATGTGCTGACCAAGAGCGCCTCAGACACATTTCCATACGAAAACCGCAACCTGGCTTATTCTATCAAGAAATACATAGAATACACCGGAGAAGAGCAGAATGTGACCGTTTACTGGGAGGTAGAAGAATATCTGCCTGCCGGAACTTATCACGTTTACATCTTCGCCGATGGCACAATGATAGGACAACAGGCGTTCAGCATGAAATAACAGGAAACGTTTCTCCAAAGTATATCCGTAAAAAAGATCAGCCGGTTGGTTTTCAACCGGCTGATCTTTTTTACGGATATACCAAACACAAACCATGAACATGTAGATGACAAAATCATAAAAATATTTTAAAATAACGCCTATAATATGGCTTTCCTGAAGATTTGTTCTATTTTTGTTGCATAAACAACTTAAGAACCATAAAAAAAGAACACTATAATGAAAAAGATAGTAGCTTTCATCCTATTTATCGGTGTTTTAGATAGTCTTTCGGCCCAAAACGCCCTCACCTTAGATAGTTGTCGCACTTTAGCACTATCCAATAACAAAGAGCTGCGCATTTCAGCTGAGAAGATAACCGCGGCACATTATGAAAAGAAAGCGGCTTTCACCAATTATCTTCCAAAGATTGCCGCCGTAGGAACATACATGCGCACCCAGAAGGAAATCTCATTATTAAGTGACGAGCAAAAGGGAGCTATCAGCCAGATAGGGACTTCCGCCCAAGGCTCCATACAGGAAACGTTCCAGCAGCTGGCAGCTTCCAGTCCCGAACTGGCACAGATACTTCAACCGCTTGCCCCCCTCATCCCCGGCATCGGAAACGCACTGAACAAGATAGGACAAGGTTTGGTAGATGCCCTGCACACCGACACGCGCAACATGTATGCAGGAGCCGTAACCCTTACCCAGCCCGTCTTCATGGGAGGGAAAATCGTGGCCTACAATAAAATCACCCGATATGCCGAGCAACTGGCCGAATCACAGCATGCCACCGGTATGCAGGATATCATCTTGAGTACAGACCAGGCCTACTGGCAAGTCATCTCACTGACAAATAAGAAGAAACTGGCACAAAGCTACCTGCAATTAGTCAGCCAGCTGGACAGTGATGTCGATAAAATGATAGCCGAAGGTGTAGCCACCAAAGCCGACGGACTGAGCGTAAAAGTGAAAGTGAATGAAGCCGAAATGAAACTCACACAAGTGGATAACGGATTAAGCCTGTCCAAAATGGTATTATGCCAATTATGCGGCCTGCCCTTACAGGATGAAATACGCCTGGCAGATGAAGATGTGGAAAGTTTACCCCTTCCCGAATACCATGCGGGCGACAATGTAGCCACCGCCCTGGCAAATCGTGAGGAATTGCGAAGTCTGGATCTGGCCAGCAAAATTTACGACCAGAAAATCAACATTACCCGTGCAGGATTCCTTCCTACGGTAGCTCTGACGGCCAACTATATGGTAACCAATCCCTCACTGGTAAACGGCTTTGAACGCAAATTCCGCGGCATGTGGGCCGTAGGCGCTATGGTAAAAATCCCTATCTGGAACTGGGGCGAAGGAATGTATAAGGTAAAAGCCGCCAAGGCAGAAGCAAACATAGCCCGCTACCAACTGGCAGACGTGAAAGAAAAGGTAGAGTTGCAGGTAAGTCAAGCCAGCTACAAAGTAAACGAAGCCGCCAAACGGCTGGAAATGGCCGAAAAGAACAGGGAGAAAGCAGACGAGAACCTGCGCTACGCCAAGCTGGGATTCATGGAAGGAGTGATTCCCACCAGCAATGTGCTGGAAGCGCAAACCGCCTGGCTATCCGCCCAGTCGGACAAAATAGACGCTCAAATTGATGTCAAACTGACCGAAGTCTATTTGCGCAAGGCAATGGGAGTACTAAAGTAAAATTTAAAGATTAAAAACGAATAGATATGGCAGAAAGATCACAACACAGCAATATTTTGCTGGCATTCATTTCACTGACAGCAGTCATTGTCATCGTGTCACTGATAGGTTTCTTTACACTGGGTAAAGGCCCGGAAATCATTCAGGGACAGGCAGAAGCCGACGAATACCGTGTTTCCAGCAAAGTGCCGGGACGCATTCTTGAATTTCGTGTGAAAGAAGGAGATAAGGTAAAAGCAGGCGACACACTGGCTATCCTGGAAGCTCCCGATGTGAAAGCCAAACTTTCCCAAGCGCAGGCAGCCGAACAAGCGGCGCAGGCCTTGAGTGAAAAGGCGCAACGGGGCACCCGTCGGGAACAACTGCAAGCCGCCTACGAAATGTGGCAGAAAGCCAAGGCCGGTGTGGAAATAGCCGAAAAGTCATACAACCGCGTGAACCGGCTCTTTGAACAAGGAGTGATGTCCGCACAAAAGCGTGACGAAGCCAAAGCGCAGTTTGACGCCATGACCGCCACCGAAAAAGCCGCCCGTTCCCAATACGAGATGGCGAAAAACGGTGCGCAACGTGAAGACAAAGCCGCAGCCGCTGCCCAAGTGGAACGTGCCAAAGGCGCTGTAGCCGAAGTTTCCTCCTACATAGACGAAACCATACTGACCGCATCGGCCGATGGAGAAGTGACCGAAATCTTCCCCAAAGCAGGTGAACTGGTAGGAACCGGTGCTCCGATTATGAATATCGCCCGGTTGGATGATATGTGGGTGACTTTCAATGTGCGCGAAGATTTCCTGAAAGACTTTACCGTAGGAAATGAGATCAGCGCATTTATCCCTGCCTTTGACAGGGAAGTGAAACTCAAAGTCACCTATATGAAAGATCTGGGTACATACGCCGCCTGGAAAGCAACCAAGACTACGGGGCAATTCGACTTGAAAACCTTCGAGGTGAAAGCTGTTCCCGTAGAAAAGACAGACGGATTACGCCCCGGAATGAGTGCCATCATTGAGAAATAACAGACAATGAACAGTACAGTCCATAACCGTATCCTCCGCATAGCCCGACGCGAAGTGTTCCGCATCGCTACAAGACCGCTATATCTGTTCTGCATGATTATAGCGCCCTTGTTCTGCTACCTCTTTTTCACCACGCTGATGTGGAACGGACTCCCTACGGATATGCCGGCAGGTGTGGTCGATTTGGACAACACAGCTACCACACGCAGCATCATCCGTAATCTGGATGCTTTTCAGCAAACGAAAATTGTAGCCCATTATCCCAGTTTCGCCGATGCCCGCAAAGCCATGCAGCAAGGGAAGATCTACGCTTTCTACTATATTCCCGAAGGAACCACGGACAAGGCATTGGCAAGCCGCCAGCCCAAAGTGTCTTTCTATACCAACTATTCCTATCTGGTAGCCGGCTCACTGCTCTACAAAGACCAGCGCACCATGTCCGAACTGGCAGGCGGAGCCATCGGCCGCGCCACCTTATATGCCAAAGGAGCCACAGAAGACCAGGCCATGGCGTTCCTGCAACCCATCGTCATCGACTCCCATATACTGAACAATCCATGGCTCAACTACTCAGTATATCTGAGCAACACCATCCTGCCGGGTATCCTGATGCTGCTCATTTTTATGACCACCGTCTATACCATCGGAAGTGAAATGAAGACCAACACCCAGAAAGAATGGATGAGCATGGCAGACAATTCCATCACCGTAGCCCTGACCGGCAAGCTGCTGCCCCAGACATTGGTTTTCTTTGTCATGGCCACCTTCTATAATGCCTATCTGTACGGTTTCCTGCACTATCCCTGCAACAGCGGCATACTGCCCATGCTGTTTGCCGGCCTGTTACTGGTGCTGGCCTCGCAGGCATTCGGAGTCTTTCTGTTCGGACTGTTCACCACCGTCCGTCTGGCACTGAGCACCGCCTCCCTATGGGGAGTGATTTCCTTCTCCATCTCGGGCATGAGCTTTCCGGTAATGGCTATGAATCCCGCGTTACAGGCACTGGCCAATCTGTTCCCGCTGCGCCATTACTTCCTGATTTATGTAGATTTGGCGCTTAACGGATATCCGCTGATTTACGCATGGCATTCAGTAGTCGCGTTGATGTTATTCATGCTGTTGCCTT
>ERZ838839.3408-NODE-3408-length-10132-cov-5.146671_pt1 | contig 10132 bp, 10 predicted proteins | sample MGYA00519909_ERZ838839 | MGnify/ENA primary metagenome ERZ838839 (study PRJEB31850, sample SAMEA3708843) | human gut metagenome | biome: human gut; feature: human-associated habitat; material: faeces | place: China | collected 2014 ... | reverse complement strand
AAGGATGATCCGCAAGTCCGGTATTGTATTTGATAAGGTAGAGATCGAGGCTGCTGATGTGCCTTTTGGTATTGGTTCCGGAAGCGGTGTGATCTTTGGTGTTACCGGCGGTGTCACAGAGGCAGTACTTCGCAGATTGCAGCAGGGACACAGCAGAGTGGATATGGAAGCCATTAAAAAGAGCGGAGTCCGGGGCGATGAAGGAATTAAGACGCTGACCTATGATTATAATGGAAGAGAGATCCGGGCAGCAGTAGTAAATGGCCTGGCAAATGCGGATAAGCTGCTGCAGCAGATCAAGAACCATGAGGTGGAGTATGATTTTGTGGAAGTAATGGCATGCCGCAGAGGCTGTATCATGGGCGGCGGCCAGCCGGTAAATGCCGGACCGCGAACCAGAAAGGCCAGAATGAAGGGACTGTACGATACAGATGTAAATACCCAGATCAAGAAGTCCAATGAAAACCCGATGATCCTTTCACTTTATGACTCACTTTTAAAGGGAAAGGAGCATGAGCTGCTGCATAGAAACTTCTCGGGAAAGTAGAGCACGAAGTGCGGGGCGTGAGTGTGAGATAAGTTGTACATACCGTAAGATAAAAGGGCAGAGCCTGGAAGTGATTTCCGGGCTTTGCTTTTTTCTTGTGCAGGAGAATGATGTGGTGTATACTATAAAGATAAACTTCTTGTTCAGTTATGTTATTTAGATCCGCAGAGTATATTTAACAGAAATGGAGAAATGACAGATGAATTATGGAAATATAAAAGAATGTGATATTGCAGATGGTCCTGGTGTAAGGGTAACATTGTTTGTGTCTGGCTGCCGTCATCATTGTAAGGGCTGTTTTAATTCGGAAACCTGGAATTTTCAGTATGGGGTTCCTTTTACAGAGGAGACGCAGGATAAAATTTTAAAATTACTGGAACCGGGATATATTCAGGGTTTTACCCTTCTTGGGGGAGAACCTTTTGAACCGGAAAATCAGGCGGTACTTGTCCACCTTTTAAAGAAGATCAGGGAGACTTATCCACAAAAAGACATCTGGTGTTACAGCGGATATCTGTTTGATCAGGATATGCAGCCAGGCGGCTCTGTTTACACGGAATATACAAAAGAAATGCTGCGTCAGATCGATGTGTTGGTAGATGGTGAGTTTGTGGAAGCAAAGAAGGATCTGACCCTGATCTTTCGGGGAAGTTCCAATCAGAGACTTTTGCGCTTAAAAGACGGTGAATTTGCAGGAATGTGGGAAGATTAAGTGACAGATAAGCGGATGATTGTCCAGAAAACCCAGTAAAACCGTGAATATTCTGTGAACAGATGGCAGGCACTGTTGCATAAAAAGCAAAGTTGAATTATAATAAAGCGTACGAAAACAGACAGTATGAGCGGTTAATATAGCGCAGGAATAAAGCCTGCAGATGAAAGGAGAATGGGAAATGAGAAGACGTTTTGCGGTTGCAGCGGCAGCGCTGGCATTAAGTGTGGCTTTAACAGTTCCAGCTTATGCAGGAACATGGAAATATGTAAATGATCAGTGGAAATACCAGAAGGGTACCAACAAGTTTGCATACAATGAGTGGATAAAAGATAATGGAAAATATTATTATATTGGTAATGACGGTATTATGAAGACCGGCTGGCAGCAGATCGATGGTCAGTGGTATTATCTGGACCAGACTGGTGCAATGCAGATTGGATGGTTAAAGAGTGACGATGGAAAATGGTATTTCCTGTATCCAAACGGTGCTATGGCTGTAAACACAGTGATCGATGGAAGAACCATTGGCGAAGATGGCGTATGGGTTCCAAATGAGGGAGATACAGAGCCAGCTAATAGTATGGATCTGGAAAATGGTTATCTGGTACAGAACCTGGAAGGCATTACAAAGAAAGATTACACGATCATTGCTTCCGGTAAGACAGCCGCTGGATCCCGCTGGGGAAATGCGATCCGCTTAAAAGGCAAGGGAAGCTATGTACAGTGCAATACAAATGGTGAATACAGAATGTTATCTGGCGTATTTGGTCCTTCTTCCCAGTTTGACAGCGCCCTTCTTGCAAGAGTAACTGTTTACGGTGACGATGACCAGGTACTGTATACATCACCTGATATCCATTACAATGAAAAGAATGTATATTTTGGTGTGGATGTATCCGGACAGAAGCAGATCCGCGTAGAAGTTTCCCTGTTAAAGGATAATGAATGGGATGATCCGGTTATTTTATTTGATGGACTGTCTCTTTATAAGTAGGAAAAGATGAAATGAAAAAGAGTATGCTTTCGGGATGGAGTTCCATTCCCGGTGGCATACTCTTTTTTGGAGATTATGTATATATGTACACTCGGGTTCACGCGCTATCGCGCTCTATTGTCTGCTGACGCAGACGGAACCCTCGTTAATCGTCCAAGAAAAACAAATGCCACCTTTGGTGGCGCTTGTTTTTCTTTTGGACTAGATTACATAATTGCTCCATGGTTCTTCGGGCTGGATCAGGTCAGCAAGAGTGATATTGTCTAAGTAGTTGTTGATCAGGTGATCCAAGCCTCTCCACATAGGGAGTGTACGGCAGCAGTCCATGCGCTCGCAGGAAAGTGCGTCCGGGGATTCCAGACAGGATACAGGGGCAAGGGAGCCTTCCGTAAGGCGCAGGATACTTCCTACTGTATACTGATCCGGTGATTTGGTAAGTTTGTATCCGCCGCCTTTGCCGCGGACACCTGTAAGCATTTTATCTTTTACAAGGATCTTAATGATCCCTTCCAGGTATTTTTCTGAAATGCCCTGGCGCCCGGCTGTTTCCTTCAATGGAATATAGCCGTCTCTCTGGTGTTCTGCCAGGTCGATCATGATACGCAGTGCATAACGCCCTTTTGTTGAAACTAACATACGCATTCTCCATTTCTTATTATAAACCTATTATACAACAAGGTTAGTGGCAGAGCAATGAAAAATGCAGAAAGTTGGAATATGAATTTCTCAGTAACAGGAAAATGGGATGACAGAATTTCAGCAGAACCTCGGCAAAAAAATAACAGTTGACAAATATACAGATTGTGTTTAGAATGGCAGAATGCTTACGCAAAATGGCTTAAATACGTTAAAAATAAGACAAAATGTAAAAAGCATACAATGGAGAAAATGTGGGAAAAAGAGAGGAAAAATGTATGAAAACCAATACGGATCTGTTTGAAAAAGTTCCGGTACCTAAAGCAGTGGCTACTATGGCTGTTCCTACCATGATATCTATGCTGGTAGTTGTCATTTACAACATGGCAGATACCTTTTTCATTGGTCAGACACAGGATCCACTGCAGGTTGCGGCTGTATCTTTGGCAACACCGGTATTTATGATCTTTATGGCGCTGGGAAATCTGTTTGGCATCGGTGGAAGCTCGGCTATATCCAGGGCATTAGGTGAAAAGCATAAAGACCGGGCATGGCATATCAGTTCCTTTTGCTGTTATGGTGCGTTAGGTCTGGGAGTGATCGTGGCTGTCTGTTCTGTACTTGGTATGGAAGGGATTTTGGGACTGATCGGAGCCAGTGAAAATACCATTGGTTTTGCCAGAAAATATCTGCTGATCATTTCCATTGGTGCGCCAACGATCCTGTTTTCCACTGCATTTGCCAATATCTTAAGAGGAGAAGGCGCGGCCAGAGAGTCTATGGTGGGAAACCTCCTTGGAACTATTATAAATATTGTGCTGGATCCGGTTATGATCCTGATGTTAGGCTGGGGAGTAACAGGCGCAGCATTGGCTACGATCATTGGAAATATTGCAGCATGCCTGTTTTATCTGCAGTATTTTCTCAGGAAAAAATCCACTTTGTCTATCAGCTGGAAATATTTTAAAGTGGGAGAAGGAATTGCAAAGAGCGTAGTAGCGATTGGAATTCCTGCATCTTTAAACAATATTTTAATGAGTTTTGCAAATATTATCCTTAATCAGGCATTAGTAGGATATGGAGATACACCGGTTGCTGCAATGGGCGTTGCCTTGAAATCCAATATGTTGGTAGTGCTGCTGCAGATCGGACTTTGTGTGGGAATTCAGCCGCTGATCGGATATAATTATGGTGCGGGAAATAAGAAACGTCTGATGCAGGTGTTTAAGTTTACAGGCATCGTATCGGTGATCATGGGAACGATCCTGACCCTGTTTATGATGGTGGCAAGAAAATCACTGGTTCAGGTGTTTATCAATGACGCCCAGGTTATCACTTATGGTATCCAGATGGTTATTGCACTGCAGTTGTCAGCGCCGTTTTTAGGGATTTTATTCCTGTGCATCAATACCATCCAGGGAATGGGAAAGGCGATCCCGTCATTGCTCCTGACAGTCTGCCGTCAGGGACTGATCTTTATCCCGTTGATCTTTATTTTAAATCATATGTTTGGATTGGAAGGCGTTATTTATGCGCAGCCTGCAGCGGATTATCTGTCCATTGTAGTAGCGATCCTGATCTGTACCCATTTGTTCAGGACTATGGAGCATAGAAATGAGAGTGTTGAGGCATAAAAGGTACAAATAAGTAAGACAGGATTTGGGAGTGAGTATATGAAATGGCATGCTCACTCCTTTTCTGTTATATGTCCTACCGGAGTCTTTTATGGACTTGCCTTTGCGGCTGACAAAAAATCTTCTCGCAAAGTCAGGTACAGAAAGATTCCGAGAGAACATTTAAGAAGTTTTTGGATTTGCAGGTGAAAAATATTGATAATTTAATATTTTTTCGATAGAATCTATATGATGATGCCAGGGCAAAAAGGGCGGAAATCCGGCGCAGGCTTGCCTGCAGGAGGATTTTTGAACCTGGGACCTGCTAAAAACATGAGTAAGAAGCCATTATTTGAAGAAAAAATAAGGGGATTAGGAATGTTTTTAGAATTGCGGGAGTGCAAAGCACGGAGCAATTCGGTATCATCTGGAACGGTGATTAAAAAAATAAGAGCTTCTGATGAGTAAAATCATCAAAAACCCTTGATAAAAAATAAATCGGAGTAACAGGATTTGAACCTGCGACCTCTCGGCCCCCAGCCGAGCGCGCTACCAAGCTACGCCATACTCCGATGTTCATAACTATTATAGTATAACAGAAAAGAGGCTGTTTGAAAAGCCCCGATTTTGTTTTTTTAATGTATACCGCAATGAGGAGTTTTTCAGATGATCAATAAAACGACAGGCAGCAAAACAGATAAGAAAAGGATCGTAAGTTTTGATCTGGATATGACACTTTTAGATCAGGCTACATGGAAGATACCGGACAGTGCCATAGAAGCGGTGGAGATGCTGCGAAAAGACAGTATTATTGTCATCGCCAGCGGCAGAAATATGGATGGAATGGTCAGTGTGGGCTACAAACAACAGATACGGCCAGATGCAGTAATCCATATGAATGGAACCCGTGTGGTTGCCGGGGATGAATTGTTATATGAGCATTTTATGGATAAAGAGCTTTTAAAACGCCTGCTTTCCTATGGGGAAGAAAGGGAAATTGCCGTGGGGCTGACGATCGATGATAAGGATTACTTTGTGAATCCGGCAGAGGTAGAACGGATCGACAAGATCCGCTGGGGAGAGAGCATGCGTAATTTTCAGGATCCCTGGAAAATGCTGGAACTGCCGGTACGTACGTTAGCTTATATTGGAGAAGCGGATCCGGTGTCTGATATGGAGGCACATTTTCCGGAACTTAAATTTCCATTATTTTCCAGCCGGTTAGGGGCGGACATCATAGAAGTACAGGCATCCAAGGCAAATGGACTGGTACGTTTATGTGAATACTATGGAATGGATATAAGCCAGACGGTGGCATTTGGAGACAGCATGAATGATTATGAGATCGTTCAGGCAGCCGGAACCGGGATCGCTATGGGAAATTCAGTCCAGAAGCTGAAAGATACGGCCGATTATGTGACAGATGATATTGCCCGGGATGGAGTCTGGAAGGCATGCAGACATTTTGGATGGATATAGCTGAAAATATGCAGCCATGTGTGAGTACAGGAGGAGAAGGAATATGAATACAGTAAATGATGGATCAACGGAGAAAATGACCGTGAATCAGAAATTAGAATTGCTCAGAACAAAGATGAAGGAACGTGGCATGGATGCCTATATGGTGCCTACTGCTGATTTTCATGAGTCCGAATATGTGGGAGATCATTTTAAATGCAGACAGTTCCTGACCGGTTTTACCGGTTCTGCGGGAATTGCAGTAGTGACCATGAAGGAAGCATGCCTGTGGGTAGATGGAAGATATTTTGTCCAGGCGGCAGTACAGCTTCAGGGAACTTCTGTAAAGATGATGAAAATGGGACAGGAAGGCGTGCCTTCTGTAGCCGGATATCTGGAAGCAGAAGTGCCGGAAAATGGCTGTCTGGGCTTTGACGGAAGAGTAGTCAATGCATTGACCGGTATTGATCTGGAAAAGCGCCTGAAAGAAAAAAATGCAAGGATCCTTTGCAGTGATGATCTTATCAATGAGATCTGGGAAGACCGTCCGGCACTGTCCATGGAGCCGACATGGGCATTACATGAGAAATATGCAGGAAAGACAGCAGAAGAAAAATTAAAAGAGCTTCGTGCAGAAATGAAGAAGGAGCATACAGATATGTATGTTCTGACATCGCTGGATGATATTGCATGGCTGTTAAATATCAGGGGAAATGATATTGCTTATAATCCGGTAGTGCTTTCCTACGTGATCGTAACAGAGGATAAATTGTATCTGTTTGTAAATGAAGAAGTGCTTCACGGAGAAGCATATCCATATATGGATAATTATCATGATATAGATATGCTTAAATATCTGGAAGATTTAGGGACAGAAATACTGCCTTATGATGATATCTATAAAATGGCAACAGATATTACGGGACATAAGATCCTTATGGAGAAGCAGCATATCAATTATGCTTTGTATAACATATTAAAGGATAAGAATGAACTGGTTGATAAGATGAATCCCACTTCTGATGCGAAAGCAGTAAAGAATAAGGTTGAGATTGAAAATGAGAAGAAAGCTCATATTAAGGACGGTGTAGCTGTTACCCGTTTTATCTACTGGTTAAAGCATCATATTGGAAAAGAACGTCTTACAGAGATGAGTGTCCAGGATAAGTTAGAGGAATTCAGGAAAGAGCAGGAAGGCTATATTGAGCCAAGCTTTGCTACGATCTCTGCTTATGGGGCGAATGCGGCTATGTGTCACTATTCTGCAACAAAGGAAAGTGATACGGTACTGGAAGACCATGGCTTTTATCTGGTAGACTCTGGTGGCCAGTATTATGAGGGAACTACGGATATTACCCGTACCATTGCGTTAGGAGAACTGACGGAGGAAGAAAAAGAGCATTTTACTCTGGTCCTTATAAGCATGCTGCGATTAAAAGAAGTGAAATTTTTATATGGGTGCAGAGGCTTAAGCCTTGATTATGTGGCAAGAGAGCCATTTTGGAGCAGAGGATTGAATTTTGACCATGGAACCGGTCATGGTGTGGGCTATCTGTTAAATGTTCACGAAAGACCAAATGGCATCCGCTTCCGTATGGTGCCGGAGCGGCATGATAATGGTGTTCTGGAAGCTGGAATGATCACTTCTGATGAACCGGGACTTTATATTGAAGGAAGCCATGGTATCCGTACAGAGAACCTGATCCTTTGTGTAAAGGATGAGAAGAACCAGTATGGCCAGTTTATGAAGTTTGAGTTCCTTACCTTTGTACCAGTTGATAAGGATGCGGTAGTGAAAGAGCTGATGACAGAGAGAGATATTGCTCTTCTTAACGCATATCACAAAGAGGTGTTTGAGAAGATCAGTCCGTATATGGATGACCAGGAGAAAGAGTGGTTAAGAAAGGCAACGGCCCCGATCTAAGGGATCGTTTAAGGGACCGTTGCGTCTGCTTCAGGTATTTGTACAGATTGGGAATGCGTTAAAGATGTATCTGCTAAGTTTGATGGACTATTCTGCGTATGGAAGATCTACAATGGTATAGTTATGGTGGATAGCAGGGAGGATCTTGTTTAACAGGTCTTCTGTGCGGAATTTCAGGCTGGAGGTGTTGATACATGGATGACATCCGAAGTAAGGATGGTTCTCCAGGATATCTTTGTCTATGAGCAGCCGGACTTTGTTTTCTGGGTCGTTCATCAGACCGAGAACACTTACAGAACCGGGAGTGATGTTAAGGTACTGTTCCATAAATTCCGGTTCGGCAAAGGAAAGACGGGCGCTGCCGATCTGCTTGGAGAGAGCGGCTGTTTTGAACTTTTTGCTGCCTGGAAGGATCAGCAGATAGAAGGCGGTTTTCTGGGTATTGCGAAGAAATAGGTTTTTGCAGATCTCAATGCCTAAAAGCTTACCTACTTCCTGGCATGCTTCCATAGTGGGTAGTGTGTCATGGTCTGCACGGGTATAGGTGATCTCAAGGGAGTCTAACAGGTCATAGGTGCGTATCTCCTTTGGAAGACGGTCGGTAGTATCTGCCGGTCGGCCAGTGTATATAGTATGGTCAATGTAATAAGAAACGGGATCTTGTGATGTGGATGTTTCGCTCATAAATGTCACCTCGTTGTTTTAGGATGTTTGGATGTTAATAAGTACGATTATAAGAGCGAAGGAATAAATTGTCGATAGGTTATGAATGAAAAAGGTGTAAAAATGCAGGAAAAAAACGTGCAGGGAAAGAAAAAACAGGGAAATAAATCCCAAGAAAAGAAAGTCCAGGGAAATAAATCCCAGGAAAATAGAATACAGGGAAAACAAGTACAGGAAGGCAAAAATCAGGGAATCCCCAAAAGGGAAAATAAAAGACCGGAAAGCAGAGCAGTGAAAGGGGTAAGGCCAGAGCAGAAGCAAAGGCCAGAGCAGAAACAGAAGGCGGCAAAGTTTGGAAAACCGGTTCTGAAACAGCAGTCTGGCCAGAACGTGGAAAAGGGAAAGAAGAACGCTAAAAAGAGCATGTGTCCTGTTATGCGTCAGTGCGGCGGATGTCAGATGCTGGATATGCCTTATGCAGAGCAGTTAAAGACGAAAAGAAAGCGTCTGGAAACGTTGTTGAAGGGAATCTGTCCTGTAAAAGACATGATAGGAATGGAAGATCCGTTTTATTATAGAAACAAAGTTCATGCTGTATTTGACAGGGATAGAAGGGGCAATATTATTTCCGGTATTTATCAGGAAAATACCCATAATGTAGTACCTGTGGAGAAGTGCATGATCGAAGACCAGAAGGCAGATGAGATCATTGGCACTATTCGCGGCATGTTAAAGTCTTTTAAGATCCGTACATTTGATGAAGATACAGGTTATGGCCTGCTGCGCCATGTGCTGATCCGCAGAGGCTTTGAAAGTGGGGAGATCATGGTGGTACTGGTAACAGCTTCTCCTGTATTTCCGTCAAAGAATAATTTCGTAAAGGCATTAAGAGAGAAACATCCGGAGATCACCACCATTGTCCAGAATATCAATGGACGGGGAACCAGCATGGTACTGGGGGAAAAGGAGCATGTGCTGTATGGAAAAGGATATATTGTGGATACGCTGTGCGGCTGTAGCTTCCGTATTTCTTCCCGTTCGTTCTATCAGGTAAATCCGGTCCAGACGGAGAAATTGTATACAAAGGCTCTGGAACTGGCTGGACTGACCGGAAAAGAGACGGTTGTGGATGCATATTGTGGTATAGGAACTATTGGTATTATTGCAAGCAAAAAGGCCGGAAATGTGATCGGCGTGGAATTAAACCAGGATGCAGTCCGGGATGCCATCAACAACGCCAAAATGAACCAGATATCCAATATCCGTTTCTTCTGCAATGATGCCGGTCGTTTCCTGGTCAATATGGCAGAGGCTGGTGAAAAAGCCGATGTAGTCATCATGGATCCCCCAAGAAGCGGAAGTACCGAAGAGTTCATGGATTCCATTGCAAAGATGGGAGCGAAAAAAGTAGTTTATGTTTCCTGCAACCCAGAGACATTGGCAAGAGATCTGGCTTATATGAAGAAGCTGGGGTATAAGGCGAAGGAAGCAGTAGGATTTGATATGTTTCCGGCGACGGAGCATGTGGAGACGGTAGTACTTTTGTCCAAACTCAACACCAAGCAGCATATCGAGGTGGAGT
>ERZ838839.3405-NODE-3405-length-10144-cov-2.741699_pt1 | contig 10144 bp, 6 predicted proteins | sample MGYA00519909_ERZ838839 | MGnify/ENA primary metagenome ERZ838839 (study PRJEB31850, sample SAMEA3708843) | human gut metagenome | biome: human gut; feature: human-associated habitat; material: faeces | place: China | collected 2014 ... | reverse complement strand
TTTGGTCATGATGCAGCACAGAGTGGTCCTAATGGCTGTGTTGATTTGTATGAAGCAGATCCAGACGCTGAGCTGGTTTCCTTCTATCTTGACAATGTAAATGGTGAGCAGTTTAATCGAATTTATGCACCTACTGGTATGTATATTGCAGTTCCTGCTTCCTGCGAGCATCCTGAGAATGCAATCAAGTATCTGGATTTCCTTGCTGATTATGACAATGCAAAGGTTTTACAGTATGGTTTTGAGGGCGTTCATTATGAACTGGACGGCAATGAGGTAATCACAATCACACCGACCGATGAGGAGAAGTCATCCTCTGAGTATGATTATGAGCGCATTACTTGTGGCGATATGATGTTAGTATACAATGGTAATCCGTATGGGTTCGTTCCTTCCTCTGAGGGTATGGAACCTGCAAAGGCAAAGGCAAACGATCTTGGAACCATGTGCCTGAAGAGTGCGTTAGTTGGCGGACAGGTTGATTATAACTTCCAGGGAATCCGAACAGAAGCAGATGAGGAGTATGCTGGTATTGTATCAGATCCTCAGACGAACATTCCGCTGTTGATTTCTTGTTCTCCAGAAGAATTTGATGATATGTATGATAGCGTGCTGAATGATTATCTGGAAGCAGGTGGTCAGGAAATTATTGATCAGAAAATCGCTCTGTATAAAGAATTAGAAGCAGCAAAATAATGGCGAGGTAACGTTATATAGCTCCTTCGTGCATCTTTGTGAAGAGTGCATATGAAGTGTAACTATATAGTGGGAACGAAACGCAAGCCGGTCTTTTGTAGCGCGGGCTTGCGTTTCTTGCATATAAAAAGAGAGGTATAGGATGGATACATATTTTAAAAAGAAGTTAGTTGCGGGAAAACTGATTCGTCCATTTCTGGTAACTGGTGTTTTGGAAAAGGATTATCCGGATGAGCGTACCGGAAAGGCAATGCGAGCTTATATTGAGAAAATGATGACACAGGCTGGGGAAGAGTTTAGCAATAAGGAGTTTCGTGAGTTTGATTCCTTTACCGTTTGTGATATGGAAGGAAAATGGACGGTATGCGATGCACAGTCTCCAAAGTATGCGGATGGTCATTATTATATTACTGAAAAATTTGGTCTGATGCCGATTTATCTGGAGCTGGAGAGTGAGTGTGAGCAGGAGATTACAATCAAAATCCCAGAATGCAGACTGGTTGTCTTGTTAAATGGCAGTGTGGTATACAACAATACCGATTTGAGTTCCAGAAAGCGCCCACGCCGCTATGTGTTTGAGCATGTGGTAAATCCAAATTGCGAGATGGTAACATTAAAACTGAAAGCTGGTAAAAATACACTGATCGCTGTTTCTGGAAAGGTCGATCGAGGAACTGGTATTAGCCTGAGTATGGAACTGAGGCTCCTCTTTTTGCCAGTGTGCCACTCAACATGGATGAAAATGTGCGTGCAGAGATTTTCCGTAGTCAGCTGGAGACCCATTTGGAGGATGATATTTATGAGGAAGGGGAGATCCCAAAGATTTGTGTGGGTGGCTATCCGTTCTCAAATTGCGTTGTGGAATTGAATGTTCTGGCATCAAAGAAACAGGATGAAACGCAATCGGTAGTATTCTCGCTTACACTTGGAGCAGAAGATGACAGGGGCGTGGTAGAAAAGGATGGCATGATTGCCATGAAGGGTATTACTAAGCCTGGAGAGTATACGGTGAATATCGCGTGGAAGTTGCTTGATGGTACGCCACTGACAGAGAAAACAGTAAGCTTTTCGATTGAGCAGGTTCTGGCACCTTATCCAGGTTGGGAGCACTTTGAGGAAAGAAGACAGTTGACGCTTGAGAGATTAGCTTCTCAGGGGAATGCACTGGCACTGTATCGTTTGGGCCGTGCAGATGAGATAGATCATGAAAGCATCCGAGTTTTGTGTGATAAGATTGAAAAAAGAAAGGACTGTGCAGATTTTGAGCTGTTGCCACTGCTTTGGCTGATGTGGGAGGATAAGGATGCCGGTCTTTTGGATCCAGGAATTGTGGAGATGGTAAAGCATGCATCGTTAGGCTTCCGTTACTGGGTAGATGAGCCGGGAACCTCTTCCATGTTTTATTGTTCTGAAAATCATCGTATTGGATTCCATGTATGCGAGTATCTGGCTGGTCTTTTATATCCGGAAGATATTTTTACCAACTGCGGACAAAATGGTATGTATCATTCGTTAAAGGGACGTATGCACTTGGTAGAATGGCTGAATCAGCGCTGCCGTGTAGGCTTTGACGAGCCACATTCGGATTCTTATTTGCCGGTTACGATTTCGGCTCTTTTGGTACTCCGCGAAGTATTGCCGATGGAGGAATATCCGCTTCGCAATATGGTGAATGTATTGTTAGACTTTATGACCTTTATCTTTGCGGTAAGTGATTTTGATGGCGTAATGGCAACACCTAGAGGACGCAGCTACAACAAGCCACTGCGTAGCAGATTGGCGAGCACGATCAATGGTTTATTCTGGATGTTCTTTGGCAATGCACCAGCCAATGCGAAATTTGCCAGTCAGGAGATGGCATTTAGCTATTATGTACCGCCGAAGGGACTTTGTGAGTTAGCGGATAACTTTACGCCAGCCACTTTTACATTCAAGGAAGGTATTATGCACTTTGATAAGCATAATGCCGACTTTACAATTCGACGTACACCAGAGTATATGATTGGCGGCGTGCGTGATCACAATGTGGGAATGTGCGATATGCATTTTATTTCAGCGATGATTGCACTTCCAGGGGATATCTCATTATTTTTCTCATCTCCGAACAATGTGGCAGAGGGAAGCGGCTTGCGTCCTGATTATTGGGCAGGTCAGGCGTTCTTGCCAAGAGTACTGATGCATGGACGTACGCTGGCTGTGATTTGGCATAATGTAAATAACCCAGATATCTGGATGACGCATTGCCATTTTAATGCACGTAAATTTGATGAAGTAATATCAGAGGGAAAATGGACCTTTGGACGTAAGAACGACAGCTATGTGGGCATTTACTCCAATGTACAGCATTCGTTCTGCAAGGAAGGTGCATATGCAGGAAGAGAATTAGTTGTTGACGGCAATGAGACCGTATGGCTGGCAGAGTGCGGAAGCAAGCGAGAGGATGGAACCTTTGAGGCATTTTGCAAGAAACTTCTTGCAGCCAAAGTTACGCAGGAGGGAGAGCAGTTTACCTTTGCTTCTCCGGGAAGTGGTCTGTTAGAATTTGGTTTGACAGAGGGCTTCTTTGCAGATGGAGAGGCAGTGCTGATCCCGGATGCATTGGTATCCAGCCCATATCTGAATTCTCGTTATGGCAGTGGACGTTTTAATTATACTTGTCCGGGATTTACAGTGACCCAGTGGAGTTATCCGGCAACGGAGTAAAAGCGCAAGGAAGGAAAATAGAAAAATATGAATGAGGTTCTTAAGGAAAAGGACTCTGCATATGAAAAAGGGTTTCGAAAACCAGAGGAAGCCATTCAGCTGATCAGTGAGAGAATGCTAACGCATAGGGCGCGTGTGGAGCTGACACTGCGCCCCTACTTTAAACAGGAGCATATGGCATTGACAGCGATTTCTCAGATGGCAGAGTTAGATTTAAATTATCGGTATCCAGACGCAAAAATAGGAGATTGTGCCTATATTAAGACCAATGCATGGGCGGACCGGGATTGTGAGGCAGCGCTTACCATTGCTGGTAATGCCTGCATCTGGCTGAATGGAAAAGAGGTTTATCAGAACAATACACTGAAAAAGCCATTATGTGAGGTGAAAAAGGAACCCGAGTACACAATTGTGGAGGTCTTCTTGCATGAGGGCGATAATGAGCTCTTGATGAAATGCACAAAAAATGAACAAAACTGGGGACTTTTGCTTTACATTGCGTATCCGAGATATCCATTCCGCTGGACCAGAGATTACCTGTTATCGGTTCGTCCAATGCTTCCATTTGAGGAGACAAAGGGAATGGAAGGGTTTGCACATATTGGTCCGTTCCCGGCGGAAGAAGACACGAAAAAAGCAGAAGAAGCCGTTGAAAGCGGTAGAGTGGGGTATCGTGATCAGCTTACTTTGCCGGATGGAAGCTGCATTGAGTGGGCGCCAAAATGGAATGAAACGTGTCTGGGAAGAAGAGTGGATTTTGAGGAGGTATATGACGATCGCAAGGGTTGTGCCTATGCACTTACGTATGTGGAGAGCAAAGAAGGTGAGTCCTATACATTGCAGCTTCAAGCGACCGGCCGCATGCGTGTTTTTATAGACGGAAAAGTCTATGAAATTGCAGAGGGAAAAAAGACAGAACTGTCTCTGATTGGAACGGGCAAGAGAATTTCAATTTTGGCAAAGCTTCTTCGAACTGGTCAGAGCTGGTGGATGGAAGGCTCGGTATGTGATCAAAAAGGGGAAGAGGTCAATTGTGTTCCTTTCGTTCAGGCCGGAGGAATGGGACCAGCCCGCTTTCTTGTAACGGGCCCTTATGTGACAGAGATTGGAGATCCACTTTTTATTCCATTTGCACCGGAGCAGGAAATCCAGTTTGAGCGGCCGTATCCATTAGGCAATTATGAGCATGGATTTTGGCGTATGCCTCAAAGAGAGACTTATATTCGTCCGTACCGGGATGGCATTTTCTTTGGACAGTGGTTTTATGCTGTGCAGGTGGGACTTCATGGATTGATGTATGCGGCAAAGCTGACTGGAAACAGAGAGCAGCTTGACTATTATCTGGACAGCATTCAGACAATGGCCGATTACTTCTATTATAAAGACTGGGACAAGGAACAATTTGGTGATCCGACGTTAACGCCAAGAGCGTGGGGACTTCCCGATCTGGATGCATGCGGTACGATAGGTGTTTCGCTGATTGAGACGTATGAGATAACTGGAAATCCAAAATTGCTCCCGGTAATTCATGCAGTGGGAAATGCGGTTATGACACATATTCCGACATTTCCGGACGGCACGTATTTCAGAGTAAAGACGATGTGGGCCGATGATTTGTATATGAGCTGTCCATTTCTGGCAAGACTATATCGCCTTACTGGAGATAAGACGTATGAGGAGCAGGTTCATCGTCAGGTGGCAGGCTTTAAAAAGCGTCTTTGGATGGAAAATGAAAAATTGTTTTCCCATATCTATTTCCCAGAGGAAGAACAGATGAGTGGTATTCCTTGGGGACGAGGAAATGGTTGGATTGCAGTAACGCTCACGGAGATATTGACCTTACTTCCAAAGGAAAATCCACACTGGCAGGAGGAACTTACGCTATTCCAGGAGTATATGGAGGGCGTTAAGGCGTGTCAGGATGAGACTGGTATGTGGCATCAGGTGTTAAATGAGGCCGATTCGTATCTGGAGACATCCTGTACCGCAATGTTTTTACTCAGTATGTCTCGTGGTGTCGGAAAAGGATGGCTAGACAAAGAGCGTTATTTGCCATGTATTCAGAAGGCATGGACGGCACTTTTAAAGCATTCGGTAGATGCCGTGGGTGATGTGTATGGCGTGTGCTTAGGCTCTGGATGTGCAAAAGAATCCATTTATTATAAGCAATTACCTGCCAAGAAAAACGACGATCATGGAACTGGAATTGTCATGATGGCAGCGGTGGAAATGATCAACTATGGTTTGACAAATTGACAGGGATCAACTAAACTAAAAAGAAATGACAGAATTCTGGGGAAGAGAGGAAACGGGGATGAAAACAAGTAAAAAAAGAATTTCATTGGATTTGAATAATTTGTCACAAACAGCGCTGGTGGGAAAGGCATTGTCATCGGAGATGCGTTTGCAAATATTGAAATTTTTGATAGAAAGGTCAGCAAATATCAATGAGATTGCGGCCCAGTTTGGAATTCCCCAGTCGTCTGCAGCGTTGCATGTGAAGGTTTTAGAGGAAGCAGGGATGATTTCAGTTGTGGAACGTCCTGGCGTGCGAGGAATGCAAAAGGTATGCGGCATTTCCTTTGAGGATATTTATCTAAATGCATTTAAGCATAAAGAAGAGAGTGACAGCAGTAAGGTATTTCGGTATGCCATGCCGATCGGCAACTATTTTGACTGTGAGATCAATGGCGATTGTGGTATTGTTACCGAGAATGGCTATCTGGGAATCGAAGATATGGCCTCCAGCTTTTATTGGCAGAACCGTGGGGAAGCGCAGCTTTTGTGGTTTGAAACTGGATTTGTGGAATATCGTTTTCCTACCTATTTTTTGAAAAGTGGGCAGAACCATGAGGTTTCCTTTTCTTTTGAGGTGTGCTCGGAAGCACCGGGATATCAAAATGACTGGCCTTCAGATATTACCGTTTGGATAAATGGAGAGGAAATCGCTACTATGACGATACCAGGAGATTTTGGAGGCAGAAGAGGTCGTTTAAATCCAGAGTGGTGGGGCGATACGCTGACCCAGTACGGTCTGTACAAGGAGGTTAGAATTACGGATACAGGGTGCTATGAGAACGATATGAAGTGCTCAAACCTGACCTTGAAAGATTTGGAACTGGATAAGAAAAATTGTATCAGCTTTAAGCTGGGCGTAAAGCCTGACGCTGTTCATGCAGGGGGAATGAATCTGTTTGGAGAAAAATTCGGAGATTATGCCCAGGCGATTGAGATGAAGGTCATATCCAAAATCGAAAAGCCGCAAAGCGGCGAGGGAGAAATTTTATTAAATGAAATTTAAGAAAAGTGAAAAATGGATTATGCTAAGCTAAGCGCCTTCTTTTGAAACAAAGCCAGTTTATAATTCTACAGTGATAAAAATGCGAATAGAACTTTGAATTACTATAATTATTTTGAAAGTGATAAATTGATGGGCGTGAAATGTGGAGGAAAACAAAATGAGCATTAGGGAATTGCGTGAGAAATTTGAGCAGGAGAGAGCAGAAAAACAGGAACAGGGAATACTTCTTACATTTGAGGGAGTGGAAGGCTATGATGTTTACAATACGTCTGTTCCATTTATGTATGAAGGAAAAGAGTATATTTTCGGCAGGGTGGAGCGCCGCAATGAGTGGGCAACTTCTACAGTGTGCCTTTTTTCAAAAAAAGCAGAGGATGTGTGGGAGCGAGTAAAAGATACGATGATGTATCAGTTAGAGGATCCTTTTGTGGTAAGGATAAATGGCGAACTTGTGCTTGGAGGAACCAGAGTAGATTTCTCCAGAGGAAAGCTGTCTGGTTTTTGCGGTGTGTTTTATAAAGGCACCAATTTATTTAATCTGTATTACTTTACCACCGGTCCTCAACAGATGAAGGATATCCGCTATGTACAGCTGACAGACGGAAAGGTGGGCGTTTTCTCCAGACCAAGGGGAGAAGAGATTCGAAAAAAATATGGAAGTGAGGCGGTAATTGGTTTTACGGTATTAAATAGTATAAACGAGTTAGACGCTGATGTGGTGGAACGGGCCACTGCGATTGAAGGCGTATTTGGAAGGGATGAATGGGGCGGTTGCAATCAGTGTCTGCTTCTGGAAAATGGCAAAATAGGTGTCATTGGTCATGGATGCTACAATGAATTTGACGGTACAATCAATCAGCTAGTATATACGAATATTGCTTTTGTGTTTGATCCTGAAACCTTTCAGGTATCCGATCTCAAAATGATTGGAACAAGAAAAAGCTATCCAACAGGGGAAGGCAAGAAGCCAAACCTGGCAGATTGCGCCTTTACTTCAGGTATTGTAAAACGTGACGATGGGCGTTATGATTTATACAGCGGAGTAGGCGATACAGCAGAGGGAAGAGTGATAATCGAGAATCCTTTCCCAGCAAAAATAAAGGAGTGATTTCGTTATGCAGGAAATAGAATGGAAGCGTAGCATACCTGTCACAAAAGAAGTGGATGTATGTGTTGTAGGAGGTGGTCCAGCGGGTATTGCGGCGGCTGTCACGGCTGCCCGCATGGGAGCAAAAGTGTTTCTGGCAGAGAAGCAGCAGTGCTTTGGTGGAGCAGCTACATTATCGAGTGTGCCAGCCTTTATGCGCTTTTCGGATGGAGAGCATTTTCTGGCAGGAGGCATCGGAAGAGAAGTATTTGAAGCGCTGTATGGACCAGAACAGGACGATACAATTATTGAATATTCGATTCAGACTGAAAAACTGAAGCGAATTTATGACGATATGATGGTGGAAAGTGGCGCAGACTTTTTGTTTGATACCAGTCTTGTGGATGTAAAGGTGATGGACGGAATAATCCGTGCCGTAATTTTTCAGGGACATGAAAGTCTGTTTGCGGTAAAGGCAAAAACGTATATTGATTGTACAGGAGATGGAACGTTATCTGTAATGGCAGGAGCACCTTGGGAAAAGGGAGATGAGAGGGGACGTATGATGCCAGCTACTCTGTGCAGCCTTTGGACCAATATTGATTGGAATCGTGCAATTGTAGAAGTCGGTCTTGATCCAGATAACCGTAAGCTTTCTCAAGCTTTTGCAGATGGCGTGTTCAGTGTGAAGGATACAAGCTTGCCAGGTATGTGGCGAATGCCAGAGGATATGGGCGGCGGAAATATCGGCCATGTATTTGGTGTGGATGGCACGAAGGAGGAAGATCTGACAAGAGGAATTCTGGATGCTCGCAAGCGAATGCCAGAATATGAATATTATTATACACATTATCTGGAAGGATATGAAAAGGCCTTTCTTGTTTCTACAGGAGCAAATCTTGGTATTCGTGAAACCAGAAGAATCCTTGGCGAGTATGTCTTAAATGCACAGGATTACGAAAAAAGAGCTTCCTTTGAGGATGAGATCGGACGGTATTGCTACCCGATCGATCTGCATCCGCTTGAACCTGGAGCTGCAAAAACAAAGTATGAGGAAGACTATACAAAGGGCTATGGAAAAGGAAATAGTTATGGAATTCCGTATCGCTGCCTACTTCCTAAGAATACAGAGAACCTTTTAGTGGCGGGGCGTTGTATCAGTACCAGCCGTGAAATGAATGGATCGACTCGTGTGATGCCTTGCTGTTTTATCACCGGCATGGCAGCAGGAGCAGCAGCAGCTTTTTCGAAAGACAGCAACGTGCGAGCAGTTTCAGTTTCTTCTTTACGTCAGGAATTAAGAAAAAGAGGCGGTTATCTGCCGGAGTAGCCATGGTGACAGGGATGGTGGCTCATTTATTGTTTCTGTGGCTCGAAACTTTAAATGATTAAGAACTTGACTTTGAATGCTATCTGATTTAATGTACTTGTAGGGAAGTAACTCACGAGTTACTAACTTATCGCCACTTCCATGAATCAGGTGCATAGCTGCAGAGAATATACAAATCTTTCAGAAATTTCTCAGGTGACGCAGATTTTGATTGAGCTAAGTAAGCTATAAATGAAAAATATTTTCAATAACTATTTTCAAATCCATCGTGAATTGCTATAATGGCTTCTGAAAAAGACATCAAAGTCGATATATTCACAAAGGAAGTGACATAATATGACACTTAAGGCTCTTGAAATAGGAAAGACAGCGGTTGTCACCGTTGTTGGAGGAGAAGGTGCGCTGCGGCAGCATTTTCTTGATATGGGTGTGATTCCAGGAGTTTCGGTGACTGTGGTAAAGCTGGCGCCGATGGGCGATCCGATGGAGCTTAGAATCCACGGCTATGAGCTGACTCTTCGTTTGGCAGATGCAGAGAAGATTTTAATTGATGAATCTTCTGTAACAAAGTCGGATGGCAAAAGGGAAAAGAACACAAAAAATGTTTTCAAAGAGAATGCTGTGACAGAGCATCCTGGTCTTGGTGAAGGCGGACGTTTCCACCAAAAGGCAGATGAGCATCCAGTTCCTAAGGGAACAGTATTAACATTTGCTCTTGCAGGAAATCAAAACTGCGGAAAGACAACACTTTTTAATCAGCTGACTGGTTCAAACCAGCACGTTGGAAATTTTCCAGGCGTGACAGTTGACAGTAAAAACGGTCAGATTCGAAATCATCCTGATACGCTTGTGACGGATCTGCCTGGCATTTATTCAATGTCTCCCTACAGCAGTGAGGAGATTGTGACAAGAGAGTTTATTATTAAGCAAAAGCCTACCGGCATTATAAATATCGTGGATGCCACAAATATTGAACGAAATCTGTATCTGACCCTGCAGCTGCTGGAGCTGAAAAAACCGGTCATCC
>ERZ838839.3404-NODE-3404-length-10144-cov-23.229160_pt1 | contig 10144 bp, 6 predicted proteins | sample MGYA00519909_ERZ838839 | MGnify/ENA primary metagenome ERZ838839 (study PRJEB31850, sample SAMEA3708843) | human gut metagenome | biome: human gut; feature: human-associated habitat; material: faeces | place: China | collected 2014 ... | reverse complement strand
ACATCTCAGTATCGAAGACCATGACGTTGACATCCTCGCCGGAAGCCAGGACGTGGTCCAGACCGCCGAAGCCGATGTCGTATGCCCAGCCGTCACCACCGAAGATCCAGACGGACTTCTTGGCGATGAACTCCTTGCTCTTCAGGATCTCAGCGGACTCGGTGCAGCCAGCGGCAGCAGCCTTCTCCAGCTCAGCGATCAGAGCCTTAGCGGGGGCATCGTTCGCCTTGGTGTTGTTCTTGGTTGCCATGAACTCGTCAAAGGCAGCCTTCAGCTCAGCAGAAGCCTTGTCAGAACCAGCGACCTCAGCGATGCGCTTGATCAGGTTCTCACGGACGGTCTTCTGGCCCAGATACAGGCCCAGGCCGTGCTCTGCGTTATCCTCGAACAGGGAGTTGCACCATGCAGGACCGTGGCCGCTGTCCTTGTTGACAGTGTACGGAGAGATGGAAGCAGTACCGCCCCAGATAGAGGAGCAGCCGGTGGCGTTGGAGATGTACATCTTCTCGCCGAACAGCTGGGTGATCAGACGTGCGTAAGAGGTCTCAGCACAGCCTGCGCAGGAGCCAGAGAACTCCAGCAGCGGCTGGTTGAACTGAGAGCCGATGACGGTATCGTCTGCGAACTTAGAGGGCTTCTTGGAGATGTTGGCGACGCAGTAGTCGAAGACTGCCTGCTGATCGGCCTGAGACTCCTGAGGAACCATCTGGATAGCCTTGGTGGGGCAGACGGTGACACACTCGCCGCAGCCCATGCAGTCCAGAGGAGACACAGCCATAACGAACTTGTACTCGTTAGCGGGCTTGTTGTCGCGGCTCTTGGTCTGTGCGGGAGCTGCTGCCAGCTCGTCAGCGGTCAGCTGGAAGGGACGGATGGTTGCGTGAGAGCACACGAATGCGCACTGGTTGCAGCCAACACACTTTGCAGCATCCCACTCGGGGACGTTCACAGCGGTGCCGCGCTTCTCGTAAGCGGAAGCACCCTGCTCCCACTCGCCGTTTGCGTTAGCAACGAAAGCAGAGACAGGCAGGCTGTCGCCGTCCATACGAGCGATGGGCTCCATGACGTCGCGGATCTGCTTGACCAGCTCGGGACGGCCAACCAGCTCCTTCGGAGCGGGATCGGCCTCGGGGTTGGACCAGGAAGCGGGGACGTCCACCTTGTGGATGGCGTCAACACCGGCATCGATGGCCTTCCAGTTCATCTCAACGACGTCCTGACCCTTCTTGCCGTAGCTCTTCTGAGCTGCCTGCTTCATGAAGTTGACGGCGTCCTCGATGGGCATAACGTCAGCCAGCTTGAAGAAAGCGGACTGCAGGATGGTATTGGTGCGCTTGCCCATACCGATCTCGATAGCCTTGTCGATCGCGTTGATGGTGTACAGCTGGATGTTGTTGTCAGCGATGTACTTCTTGGCCTCAGCGTTCAGGTGATGGCCCAGCTCCTCATCGTTCCACTGGCAGTTGATCATGAACACGCCGCCGGGCTTGACATCCTGGACCATCTTCATGCCCATGTGGATGTAAGCGGGGTTGTGGCAGGCCACGAAGTCAGCCTGGTTGATGTAGTAGGGGCTGCGGATGGGCTTGTCGCCGAAACGCAGGTGGCTGATGGTCACGCCGCCGGTCTTCTTGGAGTCATACTGGAAGTATGCCTGAACATACTTATCAGTGTGGTCGCCGATGATCTTGACGGAGTTCTTGTTGGCACCGACGGTACCGTCGCCGCCCAGACCCCAGAACTTGCACTCCTTGGTGCCAGCTGCTGCGGTGATGGGAGCGGGCTTGACCTCAGGCAGAGACAGGCCGGTGACATCATCGGTGATGCCGAGGGTGAAGCGCTCCTTCGGCTGATCCTTCTCCAGCTCCTTGAACAGAGCGAAGATGGAGGACGGGGGAGTGTCCTTGCTGCCCAGACCGTAACGGCCGCCGGTCAGGATGACATCATTCTTGCCAGCCTCACGCAGGGTAGCTGCGACATCCAGGTACAGGGGCTCGCCCAGAGAGCCGGGCTCCTTGGTGCGATCCAGAACTGCGACCTTCTTAGCGGTAGCAGGCAGGACCTTCAGCAGAGCGGAGGACACCCAGGGACGGTACAGGCGGACCTTGATGATACCGACCTTCTCGCCCTTAGCGTTCAGGTAATCGATGACCTCGTCAGCAACGTCGCAGACAGAGCCCATAGCGATCATGACGCGATCGGCATCGGGTGCGCCGTAGTAGTTGAACAGGTCGTAGTTGGTGCCCAGCTTCTCGTTGATCTTGGCCATGTACTTCTCGACGACTGCGGGCAGTGCGTCGTAGACAGAGTTGCAGGCCTCACGATGCTGGAAGAACACGTCGCCGTTCTCGTGGGAACCGCGCATCTTGGGGTGCTCGGGGTTCAGAGCCTTTGCACGGAACTCCTCGACAGCCTCCATGTTGCACATTTCCTTCAGGTCGGCGTAGTCCCACTTCTCGATCTTCTGGTACTCGTGAGAAGTACGGAAGCCGTCGAAGAAGTTCAGGAAGGGGACTTTGCCCTCGATCGCTGCCAGATGGGCAACAGGGGACAGGTCCATGACTTCCTGCACGCTGCTCTCGACCAGCATTGCGAAGCCGGTCTGGCGGCATGCCATAACGTCGCTGTGATCACCGAAGATGTTCAGGGACTGGGTAGCAACGGTACGTGCAGAAACATCGAACACGCAGGGCAGCTGCTCAGCAGCGATCTTGTACATGTTGGGGATCATCAGCAGCAGGCCCTGAGAAGCGGTGAAGGTGGTGGTAACAGCACCTGCACCCAGAGAGCCGTGCACAGCGCCTGCAGCGCCTGCCTCAGACTCCATCTCGACGACCTTGACCTGGTTGCCGAAGATGTTCTTCTGGCCCTGAGCGGACCACTGGTCCACAGAGTCAGCCATCGGAGAAGAGGGGGTAATGGGGTAGATGGCAGCCACGTCCGTGTAGGCATATGCTACATGAGCGGCAGCGGTATTGCCATCCATGGTTTGCTTTGCTCTAGGCATTTTTCTTCCTCCATTCAGAATTTGGTACCTTCTGCGCGGGGCAAACGTCTTTTTACCGGAGCCGGAGAACTCCTTTGAAAAACGTATTGCTCAACTGATAAGCGCCGTACTTCGCCGGAGCCGGAGAACTCCACAAAAGCACACGCTCATCGAGGGCAATAGCCCTGCCCGGGGCCGGAGAACCCCATGAAGGCACTATTGCTCATCTAATATAATAGCAAATTCCGCCGGTAAAGGCAACGCAAACCGACTGTAAAAACACAACAAAAATTCAAGAAATTTTTTAGCGCTTTTTTACAGATGTGTTCTTTGCTGCATCCATGACGGTGTTATGCTCCAAAATCCAGTATCCATGAGACTTTTTCTTACAAAATTCTAAATTTATAATTGACATTTGTACAGATTCTGCCGTAAACTTTATCTATAGTATCATGCGCCGCACAGCGCAGGGAAGGACAGGCACAAAACGATGGATGCTGCACATTTTGAAAAGACGCTCTCGAGCGAAGTTCTCTTTGAAGGCCGGGTGGTCACGCTGACCAAAGACGTGGCTCTGCTGGAAAACGGTGAGACTTCTATCCGGGAGGTGGTCCACCACCACGGCGGGGCCTGCATCGTACCGTATTTTGAGGACGGCACCCTCTGCATGGTGCGCCAGTTCCGCTACGCCATGCAGCAGGAGCTGTGGGAGCTGCCCGCCGGAAAGCTGGAAAAGGGCGAAGACCCCTTTGAAGCCGCCAAGCGGGAGCTGGGCGAAGAGTGCGGCCTGACCGCCGACCACTACACCTCGCTGGGCGAGTTCTACCCCACGGTGGGCTATGACACCGAGATCATCTATCTGTGGGTGGCCACCGGCCTGCACACCACCCAGATGCATCTGGATGACGATGAGTTCCTGACGCCCGACCGCATCCCGCTGGCAAAAGCCTACGAGATGGTCATGAGCGGCGAGATCAAGGACGGCAAGACCATCGCGGGCGTGCTCAAGCTCAAGGCGCTGGTGGACGAGGGCAGGCTGTGATACTCTACGAAGATACAGCCCTCGTGGTTCTGGACAAGCCCGCCGGGCTTTCCAGCGAGGACGGCGTACCCGCCGCCCTGCGGAAGCTCTGGGGCAGGCCCGACGCCTATGTGGGCGTCATCCACCGGCTGGACACCGGCGTGTCGGGTCTGATGGTCTATGCGAAGACCCCGCAGGCAGCCGCCGCCCTCAGCCGTCAGGTGACGCAGAGCCAGCAGGTTTATGCCGAACAGGATGGCCGGGCCGAGCCTGACGCCGGCACACCGGACGCGCCGCCTTTCGTGAAACAATACCGCGCCCTCATCGCAGGCGGGCCGGACGAAAAGCTGCCCGCCGAAGGCGTCCTGCGGGACTACTTATTCAAGGACAGCCGGAAAGGCCGTGTTTTTCCGGTGAGCCATCCGCGCAAGGGCGTGAAGGAGGCTGTGCTGGAATATCGCATTTCTGCCTCCGCCCCGGACGGCAGCACCAGCCTTGCGGACATCACCCTCCACACCGGGCGCACCCACCAGATACGGGTGCAGTTCGCATCCCGCCGCCACCCGCTCTGGGGCGACGGCAAATACGGCAGCCACATCAAGGGAGACATTGCGCTCCAGAGCGCACGGCTCCGCTTCACCCATCCCGACACCGGAAAGGTAATGGACTTCCGCCTCCCGGTCCCCGGGACATGGCCCGCTTGGGGCATCAGACAGGAAAACGACAATGGAACAACAGTATAAAACAGATTCTGAAATATACGCCGTCCTCGAGCGGGAGATCATCGATCTGACCCTCCGGCCCGGCTGTTCGCTGAGCGAAAACCCGCTCTGCACCCGGTTCGGCGCGCCCCGCTCCCTCATCCGGGTGGTGTTGCAGCGGTTACAGGAGAACGGGCTGGTGAAGATCGTGCCTTACAAAGGCACCACCGTCACCCGGCTGAACCGGGACATCGTGGACGAGCTGATCTATGAGCGCATCGCGGTAGAGGCCCGGGTCCTGCGGGACTTTGCGCCCCACTGCACACCGGAGCACCGCGCCCTCATCCGCCAGCGTGCCGCCGCCTACGACGAGCTGGCCAAGGCCGAAACACTGGACTTCAACCGTCTCTATGAGGCCGATACCCGGCTCCACGAGACGTGGTTCTCCGCCATGGGCAAGATGTATCTCTGGCGCACCTTGCAGAACGCCCACGCCGACTACAGCCGCTTCCGGATGCTGGACACCCTGACCACCGGTGGGCTCGCCGAGGTGGTGGCCGACCACCACAACCTCATCGACGCCATCGAGCGGTGCGACCTCGCGGCCTTTGAACCGCTGGTGGAACGCCACCTTTACGGCGGCATCCGCCGTCTGGGCTCCAAGCTCACCGAGGAGTACGCCGATTATTTTGAATGATGTTTCATGGGGAACAATAAATATCCCCCGGCGGAGCCGGGGGGTTTTCATAAGAAGTCTTTTACTGAACCACTCGCCTAGCGAGTGGTTTTCATGATACAAAAAAGGGGCCGCCCCGGGTGGTTCCCCAAGGCGGCCCCTGTAAGGGGTCTGTATTTTTTAGTGCCTCCAGCACTTCAGGCTCTCGGCCTGAGCTGCGCTCAGCCGCCGGCTCGCAAGGCCGTCGTGCTCCAGAGCAAACCAGCTGCCCCCCTCTGTCAGCAGGTCTTCCACCGACAGGGTGGTCGTTTTGAGGGTGGTAACAAACTGGATCTGCTCCACCCCCTGCTCCTGCAGGGTCTCCAGCGCCTGCCGGGTGCCATGGAGCCGGGCGGACAGATTGTCGGTCGTCACCCGCAGGGTGCTGCCCTGCTGCCGGGTGTTAAAAAGCAGGGGGGCGCCCTTCAGCGTCTCCACATGGAGGTCCAGGCTCTCCCCGTCCGGGATGGGCTTGGGGAGCGCAAACTCCCACCACTCCTTCAGGATGCCGTCCGGTTTGCCGTCCAAGTCCAGGTCCGGGTTGTAGATGATGTGGTGGATGTAGCCGGTGGTCAGGTGGCTGATGTCTGCCTGGATCTCCTTGCCGTCGACAGGTCCATCCGGCGTCTTACTGCCGCCGTTACCGATGGTAGCACCGGTGCCGACACCGGACCAGTCAGGGCCGCTGCCGGTCGCCGTCGCCGTCACCTGAGCGGCTCCGCTCACGGTGACCTTGCTGCCGATGCCATTGACACCGCCGCCGATGCCGGCACCACCGTAGGCACCGGAAGCGTTTACCTTGCCGCCGTTGATGGTGATGTCTTCGCCGTTGCCGTTCTCACCGCCGCCGATGCCAGCACCACCATCGGTGCCGGTAGCGTTCACCGTGCCGCCGGTGATGGTGATGTTTTTGCCGCTGCCGCCGTCACCGCCCCAAGCGCCGACGCTGCCGCCGCCGATGCCAGCAGCATAGCTGCCACCGGTAGCGGTCACCTTGCCGTCGTTGATGGTGATGTTTTCGCCGCTGCCGGAGCTGCCGCCGCCGATGCCGGCACCATCCTCGTTACCGGTAGCGTTCACTGTGCCGCCGGTGATGGTGATGTTTTCGCCCTTGCCTTCTCTACCGCCGCCGATGCCGGCACCACTGCTGCCGCCGGTAGCGGTCACTGTGCCGCCGGTGATGGTGATGTTTTTGCCGTCGCCAAGGTAACCGCCGCCGATGCCGGCACTATTAAACCCACCGGTGGCCGTCAGGCTGCCGGCTTCTTTATTATCGTCCTTCAGGGTCAGCGTGCCTGTGGAGTTTTTTTCAAGGCCCGCACTCTGAGTGCCGCTTTTCAGCTCGTTATCGCCGTCCAGCTCGATCTCCACATTGCCCTTTCCCTGAACGCTCAGGGCAGCCTTTCCTTTTTGATCCCAATCATATTGATCTCCGGTGTCGCTCACATCGATCTTTACGTCTTTCAGGGTGAGGTTCAGCACCTTATCGGCAATGTTGTTGATCACCGTAATGGTGTTGCCCCAAAAGCCATCATCCTTTTTGTTCACCGGAGTAGCGCCTGCAGGGGCAGCAACCGGGACTGCCTGCTGGTCTGCACTCTCCTGCCGGTCTGCGCTTTTCGGTTCCTCGGCGATCTCCGGCTGGTCTGCATCTTCCGATTCCTCAGTGCTCTCCGGCTGGGCAGACTGGTAGTTGTCCTCTACCACAGGGCCAAAGTCGGAATCCTCTGCTGCGGGGCCTTCCAGGTCGCTCTCCAGCGTGGTGATGACCGTATTAGAGGTGGTGATGACGGTCTCCTCCCCGGCCTTGTCCGTCCATTTATCTCCGCCCTGTTCGATGGTCTGGCTGCCATCCTCATTTTTGGTGATGGTAATATCGCCGTAGTCGATGTAGTAGGTATCTGCAAAGGCCGGAGCCGCCAGAGACACCGTAATACTCAACGCTGCTATCAGAGCTGCTGCCCGGCGGAATGCGTTGTTCTTCTTCATCGTGGTAATCTCCTTTCTTTTTTACGTTTTTTTTGTGGTTTTTACACTATACAACACTTCTCAGAACACGCAACCGTGTTTCCGCACTCTGAGAGGTGGGTGGAACTGCTTCCTCCGCATTCTGTTTCAGAATCTCATGCTGCATACACAGCAGACTACATCAAAGACGCAATTGTCTTACCGGAAAACGCTTCATCCATAAATGTCTGCATCTCCTTATAGAACTTTCTGACCGGGCATGTCTCCGTTGCATGCCGCGAGCAGTAGCAATCTTCTTCCAAGCAACGGTTGATCCTGGTAGTTCCTTCCACCGCATTGAATATATCAGCCAAACTGATGTCTTCCGGTTTTCGGTTTAAACTAAAGCCTCCGCCAACGCCGCGCTTTGTCGCAATGATCCCCGCATTGCGCAGAGGCTTTGCGATCTGAGCAATCATTTGTTTTGGGATTCCCATCTGCTTGCTGATATCCTCACTCCCCATAGGCGTTCCAAGGATTGCAAGAAATAGTGTCATCCTGATTGCATAGTCAGTTGTTACATTTAACTGCATAAAACCTTCCCGTCATAAATAGATTAGTTAATCGCTCATCTCATCAATTCCGTCAAAAAAATAGTCGCAGCGGGAACAACCGATAATTTCAAAAAGTCAACCTTGTGATCTCCTTTCTTTTTCTACGTTTTCTTGTGCTTTTTGCACTTCTTTGTTGAGGGTATTTCTCGTTTTTTATTATACCCCCCCCCCCTACAGTCTTGGCAATAGGGAAAAACAGCGAAATTTCGGGCTTAAAATCCTCTATTTTGCGGCAATATGCAATAAAATACGGCAAACTTCCTCCCTGCCCCGGCGGGTGCTTCCCTCGGGCATAAATAAATATCCCCCGGCGGAGCCGGGGGATATTTATTTGCTTTTTGTGTATCTTTTTGCGCGCGCGTATGTTATAATAACATATTGTTCGAAAACAGATTCAACGTAAAAAAGGCAGAATATATCATATGAACACCAATGACATCTGGCTCATTGCCGGCCTCGGCAATCCGGAGCCGAAATACGACGGCACCCGTCACAACGCAGGCTTTGCCGCGCTGGACTATCTGGCCGGAAAGTGGGGCATCTCCGTCTCCAAGACCAAGTTTCAGGGCCTGTGGGGGCAGGGCGAGGTGGACGGCCACAAGGTCGTGCTCCTGAAGCCCCTGACTTATATGAACCTCTCGGGCGACTCCATCGGCCCGCTGGCGGGCTTCTTCAAGATCCCTGCCGACCACGTCATCGTCCTGTGCGACGACATCACCCAGGACCCCGGCAAGCTGCGCATCCGGCCCTCCGGCTCTGCGGGCGGCCACAACGGCCTCAAGAGCATCATCGCCCGCCTCGGCGGCGAGAACTTCCCCCGCATCCGCATTGGCGTGGGCGCAAAGCCCCGCCCGGACTACGATTTGGCCGACTGGGTGCTGGGCAAGTTCCCGCCCGACGACGCCAAGGCCCTCGCCGACCGCTGCCCCGACATCGCAGCCGCCGCAAAGCTCATCATGGACGGCAAGCTGGGTCTGGCGCAGAGCAAGTATAACGGGTAAGGCTCCCCCTTTGGGGGAGCTGGCGCGAAGCGCCTGAGAGGGCAAGGCCGCTGACAAAAAGCACAGACACAGCGATAACATCCCTCTGACAAAGAGTCTGCTTATCGCTGTATGGCAGCTCTTTCGCCCCGAGCTTGCCCTCTCCGTCACCTGCGGTGACACCTCTCCCAAAGGGAGAGGCTATTACGTCCATCTTCACTAGAAAGGAGGTCCACCATGTACGAAGCACTCCTGAAAAACACCCCCGAATACCAGAAGACAGCGGCCAGCCTCGCCTCCCCCGGCCCGGCGGCGCTGTTCGGTCTGCCTCCGGCAGGCCGGGCATTGCTCTACGCCGCGCTCCAGAAGGACACGGGCCGCATCCTCTGCGTCGTCACGCCCGGCGAGGCCGAGGCCACCCATTTTGCCGACGACCTCAAGACGCTGGGGCTCTCGGCGGCGGTGTTCCCGCCCCGGGACTTCATGCTCCGCCCCGTCGAGGGCGCGGGCCGCGAGTACGAGTACCGGCGTCTGTCGGTGCTGGGCGCACTGGCGGGCGGACGGCTGAACGCCGTCTGCGTCCCCGCCGAGGCCCTGCTCCAATACACTGTGCCGCAGGACGAGTTCCAGAAGAACACTCTCACCCTCAAGCCCGGCATGGTCTACAACCGCGAAGCGCTGGTGGAGCGGCTCTTCGCCGCCGGATACGTGCGGCGCAGTCAGGTGGACGGCCCGGGACAGTTCAGCGTCCGGGGCGACATCGTGGACATCTACGCCCCCGATATGCGCCAGCCCGCCCGTGTGGAGTACTGGGACGACGAGATAGACTCCCTCGCTTCCTTCGACCTGCTCACCCAGCGGCGGGACAGTGCGCTGGAAAAGATCTATCTTTCCCCCGCCCGTGAGGTGCTGTTCGGCAGCACCGCCGACACGGCGGAGGCCCTCCGCGCCGCCCAGAAGAAAGCCCGCGGCAAGCGCCGCACCGCCCTCGAAAAGGCCATGGAGTCCGACCTCGCCCAGCTGGACAGCGGCGTCATGCCCGAGGCCATGGACAAATACTACGGTCTGCGGTACGAGACGCCCGCCACATTGCTGGACCACCTGAGCAGCCCCATCTTCATCCTCGACGAGGTGGGCGGCATCCGGGACGCCCAGAAGGCCACCGAGTTCCGCCGCAGCG
>ERZ838839.3402-NODE-3402-length-10147-cov-2.823920_pt1 | contig 10147 bp, 9 predicted proteins | sample MGYA00519909_ERZ838839 | MGnify/ENA primary metagenome ERZ838839 (study PRJEB31850, sample SAMEA3708843) | human gut metagenome | biome: human gut; feature: human-associated habitat; material: faeces | place: China | collected 2014 ... | reverse complement strand
CTCTGGGCGGAAATTGTGCAGGATGCAAAATATCAGCTTCAGACAGAAAAAGGCCAGGATAATTCCTGTTATCTGCCGGTTGTATCAATCCGCACATTCAGGAGCAACAAAGCCATGCGGCATCTGCAGGATGTGTTCGCTACGCATTGTTTTTTCATCAGAGAAGAACAGGCTGAAATCCTGCAGTATTTATACGCATAATCGCTAAGAGAGGAGATTGTCGAAATGGCAAAAGGAATAATCACAGAAGAACAGGTAATTCAGCATATCCGGACTCATATGGATATCTGGTGCAAAAACTACGGGAGCCACGTGTTAGAAAAGCACGTCAATATCCCGGAAAAGACTCTGTTGAGCCGTATAGGTACAACGGAAAATAATCACTTTATTAAAAGCGTCTCGTCATTTTACGACGAGACAGATGGGCGGCAGATCATGGACCTGCTTCAAAGAGCGTTGGAGAGTGAAGCCAAGTACATTGCGAAATGGTGTAATTATAGCAAACGCGCATGGCTCGGTTTGAACTTTTACGGATTGCCAGATGGTATTACCGCTAAAGCGTGCCGGTATGACGCACTCAATCAGGTCTTCCCGGTAAGCCGTTTTGTCATTTTCCTATCCAAGCGGGAACAGTACCCGTTTTACTTGGAAAATGCTTACCCAGTATTTGACCAGGATTAACCGTACGGACAAATATAACAGAAGGCCGGAAATATTTCCGACCTTCTTTTTCTTACGATTTTGTTTTGTGTTTCTGGCTCACGGCCCATTCTGCAAATTCTTCCGCCGTTTTATCAGCGTCCTTTTTATCTTTTGCTCCGTGGATCTCTAAATCCAGTTCCTCATAATCAAATGTATTATCAAAAGTCTCAGGCATACGCTTCATATGAAACCCTCCTTGATGATTGTATTGCGATCGTTTTTCCTTCTAAAGATATTATACGAAATTTTTTGCAAAAATCCAACATAAGAAAATAATTTCTCATTTTGTTTCCATTGACGGATGAAATAAATTACGGAAAAGCGTCTTCAAGACGCTTTTTCTTCGATATCCACATAGGACGCCATCATCATACCCATTAACACAATCACAATTGCCTGCGTAATCGGAACAGAGATATTGACGAAAGAAGCAGCAAAATACGCTAAAATCCCGGCCGCGCATGCAGATGATATCCCGTTTTTACCAGAGCGCAACACTCGCGCGCAACACGAGAATACCCAGATAAAGAGAGCGCAGCATCCAAGTAAACCGGCCGTAACCAAGTATTGCAAAAATTCATTATGCGGAGAATCAAAGAACACCCCGGTAGACCGGATCATGTCTTCGTATCTGGTTGACCGCATCAGATTGCCAAATGTTTCCAGACCGGTCCCGAAGCATTTTTGAAGCCAGTTCAAATGCCTGTATTCCTCCAAAGCCGCACGCCAGATATAGCCACGATGTGCACCCCAGGCATCCGTCATGACAAAATACCGTCCAATCATCGGTACAGAGCTAAAATCCCTGCCGGCAAACGCCATAGCGATCAGTCCTGCACCGGTCAGAGCCAAGCAGGCAATCAAGCAATAGAAAATCCGGACGCATAATGATCCGTATTTCCATGAACCATCTTCATGCCGGCTGGACCAGTACATTAAAAACGTCAGACACAGTAGTATGGGGAGAGAGTAATACGAATGAAATTGGCTAAGGTTTAGCAGAATACTGCCGGTCACATCCACCGGAAGATCCGGACATGCTGACAGGGAAAGCCCGGAGCAAGATAGTGCCACAACCACGCATTCCAGCAACATGCAATATGCCTGCAATCCGCCGGATGTACGCCACGACCAATATGGCAAAACCAGGAACAACATCATAAGTCCTAATGCCGCATTGTCCGATCTGCCATAAATCAATGCAAGCACGGAAACAAAAAAAACGGCCGGGTATAGGATCCTGGAACACGTATTATGACAGGATCCGGCGCCATCCGCGCCCTTACGCGGCATTGTCCCGGCAAAAACAGTCATGCCAGCTGATACACCTGCGACCAATAAAATGGCAGCGGTATAAGTATTGATGTTTCCGTAAGAAGAAGAAAACATGGTTTGCTGTTCCGGTTTTACACGGCCAATCCAGCCGAAGATATCCATACCGAAAAAATCCGTAATTCCCCATACCGAAGAAATGATACCGCCCAATAAAAACAGATGGATCGGAACCAGATTCATGTGCCAGAACCGGCTGATGCAAAAATACGTAATCCCATACAGGACCCACATAAGAAGTCCCTGATATCTGCCATCCGTCCCAAAAAAGACGACTTTCACATTCCCCGATAAAATCATTCCCACAGTGGCACTGCAAAGAAAGATCAGTAGTAGCCAGTCCGTTTTCATCAGCCGGCATCTTTGTCGGATCACGCCGCGCTCTTCCCTTGGAATGCGACATAAAAGCGTAAGCAGGAGTCCTGATAAATAAACGCCGGTCACGCACAGAAAGAAATTTCGCCGATCCCGTAGAATATGAAAGTAGCAATTTGTACTGTAAAACGGGAATACCAGCAACATCAAAAATAAATACACCTGTGTGATCCGGTGCAGGCTGCGCAGATAAACGTCATGCGTCAGATCACGGTCTTGAAATAAAAAATTATTCAATGTCTTCATGATGACCTCCTTACTCTCAGTATGTCACATGGTATCTGAGGCTGTTTTTGCGGATAACACTTTTTGGTCAAAAGTACGCAAAATTTGCAATACATCCTCCAATACAATTGCCGGATTTTTTATCTCCAGCGCCTAACGGACGCCAACTTGATTTTTATATTACTTTGAAGCGGCGACATTCCCATACTGAAAGGGTAAAAACAAAAGAAAAGGAAAGGAGAAAGAACAATGAAAAATGATGAATTAGTGAAATGGGGTGATGAGTTATACAGTTACCCCAACCAACTCGGTGCAATCAAAAGATCGTATCGATATTTAGTTGGAAGCGGGACTGGCATGACTGGATTCATCAGGAAATTGGAAGCAATTCCTGACATTCGGTACAAACCGGGTTCGAGATCCAGCTGTGTGCTGTACCGCGCTGAAGCAGTGTATGACTTGTTCAAATCATACGCTGCCACAGCGAAGGTACTCGCAGCGAGACGGATTGGAAGTCTGGAAGAATTAGTCTTCCGGATGGAAGATTCAGAATGCTGATCCGCTCTCCCAGATAAAACTGCAGGCAGATGGATAACTTGCTTCCACCTGCCTGCAAAAAGGCAAACATCGTTTTTCATAACCGGCGGATAACTTGCTTCCGCCGGTTTTTTGTCGCTTTTTTGAGCTATTCGCGCTCCGGCTCGTCCGTTTCGCGGCTTTCTATTGCTTCGCCGGTATGAATCTCGTCCATCTGATATTTTTCATACAGATGCTCCATGCGAAGTTCGTAAGCCAGCGTATTTTCTTCAATACCATTTTCACGGCATTCTTCCTTCAATGCTTCCAGTTCTCTCATAAACTGTTCGTTCAGTGCGATGGCATTCTCCGCGATCGCGCGCTGTTCCGCCTTTTTGTGTCTGCTGCTATATACAGATTCCAACCCATTAAAGAACGTATCCATATCACGGATACCGGAATGCTCCGGATCTACCGAGAATACGGACATCAGCGCTTCCTTAGACAGTCCGCAATCCCGTCCGAGGCTATACACCTGCATGATGCTTTCCATGTATTCCTTTTTGTAAGCCTTTTCCTCCAGCGCAGCAGCCTTCTCAATCTGTTTGGATGCCTTAATCTGCTCTGCGTTCACCCCCATGCTTAAAACATTGATCGCCTCCGTGATCACGGAAGGGTAAACCTCGCCATTAAATTCCGCATAGCCATTTTTAAAGGATTCAAATTCTTTTTTATTTGTTTCATCTGACGCCATTTTTCTGGAATGCTCAAAATAGTCCGGATCGTTTAAGTAAACCTCTACGATTTTTCTTGCATTGGGAGCTGCGATCCCGTTTCCACGCAATAACTGATAGCAGTTTAAGAGGAGCGTATCGGCTTTCTCGGACACGCTGTGCAGGTTTTCTGTTTTCTTGCTGCGGATATCCGCATCGATCATACCACGGTCCGTGTTCAGCGCCTGGAAGGCCGAACCCGCAGCGGCCAAATTACCATGACTGATTTTTTCCAGATACGGAGTAATGCTGCGGCGGAATCCGTCACGATACGTAAAGACTTTATCCGTTCCCACCACGCCTGCATTCTCAAGGCCTGTTCCTTCACCTTTTGCCGCCAGCTCCATATTTGCTGCTGTGCGCGCAAAAAGTGGCAACCCGTCATTGATATAATCTTCATAGTCAGATTCCACTTCATCTGCGAAGGTGCCGCAGTAATGTTCATCATAGTCTTCCGGTTCTACCCCATAATCCTCCTTCAGCCACTGCTTGAACGTCTTTTTTGCTGCCAGGTCAGGCACAGCAAACCCCGATGCGACGATCTCTGTTTCGTCCTGGTCAACCCATGACATTTCCCATTCGCCGGTCACCTGATTGCGCCGGTACAACGCCAGGTCATGGTTTACCTCCCAGCCGCTGCTTGCGACATATTCCCCTGTTTCATCATCATGTCCGAACCAGTATCCGGGCTGCAGTGTAAATCCGTGATAATCCGTATATGACGCAGCGCTGCGATTCTGTTTTAAAATAATCATAAATATCTCCCTTCCCGGCTACGCCGTGTGTATTTTCTTTTTTGGGCATATCAATGTCAGTATGTGATATTTTTCCAAACCTTACATCAGACTTTTCAACACACTCCCTTCGGATCAGTTTCACGTGAAATAAAACGGCAAATATAAAGAAGCATTTTATCAAACGATAAATTATGCACTTCCCGCAAGCCCGCATCGGCATACACCATTGCTTCGGAAACCCTTTATATAAATGCGTCTTCCAGACGGTTTTACAGGAATTGCCGTTTACAAAACGATAAATACTTCTTATAATATATGGTACATAAAGAAAAATGGAGGCAGTCATGAAGAAGCGTTTACCAACTGACCACATTATTACGATCATCAACCAAAAAGGCGGGGTCGGGAAAACATCAAGCTGTACCCTGATGGCAACGCTGCTTGGATTAGCAGGTTACCAATGCCTTGTGATCGACAACGATTCCCAGGCAAATACCACGGCGACATTGTTGCCGGACATTGCGTCCGTCACCAAAAGCATTGTTGATATTTTCAGAATGAATACACCGACGGCGGAAGAGGTGGCCGCTTGCATCTACCATACCCCATATCAGGGAGTTGATCTGATCCCATCCAGACCGGAACATCAAAGAACGGATGATTATTTATATTCTCTCCTTGGACGTAAGGCGATCCACAAATTGTTAAAACGGGCCATCAAGCAGGTGGAAGAACACTATGATTACATCTTGATCGACACACATCCGGATCTCGGTGGTTCTGTGCAGAACGCACTCTGCTGCAGCGACTACGTTCTGATTCCGGTAAAGCCGGACGGCTATTCTTACCAGGGCGTTACTCCCATTATCAATCAGGTTCTGGACATTGCATCAGACGAAGATTTAAACCCGGAACTTCAGCTGCCTGGGGGTTTTTTGACTTGCGCAGAACCCCGGAATGCCGCATACCGCAAATTTTATTCCTATTACCAAAACACATTCGGGGACGATTTTATCCCCGTGAGCGTCCGCTTGGACCGTTCCGTATCCGCCGTATGCAATTTCCTGATCCCACTGCCATACCTACTCGGATCATCCGATTACCAGGCTGGCAGCTCCTGGAAAGCAATCTACGACTATATCGAGCTGATGAAATATACGGAGATTATAGGAGATGAAGACTATATCATGTTGCGAACGACCTTTGAGATCCTGGAACGAAATTTGGCGGTACACATACCATCCAGTGCATACGATAATCCATACATAGCTCACATCACGCCGATATCCGGATTGAGCGATGCATGCGCTCCATACGAAAACCATCCCTTTATGACGTATTCCGCCATGCTGGATATCTTAAACCAGCAACAAGAATTATGCGACCGCATCCAGCACTGTCTGTTCACCGTAGGCGACGCAACTAGAAATATTCGGTACTGCTCAGAAGACAGTGCACTAAGCGAAAAATATTCGTTTGTAAGGATTGCCGCCTTAAAACCGGCACAGGAGGTATAGATATGGGAAAAATCAAAAACCAATTCAATATGGATCGATTAAACGCAGTATCCGGAGGTGCGATGCCTTCCGCAAAACAGGCGCTGTTAGAAAAGAAACAGCTTGACCAGAAGAATGCCTACGAAATCCTTAACATTCCAGTGGATCAATTACAGCCCATGTCTTACAACCGGGAAGTATACGAAGTTGACGATTTGGATTTTCTTGGTGCCACCATCAACCAGTATGGCCTGGCTCAGCCCTTAGTCGTCCAACGTCAACCAGGATCCGACAAGTATAACATCGTTGCCGGTGAGCGTCGCTACCAGAGCTATTTAAAAAGCAAAGCGGATGGAAAAGCCGCCGGATTATATCCAAACGGGCTTCCATGCCATGTATATCCGGAAAACATGAGCCCGGTGGATATTAAAATTATGCTCTTAATCACCAATGCAACTTCCAGGGCGCGTACTGCCGAAACGCAGAGAAAGGAATTGCAGGAATTAGTTTCCCTCTTCAACGAAGCGGAATCGTCTGGGACCAAAATTGGATTTTCTTTAAAAGAGCTGGCTAAAAATCATTTAAAGATTGCGGAACGCCAATATCAGCGCTACATGAGTGCACTGCGTGTCATTCCGGAATTAAAGCAGTTTACAGATGTGTCCGACGTCATTTTAGCCGCTGCCATTGGTTCCAAGCCGGAAGACGTACAAAGAGAAATTTATGCATACATGCAGGAACAACATTGCTCCATCGAAGAGGCGCATGAAGCGGTCAATGAAGAGTACGGAGCGTACAGGCAGCAATTACAAGCACTTCGTAAACAGGTCCGCACCCTACAGCATGAAAAACAGCAATGGCTTAACCAAAGTCGTGCGCAGGATACCACGACTCCTGGTAAAGCGGAGGAAGCGAAATCAAATCTAACGCGATCTACAAAGAACCTGGAGAAAACCAGGAAAGAGTTGAACAGACTACAAGCTGATGCTGGAAAAATCATTCACTCTGGCATACAAAAGAGATTGCGCGAAAAAGAACCTTCACGCATGGCGTCAACCCCAATATCAGCTACAGAAGCTCAGAATTGTCTTTCCATTAAAGATGCCATTCGCCAAATGAATGCCGGACTTAATTCAGTTGGATTGCAGATGAAAGCCTGTGATGAAGAATCCATAGAACAACTAAAACTAATTCGCGATCGAATAGATAAGATCATCAATGTTATTGAGCCTCAAAACCAATCGATTTTTTAATAAATTTTACTTTCGTAGAGCCTTGTTTTTCAGGGCTCTTTTTGTATATGCACACGCAAAATGAGAGCGAAGCTTATTTTTTTGAAAGAGATTAAAAAAATTAAAGACATAAAAGAAATCAAAGACATGGCAGAATGAATTTCCGAAACCTTGATACCACAAAGACTCCGGGGAACGGCCATGCAGGAAATCTTCTCGGAAACGGATAAAAAAATCACATAATGCATAAAAAAATATTGGATTGCAGATAATAAAACGGAAACGTGGAAAAAAGGAATAAAATGCAGATTTTTTTCTAAGTTATCCACAGGCGTGAGATGCACGATAGAGAGATAAATGGACAAAAAGCAGCCAGTATGTTGCCGCAAAATGAAAGAAACAAGTATAATGTTCCGAAAAAATGTTCTTTTGGGGATTAAGTGTGAAAAGAAAACACGAGAAAAGCCCGCGGTGAGAGACGCGGGTCATACGAAGAATTATGCGGTTACGGTTTTCATCTGACACAGCTCCATGACGATTTTCCGGATCATACCGCCAAGAGATTTTGTTTTATCAACAACAAAGTTAACCATATCAGACAGCATGTAATTTTGGTAGTACAAACGGAGCGCATCGATTACAGTATCAATACCGAAATCCTGGGCGATGGTCAGACAATCATTTTTTACATCGCTCGTAAGATCTAAAAGAGGGAGCATCGTGGTCTGGTGCATCGGGTCGAGACAATCCCACAGATTGATATGATGCTGCCATAAATAACTGGCATTCCAGGAATGGATCATGTTATCTTGATAAATATCCGTATTGATATCACGAATGATGTCATTGATTTCATCGATCTCATCAAAGATTGCCCGTTTTGCCTTAATACGAACCTGCTGTTTGATCTGTTTTGCGTCATAATTCTGCTGTAACTTAATACAAATGGATTTTTTGAGATCCGGATTTACACGCTCGAATAAAGACCCGAAGCTTCCGTCCGCATCACAGGCTGCCTTGATGTCACATAATCTGCTGGATATGGGAAAGCTCATAGCGATCTCATGAAGACCAATGCGTACACGATCAACAATTTTGGACGCGCTAAAAGTCTGCTTGGTTGCAAAAACGATCATCGCGGTCAGTGAAGCACGTAAAACAGCGATGGCTTTAGCCCCCAATAAAACCTGCAGCAAGTCCCGATTGCAAACGAAATAGCCCTTGCCGCCTTCACCGCGACGCTTATACATATCACCAATGTTTAAGATCTGCACGGAAACATATCCAGATTCCGGACGTCCGGTTACCTGAATAAAATTGCCCTGCTCCAGGATATCAAGGGAGCGATATACTGTTTTCGTTGTGCAGGATAACTGATCCGCAAGGTCATGGACAGATAAAAGATCCGTGAGACCAGTATTGGAATTCGCATAAAACTGTAGCATAAGATAAAGATTTACTTGCGAGACCAGATATCTCTCACGTACATTCTCAGCTTTTTGAATGGTACACTCGCGGCCTACAAGTTCAAGCCCGAGCATTTTTGCTACCGCCGCATTCGAGATATTTGCGAATGTTTTCATGCGAATCCCTCCTTTCCTTTTGATGTATCACCAGTTTATCCCAACGATTTTGATTTGTAAATACCGCCAAAAATCGCCCCATTTTTCACGAATCGCTCCAAAAGTCCACGTTTTTAGCGACAAAAATGGGGTTTCGCTCCAAAAGTCCACATTTTTAGCGACAAATTTATCGTTTGAGTGAGTACTGCTCTTGAAATCGAATTCGAAAAAAAAATAATTTCGGCATATTTACGGACGAATCCCAAAAAAGCCAGTTTTTGATCTGAACCAACATCCGAATTGCGCTAAAAGTCCACATTTTCAGCGACAAAAATGGAAATTTATCGTTTCGATAATCCTACCGGGATCATAGCCAGGAAGCACCCAATATCAAAAACAGACGCTAACAATCGTTTTGCTTTAAAAGTCCACGTTTTTAGCGACAAAAACAGGGTTTTGCTCTGAAAGTCCACATTTTCAGCGACAAAAATAACTATAGAGCGAACGGATGGTCTACGAACAAATATTCGCCTAACAATCGTTTTGCTCTAAAAGTCCACATTTTTAGCGACAAAAGTGAGTATACAAGTCCAGAATTTAAACGACATTGTGCAAAATGCACAATACAATGTGTGATAGTAAGTGATTATCACTAAATATCACGAAACATCGTTTCCATCTGCACTTTCGCATATCAAGCGGGACCATGACCTGCCCACTTAATATTTAATCCAGATTCCCCATCTTGTATTTTTCATCTTCCAAATCCAGGGCACAATATGCAGCACGTCCCTTGGCGTGGAACAGATCCGTCAAACACAATAAGCTTAGCGTCATTCATCTCAAAACAAATGTTATGAGTTTCCAAATTCTTCTGCAAACTGGATAAAACCATATTGCCGGATATAGGTTAAGTCAGCCTGGCTGAGGATGCTTCAAATTGATCTAAAAGTCCACGTTTTTGGCGACAAAAATATAGGTGGAAATTATCAGGGCGCATCGCACGAACTATGGCATATCGATATCTTTAAAAAGAATTGCTCCAAAAGTCCACGTTTTTAGCGACAAAAATGGACGTAAACGATAAAAACCAAGAAAATCCCGGTAAATCTGCGTGACCAGCAGCTCGTATCACGAACTCCTATCGGAATTGCTCCGAAAGTCCACGTTTTTAGCGACAAAAATACAGGCAGAATT
>ERZ838839.3398-NODE-3398-length-10167-cov-2.217267_pt1 | contig 10167 bp, 10 predicted proteins | sample MGYA00519909_ERZ838839 | MGnify/ENA primary metagenome ERZ838839 (study PRJEB31850, sample SAMEA3708843) | human gut metagenome | biome: human gut; feature: human-associated habitat; material: faeces | place: China | collected 2014 ... | reverse complement strand
GCGGCGGACAAAGGAAGGAGTGCGCCATGGATCGCAGCGATGTGAGCTTTACATTTTTAGACAGGATCCGGGAGATCGAGGAAAATATCGAGGACGGGCGGTTTCAGTCGGCCCTGGCGTTGGCGGTGACGCTGCCGGATATCTGCGGCGGGATCGCGTTTCCGGAACTGGTAAAGCGAGGCCGGGACGGGAGGATCCTGCGGGACAGATCCGGGGAGCCCAGCCGGGACACCGGGCGGCAGTATTCCCAGTGGGTGGATACATACGGGGCCCCGTTCCTAAAAAAGGACCCGGCTGACGAAGCGCCGTATATCTGTGGGGAGCGGCTGTGGCAGCTGAGATGCGAGTACCTGCACCAGAACAAGGGCTTCGACAACGATACGCCCGACACAGAGGTACGGTTCCATCTGGGCCTCAACTGCGGCAGCAGCAGCGGCAGGATTTTCCGGGACCCTGATCCTGGGTCTTCTGCTTTACAGGGAAAGGCTGAAAGGAAAACGGCTCATGGAGCGGAAGAAGGAGCTGGAGGAGGATCTTAGGAAGGCAGAAAATGAGGCCGAGCGGATGAAGGAGGCAGAGACCCGGCTTTCCAAACAGGTCTCAGAGCTGGAAAAAAGCCTGGAGGACCAGAGAAGGGAACGGGAGGAGATCTGCGGGGCAGCGGCCAACGTACACCTATACGCCCAGCTGGGAGGTGAAAAGGCCGCCTCCAGGGACCTTAAGGGGATCCTCCAGGTGATCGCAAAGGAAAGCCAGAAGATCGCAGAAAGGATAGATGCATGAACCAGCCGTTTATCAGAAGGGCAGTCATTGAGTGGGAGAAGATCGGCCAGGACAGCTATTTAAGGCGGATCCCGGCGCTGGAGGGCCTGGAGGCGCTGGAATTTGACGCTCCGGTCACATGCTTTGTCGGGGAGAATGGCAGCGGGAAATCCACGCTCCTGGAGGCCATGGCCATTGCGGCCGGGTTTAACCCCGAGGGAGGGTCCAGGAACTACCATTTCTCCACCTATGACTCCCATTCAGAGCTGTGGAGGGCTCTCCGGCTGGTGCGGGGATATAAAAAACCGTCCTGGGGATATTTTCTGCGGGCGGAGAGCTTTTACAATGTGGCCACCAGAGAAGAGGAATATGCGGATTTTCTGCATCCTTCAGAGAAATATCATGAAAAATCCCATGGAGAGAGCTTTCTGGCAGTGGCCCAGAAGTATCTGACGCCTGGAGGCCTGTATTTTTTAGACGAGCCGGAAGCGGCCCTTTCCCCCCAGAGACAGCTTACGCTTTTAATGGAGATCTTCCAGTGCGCCAGACAGGGGGCACAGTTTTTTATGGTGTCCCACTCTCCGATCCTTCTGGGCCTTCCGGGAGCCAGGATCTTTTCCTTCGATGACGGGGAGGTCCATACCTGTGCCTATGAGGAAACGGAAAGCTACCAGGTGATGGAAATGTTCATCAACAGCCGGGAGCTGCTCTTAAAAAAGCTTTTGAAAGATTTATAAAAAAATTTATAAAATATCCCTTGCTTTTTCTTTTAAAAGAGGTATAATACCCATAGTCAATACAAAAAAATGAATAAATATTCAAAATGAAATTTCAGACAGAATGAAGAAGCAGAAAGGGAAGGAAAAATGATGAAGATGATGAAGAAAGCAGTGATCCTGGCAGCAGCCATGGCAGCGGCTCTGACCGCATGCGGCGGCGGAGAAAAGACCGAGACGACAGCGGCAGATACAAAGACAGAGACAACGGCGGCAAAGGAAGACGCCAAGGGAGCAGAAACCTCCGCCGAGGAGACAAAGGCCGGAGAAGAGGAAGCCGCTGGCGGCACCATCCTTATGGCCACCAACGCGGAGTTCGAGCCCTGGGAGTTCCATGACGGCGATGCCATCGTGGGCATCGATCCGGAGATCGCAGGAGCCATCGCAGAGAAGTTAGGTATGGAGCTGAAGGTGGAGGATATGGCCTTTGACGCCATCGTCCCGTCTGTGGCTTCTGGAAAGTGTGACTTTGCCATGGCCGGCATGACCGTAAATCCGGAGCGTGCGGCTTCCGTGGATTTTACAGATACCTATGCCTCCTCTTCCCTGGTGATCCTGGTAAAGGCTGACAATACAGAGATCACAGGAGAAGATACCCTGGCTGGCCACGTTGTGGGAGCCCAGCTTGGAACCACCGGCGATACCACAGCCTCTGACATCTGCGGCGACGATAAGGTGGAGCGTTATAATACCTTCTTTGAGGCAGTCCAGTCCTTAAAGCAGGGCAAGATCGACGCGGTCCTTTTAGACAAGGCTCCGGCCAACGTATTCCTTTCCCAGAACGACGACTTAAAGCAGGCCGGTGAGGAGCTTGGAAAAGAAGAGTATGCCATTGCAGTGAAAAAGGGAAACACAGAGCTCCTTGAGAAGTTAAACGCAGCCATCGCTGAGCTTAAGGAAGACGGGACCATCGACGAGATCGTGAACAAATATATCCCGGCAGAATAAGGAATGGAAAATCATGAAAGGGGCTTTTTAATCCGGCCCATATAGTGTAAAATGAACATGTAACTGGAAAAGAATGGAGCTGTCGCAAGGGAGGAGATCTGAATTTCTTCTGCGGCAGCCCCATTGTCGTGTCATAAAAATAATTCCAGGCCGGAGGAAACGGCTGGAAAAACAGAGAAAGGAATGAAAACGTGAACTTAGAAGAGCAGCTTACAGCGGAACAATTTTACAACAACTTTGTCGCCGACGACCGGTTCGTAAAGTACATTCTGGGAGGTCTGAAAACGACCCTCCTCGTTACTTTATTTGCCGTGCTCCTTGGCATTTTTCTTGGGTTCCTGGTGGGGACCGTGCGCTCCACCTATGAAAGGACAGGGAAGCTTGGGGTCTTAAACGTATTCTGCCGCGCCTATCTTTCTGTGATCCGCGGAACGCCGGTGACAGTCCAGCTGATGATCACATATTACCTTATTTTTTCGTCTCCGGACTCCTCCAAGCTGCTCTGCGCGATCCTGGCCTTTGGAATCAACTCCGGAGCCTATGTGGCGGAGATCTTCCGGTCCGGCATCATGTCCATCGACAATGGACAGTTCGAGGCGGGAAGAAGCCTGGGCTTCAATTACGCCCAGACCATCTGGTATATTATCCTGCCCCAGGCCTTTAAAAATGTCCTGCCGGCCCTCTGTAACGAGTTCATCGCCCTTTTAAAGGAGACCTCCGTATCCGGCTTCATTGCCCTCCAGGATCTGACAAGGGGAGCGGATATCATCCGGAGCCGTACCTATAACGTGGTGCTCCCGCTCTTTACGGTGGCGCTGGTATACTGGATGATCGTGACCTTTTTGACCTATATGGTGGGGAAACTGGAAACCAGGCTCAGAAAGAATGAAAAGAGGTAAGTCATGGCGGAAAATCAGACAAAGAACCGGGAGATCGGCGCAGGAGAGCCGCTGATCCAGGTAAAGGAATTATGTAAATCCTTTGACGGGGTGGACGTGCTGAAGAACATCACCACCACCATTAAAAAGGGAGAGGTCGTATTTGTGGTGGGGCCGTCCGGCTCCGGAAAATCCACGTTCCTCCGGTGCATGAACCTGCTGGAGGAGCCCACCGGCGGCCATATCTTTTTTGAGGGAACGGATATCACTGATAAAAATACGGATATCAATCTGCTGAGACGGAAGATGGGGATGGTGTTCCAGCAGTTCAACCTGTTCCCCCATATGAGCATCATGAAAAACATGATCATCGCTCCGGTGAAGCTTCTGGGAGTGAAGGAGGAGGATGCCGTGAAGGAAGCCGAAAAGCTCCTGGCCCGCGTCGGCCTCCTGGATAAAAAGGACGCTTACCCGGCACAGCTTTCCGGCGGCCAGAAGCAGAGGATCGCCATTGTCCGGGCGCTGATGATGAAGCCGGATGTGATGCTGTTTGACGAACCCACCTCGGCTCTGGACCCGGAAATGGTGGGCGAGGTATTAAACGTAATGAGAGAGCTGGCAAAGGAGCATATGACCATGCTGGTGGTGACCCACGAGATGGGCTTTGCCAGAGAGGTGGCCGACCGTGTCATGTTCCTGGACGGCGGCGATTTTGTGGAGGAGGCCCCGCCGGAGGAGTTTTTTACAAATCCCAAATCAGAGCGTCTGCGCTCCTTCTTAAGCAAGGTATTATAAAAAACAGAGAAAGCGCCAGACTGGATACGCAGAGATCCGGTCTGGCGCTTTTTTGGAATTTTCTTGCATTTTGCAGAAAATATGTGTAAAATCAATCTTATGAAAGATGAAAGACCGAATGTTTGATTCTTAGAAGGACAGCGGCGAATGCCGCAGGAAGGAGAGATGCTCATGAGCAGACTGGAAATGGTCTCTCCGACGAGAGCAAAGATCGTCATGGAGGGGCTTTATAAGGACCTGGAACGAAGGATCGAGGCGAGCCAGCCGGGACTCTGTCCCGTGGACCTGGCCCGGGCGTTCCTGGAGCTGTGCTACGCCCAGACGTGCGGGAAATGCGTGCCCTGCCGGATCGGCTTAAAGCAGCTGATGTTTCTGATCCAGGACGTACTGGACGGAAAGGCTACCATGGACACGTTAAAGCTGATGGAGGAGACGGCTCTGGCGGTCATGGAAGCCGCCGACTGCGCCATTGGATATGAGGCGGCCAATATGGTCTATAAGGGGCTGACCGGCTACCGGGACGAGTATGTGGAGCATGTGAAGCACGGCCGCTGTACCTGTGTGGCCTCCCAGCCGGTGCCCTGCGTGACCCTGTGCCCGGCCCATGTGGATATCCCGGGATATATCGCCCTGGTCCGGGAGGAACGATATGCGGATGCCATCCGCCTGATCCGGAAGGACAACCCGTTCCCGACGACCTGCGGTTTTATCTGTGAGCATCCGTGTGAGGCGAGATGCCGGAGAAACATGGTCGACGATGCGGTCAATATCCGGGGACTGAAACGGTTCGCGGCAGATTACGCGGGTGTTGTGGATCCGCCGAAATGTGCTCCGTCGACCGGGAAAAAGGTCGCTGTCCTCGGCGGCGGTCCGGGAGGTTTAAGTGCTGCTTACTACTTACAGCTCATGGGACATCAGACGACCGTGTACGAGATGCTGCCGAAGCTCGGCGGTATGCTGCGGTACGGGATCCCGAACTATCGTCTCCCGAAAGATCGGCTGGATGACGATATCAACGCGATCTTAAAGACCGGCGTGGAAGTAAAATATGGCTTAAAGATCGGTGTGGACATCACGATCCAGGAACTGCGGGAACAGTATGACGCGGTGCTCATCACGATCGGCGCCAGCACGGATAAGAAGCTTGGACTTCCGGGTGAGGACGCGGACGGCGTTCTCTCCGCGGTACAGTTCCTGCGGAGTGTCGGAAAAGACGAGATCATCGACCTGACCGGAAAGAAAGTCGTTGTCATCGGCGGCGGAAACGTGTCCATGGATGCAGTCCGCACGGCAAAACGACTCGGAGCGAAGAAAGTCAGCATTTTATATAGAAGACGGAGAAACGATATGACGGCGCTGCCGGGTGAGATCGAGGGCGCGATCGCGGAGGGGATCGAGATCGTGACTTTAAAGGCCCCGGCCTCTCTGGATGTCGGAGAAGACCATAAGATCCATGGCATCTACGCGACCCCGCAGATGATCAGCGCGATCAGGGACGGCCGCGCCAGCGTGAAGCCGACCGGAGAGCCGGATGTCTACATCCCGTGCGATGTCCTGATCAAGGCCATCGGACAGGATATCGAGTCCGGACATTTCGAGAAAGCCGGGATCCCGGTATCCCGCGGAAAGATCGTGACCTTAAAGAGCGGTGCATTTGAAAACATGCCGGGCGTCTTCGCGGGCGGCGACTGCTCCAGCGGCCCGGCTTCCGTCATCAAAGCCATCGCGGCGGCGAAGGTTGTTGCGGCGAACATCGATGAATACCTGGGTTACCACCACGAGATCACGAGCGGAGTGGAAATTCCGGAGGCGAGCTTAAAGGACAAGACTCCATGCGGACGTGTGAACTTAATGGAGCGGGAAGCAGGCGAGCGTGTCTGTGATTTCGAGGCAGTCGAGAAGTGCATGACCGAGAAGGAGGCGAAGCAGGAAGCCGGACGGTGCCTGCGCTGCGACCATTTCGGATACGGAATCTTTAAAGGAGGCAGGAGTACATTATGGTAAATATTACGATCGACGGAAAAAAGATTTCGGCAGAGGAAAATATTACGATCATGGAAGCTGCCGAGAAGAATGGGATCCCGATCCCGAAGCTCTGCTATTTAAAGGGGATCAACGAGATCGCGGCCTGCAGAGTCTGTGTCGTGGAGCTGGAAGGAAAAGAAAAGCTGATCACATCCTGCAACAACGTCGTGAAGGATGGCATGGTCATCCATACGAACAGCCCGAAGGTCCGGAATCACAGAAGAAATACGGTCCAGCTGCTGCTGTCCCAGCATGATAACCGCTGCGTGGTCTGTCCGAGAAACGGGAACTGTGGTCTGCAGCAGGTAGCATATGATCTGAATATTCTGGAAATCCCGTTTAAGCAGGAACCGGAATATCAGCCGTGGGATAAGAATTTCCCGCTGATCCGCAATTCCGCGAAGTGCATCAAGTGCATGCGCTGTGTTCAGGTCTGTGATAAGATCCAGGGACTCGGGATCTGGGATGTGGAAGGAACCGGTTCCAGAACGACCGTGAATGTCGCAGGACATAAGACGATCGGGGAAGCGAACTGCGCTCTCTGCGGTCAGTGTATCACCCACTGTCCGGTCGGCGCCCTCTCGGAGCGCGACGATACGGAAAAAGTCTGGGAAGCGATCGAAAATAAAGAGAAGATCGTTGTGGCGCAGGTTGCCCCGGCGGTACGCACGGCCTGGGGAGAGGAACTTGGACTCTCCGGCGCGGACGCTCCGGTCGGAAAGATCTTCGACGCATTAAAGAGAATGGGCGTCGATTACGCGTTTGATACGGTATTTTCCGCGGATCTCACGATCATGGAGGAGAGCACAGAGTTTATCAGCCGTTTCACAAGCGGCGAACTGAAAGACCGTCCGATGTTCACCTCCTGCCCTGGCTGGGTTCGATTTGCGAAGAGCCAGTTTCCGTATATGGTGAACTACCTCTCCACAGCGAAATCCCCGCAGCAGATGTTCGGGGCGGTCATGAAGACATATTTTGCGGAAAAACTCGGAGTTTCTCCGGATCAGATCTTTACGCTCTCCATCATGCCCTGCGTGGCAAAGAAAGGCGAGCGTGAGATGGACCTGTTCTACGGGGAGTATGCCGGACATGACGTCGATGCGGTTCTCACGACGAGAGAACTCGTGAAGATGATCCGCTCCGCCCATATCCGTCCGGATACACTGGTTGAGATTCCGGGCGACAGCCCGATGCACGCGGGAACCGGAGCCGGTGTGATCTTCGGCGCGACCGGAGGCGTTATGGAAGCGGCTCTTCGTACCGCAGTGGAAGAACTGACAGGCGAGACGCTTGAGAAAGTAGAATTTACAGAAGTTCGTGGAACAGAGGGAATCAAAGAAGCGGTTTACAACGTAGCAGGAATGGATGTGAAAGTCGCCGTTGCTTCCGGACTTTCCAATGCGAAGATTATCATGGATAAAATAAGAGCTAAAGAGGCGGTCTATCATTTTGTTGAGATCATGTGCTGTCCTGGAGGATGTGTCAACGGCGGCGGTCAGCCTCAGGTGCATGCGGATGTGCGTAATTTTGAAGATGTAAAGGCAATTCGTGCAAAGGTACTTTATGATAACGATGCCGCAAAAACATTGAGAAAATCTCATGAGAATCCGTCCATCAAACGGGTTTACAGCGAATATCTCGGCGAACCGGGAAGTGAGAAAGCGCATCATATTCTTCATACAACATATGTAAAACGTACAGTGAATTAAAAAGTCCGAGAAACAACTGATCTTAGTTGTTATGGACCGCGCTGTTACTATATGTCAAATATTTTATAACACAGGGAAGTCTTTTAGATTTTCCTGTGTTATAATTATAAAAAGCTGTTTTATTAAAAAGATAACTGACAGGAAATGAAGATAAAACAAAAAGTTGTGAACAATGTGACTTTGCCGGTCGGTTTATCGGGAAAGGGGAACGGAATATGGGATGGGATTGGCATAAGTTTCGGAAAGATACGGCATTTGCGACAAGAAATCTGGTCTGGTACACTTTGATCATGTCGGTTGTGACAGAGATGGTCTCCGCAATGGTTTCGGCATTGACGAAGACAGGCGGTTCGTCAGAGTCGCTTATTTCGGAGGTGACGGGAACGGCAGCTTCCGCAGGGATGATCGCAGGAGTTTTGATCGGAGTTTTCTGTCTTTTTAAGATTGACGGTACAAAAGCAGAAAAGATCGATATTTTCCAAAAATCGAAACGAAAGATGACAGCAGGCGCATTTTCAAGATTTTGCATCTACATGATCATGGCTCAGATGGTCTTTTCGTTGATCGCAGCAGCAGCGGAACTGATTTTGAATCAGTTGGGGCTTTCGATGGATACGCTGACAGAGCTTGCTTCGGTCGGTTCTGATATGGGGATTATGATGATGATCTATGCCGGATTCGTCGGACCGGTTGTGGAAGAACTCGTTTTCAGAGGATTTCTTATGAGACGGTTTGAAAAATATGGTAAAGGATTTGCGGTTATTGTCTCGGCAGTTTTGTTCGGTGTTATGCACGGGAATCCGCTTCAGATCGTATTCGGAACGCTCGTGGGACTTATTTTAGGATATATAGCAATCGAATATTCGATAAAATGGTCGATCATCCTTCACATCGCGAATAACTTTATTCTCGGAGATGTGATCGGCAGCTTGTTCGGGCTGCTTCCCGATGATGTGGAAGGGATTGCGTTTACTGTATTTTTAGGTATCGGTTTTGTGATCGGTTTTGTTCTTCTGATTATAAGAAGAAAAGAGTGGATTAGCTGGCTGAAAGAAAACGCTGCGCCCGGGAGTTATTATCTTAATGCTCTTACAACGCCTTCGGCAGTGATCTTTATCGGTTATAATCTGTTGAACGGGCTGATGCTTTTGACGCTGATATTTATGGAACCGTTTTTGTGAAAAAGGGAACGTCCTACAGGAGGTATGAGGAATGAAAGTCATTGATTTTAAAGATGCAAAATGCCGTCATTGTTATAAATGTGTACGAAACTGCGCGGTAAAAGCGATTAGTGTCAAAGACGAGCAGGCGCGCATTATGGTCGATCATTGTATCAACTGCGGGCGCTGTCTGGAAGTCTGTCCGCAGAACGCGAAAACATTTGCAAGCGATCTGGAAAGAGTGAAAGGATATTTGGCACAAGGGTTTAAAACGATCATATCGATCGCTCCGTCCTATGCGGGAGTTCTTGATTTTGATCAGCCGGGGCAGGTCGTGGACGCGCTTTTGAAACTTGGATTTTATGAGGTGAGAGAGACTGCGGAAGGGGCGGCTCTTGTGACAAATGAATATAAAAAACTTGTGCGGGAAAATGAGATGCCGAATATTATTACGACATGCTGTCCGAGTGTGAACGATCTGATCGAAAAATATTATCCCGACTGCGCGAAGTATATGACTCCTGTCGTATCGCCGATGGTAGCCCACGGCAGATATATTAAGAAAATATACGGATCGGATGTGAAAGTTGTATTTTTAGGTCCATGTATCGCGAAGAAGCAGGAGGCGATCGGAGACGAGAGAGTATTCGGCGCGGTCGATGCGATCCTGACATTTGAAGAGCTGGCAGACTGGTTCGCCGAAGAAGGGATTGATCTTCATCAATGCGAAGAGAAACCGATGGGGAACCCTGATCCTAAGATCAACAGACTCTATCCTGTCAGCGGAGGGGTGATCCAGTCTGTGATCACAGAGGAAGATGCAGACGGATATCATAAAGTATTTGTAGACGGACTGGAAAACTGTATGGAGATGCTGGAATGGGAGAACGGGATCATTGCTTTATCGGGGCGAACGTCTGTGAAGGCGGATGTGCGAAAGGACCTGCGTCGGCACATTGGAACACATCTTATGTAAAGACAAAAGTAAAAATAGAAAACGGAGTTTCTTATAAGGCGGCGCGTGATCTTCCGGATATGACGGCGGAAGAACTGCACAAAGAGTTTAAAGACTGTAGTCTTTCAGATGCGATGCCGTCCGAAGAACAGATCCGTC
>ERZ838839.3386-NODE-3386-length-10192-cov-4.443524_pt1 | contig 10192 bp, 10 predicted proteins | sample MGYA00519909_ERZ838839 | MGnify/ENA primary metagenome ERZ838839 (study PRJEB31850, sample SAMEA3708843) | human gut metagenome | biome: human gut; feature: human-associated habitat; material: faeces | place: China | collected 2014 ... | reverse complement strand
TACAAGTATAACACAATATTTCTTATAAATCCAGAATATACAGATGATTGTAAATTCAATGAAAATTTCAAATATTTGCGTCCAGAAAAATAACACTTGACAAAACCAGTATATTAGTGTTAGTCTAGTGGCCGAAGAGCGAAAGCGCATTATATTTTATATAATACGCCTTCGCTCTTTTTTTATGAAATGGAGGTATTAAAGTTATGAAAACACAGTTTTCTATGCAAAAGGCAAAAGCATTTGCAACGCAATTACTCTGGGAATTTATAGGAAGTGTCTTTATTGCAACTGGAATTTATAATTTCGCTGTGCAGGCAAAATTTCCAATGACCGGATTTTCAGGTATTTCTATCATATTATATCGGTTGCTGAATATTCCGATCGGACTTTCAACCATTGTACTGAACATCCCGCTGGCTATTGTCTGCTATCGGCTTCTCGGGAAAAAGTTCTTCATCAGCTCTTTACGATGCATGGTGCTTTCTTCTTTGATGATCGACTATGTGGCACCGTTGTTTCCGGTGTATGAAGGAGATCGCTTATTAGCAGCCCTTTGTACAGGTGTATTTGGCGGTATCGGATACGCATTGATTTATTCTAAAAACTCCTCTACCGGTGGATCAGATTTTATTATTATGGCAGTGAAAGCCATCAAACCGCATTTATCTCTTGGGAAAATCGCATTCTGGTCTGATGTGGGAATCATTCTGGTCGGCGGAATTTTATTCCGGGATATGGACGGTATTATTTATGGAATGGTTGTAAATTTTATTTTTGCTGTTGCCGTAGACAAGTTAATGTATGGAATCAATGCCGGGAAGCTTACATTGATCGTTACAGATCATGGTCCTCAGATCTGTGAAGTGATCGATGAATGCTGTCAACGGGGAACCACCATTTTAAAGGGCCAGGGCGGATACCATGGACAAGAAAAGCAGGTCGTGATGTGCGCCTGCAACAACAAAGAAATGTTCCAGGTGCAGCAGGCTGTAAAGAAAGCCGATCCGGATTCCTTTTTGATCGTGCTGGAATCCAATGAGGTTCATGGAGAGGGATTTAAGATGGTACAGATTGGGGAGGAAAGAAACTGATCGTATTTTTATGTGGTAGTTTTGGAAGAGAGCCCTAAAAGTCAGAGAGCCGGGTACCCGCTGTTTATGCAGTCTCCTGGCTCTCTGTTTACTATTCAAACTCGACAATTACTAATCAATTTTGTTTAGAGATTATTCTCTGTCATGTTTACAGTTCTTTTGATTATTTGATTTATCCATATTATCCTGCCTATACAGGCTAATGTTATCATTTTGTTATCGGTGTTGATAACACTTGCTCTGTAACTGTGGATAATAGCACTATATTCTATTTCAGATCATAAGCGATTTTGCTTAAAAAATCAATCCCTATTCAAATTCATACCATTCCTTAAATCTCAGTCTTTGAGCAAAATACGATTTTTTTTGTATTCAATCATGCCATCTTTCTGCATTTTAGAAAGCTCGTTGCACATAGTACTGCGGTCAACATTCAAGTAATCTGCTAATTGCTGGCGGTTATATGGAATCAGAAAAGAATTGCTTCCGGCATGTTTTGCGCATTCTGAAAAATAAGACATCAATCGTCCTCGTATGGATTTGGAACTGGTGTGCAAAATCCTTTGTGAAAGTTGCAGACTTTTATGAGCACAGACAGTCAGTAGATTTCGTGCAAGGTTTGTATGAAAAGGGCAGGCGTTTGTGCAGGTAGTCAGAACACGTCCCACATTCATAAACAACACAGAGGTATCTTCCACGGCAGACACTGTAACCAGCATCGGCTGTCCCGGAATACAGGCATATACCTCAGCAAATACAGAACCAGGTGCAACACTTCCTAAAATGCTGGTATTCCCCCAAATATCGTTACAAGATATCATTGCCATGCCTGACAGTACAATGCCGATATTCTCTATAATACTCCCTTCTGAAAGAATTACTTCTCCTTTTTTATAATTGCGTTTTACACTATTCAAACAGCTTAAAAGCGAGGAGATGTCATCTTCTTCTAACCCACGGAATAGCTGCATATCGGATAATTTCATATTTTTTACCTTTTCGTTGTTATAACAACAGATTTTTATTTTTAATTATAATATACTATGCCCAGAAAGACAAGAGAAAGGATGGTATAAAATGATTCGAAGAATTATCCAAATAGATGAAGAAAAATGTAACGGATGTGGTGCGTGTGCCGAAGCTTGTCACGAGGGTGCAATCGGCATGGTAAACGGCAAAGCAACACTTCTGCGAGATGATTATTGTGATGGTTTGGGAGATTGTCTGCCAACCTGCCCGACAGGTGCAATTTCCTTTGTGGAGAGAGAAGCTGCCGCCTATGATGAAAAAGCTGTGCAGGAAAATATGAGGAAAAAAGCGAAAAGCAATCATGCCGCTGTTCCCCATACAGGCTGCCCCGGCAGTCGAATGCAGCGTATTCAACATTCACAAGAAACAACTCCTTCTGCCCGGGTACAGACAGAATCACAGTTGGGACAATGGCCATGCCAAATCAAACTGGTACCGACTAATGCACCATATTTTGACGGCGCAAAATTGTTAATTACAGCGGATTGCAGTGCATACGCCTATGCCAGAATGCACGAGGATTTCATGCGTGGGAAAATTACGATTATCGGCTGTCCAAAGCTTGACAGCATAGACTACAGCGAAAAGCTGACGCAGATCATTCAAAACAACAACATTCAAAGTGTGACGGTTGTACGCATGGAAGTTCCCTGCTGCGGCGGACTGGAATTAGCTGCCAAAAAAGCGTTGCAGGCAAGCGGAAAATTCATTCCTTGGCAGATTGTTACGATTTCGTTGGGTGGTAAAATTTTGGAATAACAGGAGAGATACTATGAGTAAAAAAATGAAAAACATTGCTCAATCAGAAGTACTGACGCTGAGAGAACAAATTTCTTATCAGGAGGGGCAGGTTGTCAGCAAAACTTTGACACAAAACCAGGCAGTAAGTATTACCCTGTTCTCATTCGCAAAGGGCGAAGAGATCAGCACCCATGAATCGGGTGGGGACGCCTTCGTCACCTGCTTGGATGGTATCGGAAAAATCACGATTGATGGCGTTGAATATCTGCTGCACGAAGGAGAATCTATTGTCATGCCAGCAGGCCATCCCCATGCGGTATATGGGCAGGAAGCGTTCAAGATGCTTTTAGTAGTTGTATTTTAATCAAACGCAAAATTGACAAAGGAAGGTGATTTTATGAAAGCAACAAAAGTAGATAAGGATCTCTGCATTGGCTGTGGGCTTTGCTGTGGGATCTGCGACGAAGTTTTCCGTATGAACGAGCAGGGAAAGGCGGAAGCGTATCAACCAGCAAACGCTGAAAATCAAGGTGCTGTACAGGAGGCCATCGACTCGTGTCCTGTGTCTGCAATCGCCTGGGAAGATTAATTCAAACGCGTCTATATGCTTTTTTGATTGAGAAGAAACCACATTATTTCAAATTTTAATAGTTTCTAGGAGGCATATTATGGAACAAAAAATGTTTTGCTATCAGTGTCAGGAAACCGCCGGGTGCAAGGGCTGCACCATGTCCGGCGTATGCGGAAAGAAACCTGATGTAGCGGCCATGCAGGATCTGTTGGTCTATGTCACAAAAGGAATTTCGGCTATTACGACTGCATTGCGTCAGGAAGGTAAGCAGGTATCTGCCAAAATCAATCACTTGATTACTCTGAATCTGTTCACTACCATTACCAACGCAAATTTTGATAAAGAGAGCATTGAATCAAGAATCCGTGCTACACTGACCGAAAAGGAAGTTCTGCTAAAGCAAGTTACCAATCTGACTGTTCTGCCTGAAGCCGCAAAATGGAACGGATCTGAAAACTGGGAAGAAAAAGCCAGAACTGTCGGTGTTCTTTCTACCGAAAACGAGGATATTCGCTCTCTGCGCGAGTTAATCACCTACGGTTTGAAGGGACTTTCCGCTTACTCGAAGCACGCAAATGTGCTGTTGAAGGACAACGATGAAGTTGACACATTTCTTCAGAAAGCACTGGCTGCCACGCTGAATGACAACCTTAGTGTAGAAGATCTGATTGCTCTAACAATGGAAACAGGAAAATACGGAGTATCCGGTATGGCAATGCTGGATAAGGCTAACACAGACAGCTATGGAAACCCCGAAATTACAAAGGTAAATATCGGTGTCAGAAAGAACCCCGGCATTCTGGTATCCGGCCACGACCTGCGCGATTTGGAAATGCTGTTAGAACAGACACAGGGAACTGGAGTGGATGTGTATACGCATTCCGAGATGTTGCCAGCTCATTATTATCCCGCTTTCAAAAAATATCCTAACTTTGTTGGTAATTATGGGAATGCTTGGTGGAAACAAAAAGAAGAATTTGAATCCTTTAACGGTCCTATTCTAATGACAACCAACTGCATTGTTCCTCCTAAGGATAGTTACAAAAACAGGCTTTACACTACCGGCGCTGCGGGATATCCGGGATGCACACATATTCCGGGAGAGATTGGCGAACAAAAAAATTTTTCTGCGATTATTGAGCATGCAAAAAAATGTGTCGCTCCGAGTGAAATCGAAACCGGTGAAATCATCGGCGGATTTGCCCATGCACAGGTTCTGGCTTTGGCAGATAAAGTTGTAGAAGCTGTAAAAAGCGGTGCTATCAAAAAGTTTGTGGTTATGGCGGGCTGTGATGGTCGAGCAAAGAGCCGCGACTACTATACAGAATTTGCTAAGGCTCTGCCGAAGGACACTGTCATCCTTACTGCCGGTTGTGCAAAATATAAATATAACAAGTTGCCTTTAGGCGATATCAATGGCATCCCACGTGTTCTGGATGCAGGTCAATGCAATGATTCCTATTCCCTTGCTGTAATCGCCTTGAAACTCAAAGAGGTCTTTGGGCTTGACGATATTAACGATCTGCCAATTACCTATAATATCGCATGGTACGAGCAAAAAGCAGTTATCGTTCTTCTGGCTCTTTTATATCTTGGTGTGAAGAATATCCACCTTGGCCCTACACTTCCGGCATTTCTCAGCCCGAATGTTGCAAAGGTCTTGATCGAGAACTTCGGCATTGCAGGAATTGGCACTGTGGAAGAGGATATGGAGAAGTTTTTCGGTATTAACGCATAAAAAATACTCCGTCAAAAGAAATAGATCCAACAGGCATAAAGAAACCTCGGAAACCCTTATAAAATGGGCATCCGAGGTTTTCTGTCTGTTATTCGAATCTGACAACGCCTAATCATTTTATTTTCAGACTTGGATTTCGGGATTGTCAAGTTTTTTGTGTAAGTTTTAAGAAAAAATTTTAGGGGTGGGAGAACCTCTCCGTTTACATCATCCATCAGTTTAACAAGCTACTTCGATAAAGTTCCGCTAGTAAATTATACTACTGCATAGAAATGATTCCATTATGATCTAAAAGCTACTATTTTCATATTTTCTGATTCGTTCTTAAATTTTTTCATCCATATCCAACTGATTTCGAACAAGAGCCCAGTTGTTCAAGGGGCGCCCATTCCATTTCCTGTACAATTCTGTAATTCTTAGGTACAACAGCTTAAACAAGGCATTTTCATTTGGGAAAGCCCCTTTTTTGGTTACTTTACGGAAACTGGAATTCACACTTTCCACTGCGTTTGTCGTATACAGGAACTTCCTTACTGTACTTCCATACTGAAAAAGCTGGGTTACATGCTGCCAGTTCCGTACCCATACATCTACAGCTCCCGGATATTGGCTCCATGCCTGCTTAAAACGCTCGAATTCAGATTCTGCCGCCTTCACACTGGCTGCCCCATAAACCTTTTTCAGATGGGCTGTGAACCGCTTATAATCTTTATTTGGCACATACCTGATTGAGCTGCGGATAAGATGGATAATGCATCTCTGGACAGTTACGTTGGGAAAGATTGCCTTCGCCCCTTCCTCCAGACCGCTTACTCCATCCATGGAGAGGAACAGGACATCCTCTACACCTCGGTTTTTGATCTCGTCGAAGATCTGCATCCATTGGTGTTTGCTTTCCGATTCGCTCAGCCACAAGCCTAAGATATCTTTCTGACCGTCTACATCATATCCCAGAATTACATAGACCGCATAATTCTTGGTTTCATAATCCTTGCGGATTGTAACATACAGACAGTCTACAAACAAAAAGGTATAAAATCTTTTTAATGGGCGGTTCTGCCATTCCTCCAGCTGTTCCAGAACGCTGTCTGTGATCTCAGAGATGGTTTCGTGGGAAATTTCAAATCCATAAATATCTTCAATCGTATCTGCGATATCACGCTGACTCATCCCTTTGGCATACATGAACAGTACCTTATCCTGAATATCCGAAACATCCCGTTTTCTTTTTGGTACAACCACCGGTTCAAATGTTCCCTCACGATCCCTTGGCACTTCAATGGGAACGTCACCAACCGTTGTTTTTAAAGTTTTTTTGGAATAACCATTTCTTCGATTTACAGTTTCTTTTTCGCCGCGCCCGTTATTGGGATATCCCAGATGGCTGTTCATTTCGCCCTGCAGCATTGCTTCAAACATAGGACCGAAAATATCTTTCAGTGCCTCCTGCATATCCTCTACGCTTTTGGGGTGGTACTGGTCGAGGATCGCCTGGGCCAGCTGTCTGTTTGGAGTTACTTCTTTTTTTCTTCTTGCCATAGTGAGTGTGTCCATCCTTTTCTAATCCTTTCCTGTTATCTTAACACACTCTGTAAAGCAAACAAAGTGCGTAAGTTTTGAAATTGGTTTTCTCAACTTACACACTTTATTTTACACCCTCGGTATAAAATTTCTAATTGCAACACACGGACGGGAACTATTTCCCGTCCGTTATGCTTTTCTTTATGCGGATTTACCTAATCCCTATAAAACAGAGACGCCCCTCTCAGAGCGCCTCCATAATCTTAACAATATTCTGTTTTATTCTTCGTCCTCGTCGCCCTCACACCAATATAACCGCATCATATCAAGGAATGCTTTATTGGTCGGTTTTGAAACCAAATGACGGCCCGCGATTTTATCCAGATATCTATGGTTATCCGTTTTCCATAATTTAGCGATAAAAGTTCTTAAATTCCTTTCGATGCATATGGTTGTTGTATCCATGGCGTCGGCCATGTCAAAATACATGGATTTTGATATACAGCATAAACGCATCGGATTATCCTTTAAGATATCCAAGGCCAGGTACAGGCATTCCTCCCCTAAAAAGTTATCTGCAATTCCTAAGTTTCTAATATCATCATGAATTAATTGTCTATAATTTTTCATTTGCTCAAACTTCCTTTTTAAATGTAATATGGTCACTAATCATAATATAAAATTTTCTCTCATCAATAGAATAAAATAGCAAAACAAAACACACCGCTAACTGTTCTCACCGGTGTTTCCACTTATTATATAGTACTCTTTCTATCAACACGATACGACATTACAATTCGACATTATACTATCATTTTTTTGATACTGCAAGCATATATAATACATAAAATAAAAAATTTCCTATATTTAACAGATTGGAAGTTTGTTTGGCAATTATCCAGAATAAATTATAAATTTTTGAAATAGCAAAACGGACGGGAAATAATTCCCGTCCGTGTGTTGCAATTAGAATTTCTTTTGGAATCGGATATCCGAATTACTGAACGTTACTCGGGGAAGCGTTCTCTGGTGTAGTCGGATCGTATACACCAGTGATAGCCATTACGCTGGTCTCGTCAATTTCCTCAACGTTTACAATCAGTTTATTCGTGTCCTTAACAGAGTACTTATCAGCACCAGTAGTTGTATTGTATTCTGCTTTCAGTGTCTTAGCATCAATCAGAACATCGCCATCTTCCTTATACTCAACTGCGGAGTGCTGAATAGAACCGTTCTGGTTAACAATGAAGGTACTTTCCATACCGTTTCCATTGACATCGAAATCAACAGTCTGATACTTGTAGTCCTGGGCAGCTACAAGGTGGCCCATGTAGTACAGCTTGTTGTTCTTGTTACCAGTGATACCAACACCCTTGTTCTCTGTTGCGGAGTTCTTGGTTCCAAAGTAGAACTTGAAGGAATCACCGTTGTCGTCCTTAACAGTCTGAGAACCAGTCTTCATGGAACCGTCATCAGATCCGCCAAAGTAATGCATTCCCTCAGCAATCACATCGGCATCATTTGTGTGTACAACGTCGATGAAGTTGTTTACCATCTCACCAGACATGTTGAAGAAGTAATCTTTGGAGTTGATTTTTTTCTTTGCAATGCCGAATTGAGTCTTGCCGCCATCCAGAGCGCCATCGCCTAAGCTGTATTTATAAACCTGAGCGTCTGCGGAACCCGGAATGAATACCTTACCGTCCTTTTCAACCCAATACCAGAATTTATCCTCATCTTCGTCCTCATCATAGGCATCTTCCGGTCTCCAGGTCTTAATCCATTTGTTCTTCTGAACATGGCCGTCTGCCTTATCCTCATCGTATAAGCAGTAGTAAACGTCAGCAATATTTTCATCGTTTACAGCATAAGACTCGGTCTCTCCATCAATTTCGATGTAGTAATCATCATCTGTATTAGCAGTCCGATTATCAAACTTAGCTACCCAGCCAGTCAGCATCTGACCAAGATTTTCGTTAGCTTTGTCACCGAAGATGAAAGCCTGGCCCTTAACGTTGGCCTGCTTACCAGTTGCGACCTTACCGCTGGACTTTAAGTAGTACCAGTACTCATCTGCATCTGCATCGTCATCAGCAGTAGCCGGTTCTGTGGTGTATACCCAGGAGGATTCTACACGAGCACCTGTCTCGTCACAGTAGAAGGTATAGCTTGTATCGATATCGTTCTCTTCATTTACAACCTGGTCGCCGTCAGCTGTCACCCAGCCAGTCAGCATCTTACCGTCAGCATCGAAGAAGAAGGTGCTTCCCTTGTAAAGGATCTTCTTGTTGTCTGCTCTCTTACCTGTGGACTGGAAGTAGAACCATTCCTCATCTGCATCCTCGTCCTCGTACGGTGTTGTTAATCTCCAGTCGTTTACGATCTTTGCACCGCTGGAGTTTACGAAGTAGTAATCTCCGTCATACTCTACCCAGCTGGAACGAACGAGCATTCCGTCGTCGCCTACATAGTATTCCTTACCATTGCTGGAGCAGAAGGTATTCTCATATACATCACCATTCTTGTCGTAGCAGTACCACTCGCCATCTACCATCATCCAGGTGCCCTTTGCAGCTGCGAAGGATGTGATGGAAGCGCCTAATGCTAACAGAGCTGCTGCGGATACTACTGCAGCAATTTTAGTCTGCTTTCTCATAATTAATGCACTCTCCTTTTTTTCTTTTTGAAACTTTTTTGAAATTCCTAATTGCATTACGAGGAACATTATACTTCTTATAAGAGAAATTATCGGAAGTATAGGAGAATACAGAAATTAATAAAGAATTAAGAAATAAGTCCAAAAAATAGCGTGAGAGGCAGACTGCTATTTAATTAATTTTGCTGTATATAATATATATACTATTTTGAAAATAACAACGACACTGTATGCCCCCAGTATTTAAACTCTGCTTTTCTCATGGGATTCACACACAGCGTTTAATACCTGCTGCAATTTTAAAATATCATCTGTGATTCCGCTGAGGTCATCGCTCTGGTCCGCGAACCGGCAGTTGATATGTACCAGCTGATGGCTGAGCTCATCCAGCCCCTGGCTGGAGGGCCAGTCAGAACGCACCCCCGTCCCCTGGTCAGAATACGTCTCAGAGGATCTGCTGTCTGCTGCCTGTACTGGCTTGTTATGTAACTCCATGGATACCAGCCCCTTTGCTTTCGAGCATGTGATTTCATATGCTGTCTTTCGGTTTCCCTCCTATTGTACTAAAACGGCTGTGAAAATACAAGAATGATTCCCGGAGGATTCTCCCACCTTCCCCTTGAATCTCCGCTGAAAATACGATATACTGTCATAAACTGGTTTTTATTTATAGAAACAAAATTGAGGAGAAAGAAAAATGGAACTGACTACTGTTAAGGAGCTTTTTAGCGACCGTGAAAAATATCTGGACAAAGAGGTCCAGGTGGGCGGCTGGATCCGCAGCATCCGCGACTCTAAAGCATTCGGCTTCATCGTATTAAATGATGGAACGTGTTTTGATA
>ERZ838839.3385-NODE-3385-length-10196-cov-3.164579_pt1 | contig 10196 bp, 11 predicted proteins | sample MGYA00519909_ERZ838839 | MGnify/ENA primary metagenome ERZ838839 (study PRJEB31850, sample SAMEA3708843) | human gut metagenome | biome: human gut; feature: human-associated habitat; material: faeces | place: China | collected 2014 ... | reverse complement strand
ACAGATTGTCCTGCGTTTTTCTGAGTAATTAACTTTATCCTCTCATCATTAAATTTTTCTTTTATAATATCTACAGTCCTATCTCTCGAACCATCATCAACAATAATAATCTCTGTTTTATATTTTAGCTCTTGTTTTATGATTGAATTTAAACATTCTTCAATAAATTTTTCCGAATTATAAACTGGAATGATAATGGATAAATCATACTTTATTTGATTACATACATGACCTTTAATTGCATTATTTAAATATATACATATTTTGCTATATCCTTGGATAATATGATTATTGATAGCTTTACTTTTATTTATCAAAACTGTTATTGTTTCACCGTCAAACAACTGATCCGAATATTTTACGGTATTCTTGTCAATTGTATTTATTGCTGCTTTGTCGATTACCCCATCTATCTTCAAATTATTTTTTTCAAATTTAATTGTTTTTCCTATACCAAATCCACCAAATCCTATATAGTTATTGTCATCAGAATTCCATTTGTCATTAGATGGCAAATATAGAATAATTCCATTTTTTGATTTTTTAATATTCTCCTGTTTAGAAATATTCTCATATTCTTCGTCAGATATAATCAAATAATCAACATCATGCAACGGCTGATATTTACTAGCATCTGGTGGCCAATTTGCAACTATTTCAGATTCATCCACTTGTGTATCCTCTAATATATGCTTTTGATTCCAATTAGCAAAAAAAGAATTCTTGCATTTTTTTTCAATTAATAACGTAGTATTCTCCATATCCGGTTCCAATACAATTTTAGCGTCAGAATACTTGTTTAATATCTCTTCTACCTGTTGTATATTATAATTTTTACCTATATTTTCTTTAATTTCATATCCATTAACAACTTCTGAAACATCAACATTTTGAGAAATTAATTCATAATCCGGTGTTTCAATAAAATTTACCCTTAATGTAACAATCAGATATACGCATACAAATACAACTATGAAAACTGATAAATATTTTATTACGTCTACCACGTTTGCTCCTGACATTTTCAATAGCAAGTTATTATTACTTTTCACTTTAATCAATGTACTTTTTCTACTATCCGACAAATTATTCCTTATACTTGAAGTCTGAATAATAAAATATTCTTTAACAACAAATATAGTAATAAATACTCCATATACTATATACCAACATACTATACAGCATATAATATTACCAAGTCCCCATATGTTGTTACTACCCATATAAGTATTGTAAACCATAATTGTAAAGGAAATTAAACCACTACTTAATAACATTGAAAAGAAGGTTATGCAAAGGATTTGAAAAATCACAATATTATTTCTTTGTTTTGCAGTAGCTCCCAGTGTTGCAAGAATCCCTGAATCCTTCCTAATATTTTTGTAAAGTACCTTATACACATTAATGCATACAATTATAGAAAGTACAAAAATAATCAAAGAAAAACCAATAGCAATTGCCTGTATTTCTCTACAGTACTCAAATCCTTCGGCAAACAAATTGTCATTGGTAATCTGGATAATATTTTCATTTTTTAATTCATTTCTTATCTTGTCTATTTCTTTTTCTTCATCATATCCAATGTCACTTTCATTTCTCCATCCTGCCAAAAAAGAAGTATATTTCTGTTTTGTTCTGTTCTCACTCCCCAAAATTATAACCGGATAACAATCTTCATTAGGCTTGTCAATATTTACGTTTAATGTCATAGAATAATTTCTAACGTAACCTGTAATAACGTATTTATCTACTTTATTATTAATTTTAATTTCAATGCTACTGCCTATTTTTGCATTATCAAACAAGTTAATTAAATATTTTTCAATGGCAATTTCATTCTTTTTTTGAGGAAGTCTGCCTTCAATAATTTTACACGATGACAATTTTAAAAAGTTTGAATCAGGTATTCCCACAGGCAATTCAATTCCTTTTTCAACAGTTTTTCCTAACATATCACATGAACCTACAATCACCTTGTCCTGTGTAGTTATATCTGATAATTTATTTTTGTTCTTTGTGCTACCTCCACAAATAAATGAACCATATGTTTCTATGGCGTTTTTCTTTTTTGTAGTACAAATATCTGTAGCAATTAACAAGGCAAATAAAGTAACAACTGACAAAAGAGATGTGGCAATAATTATTATTCCCACATCCCACTTTCTGCGTTTTAAATATTTTAAAATAAATTTATACATTTGATAACACATCTTTCTTTTTTAAATTTCCGTCTCTGATTGTTATTATGCTATCAGGCTTTTTAATTAATTCCTTGTCATGTGTTACAATAAGTAGAGTTGTACCATATTTTTTATTTATATCACATAACAGAGAAACTATCTCCCCAGTATTTCTGTTATCCAAATTTCCGGTTGGCTCGTCAGCAAAAAGGATTTTAGGGCGAACTATCATTGCCCTTGCTATTGCAACTCTCTGCTTTTCTCCTCCGGATAATTCATCTGGATAACTATTTTCAACCCTGTCAAGATTCATCCGTTCAATTAATTCATTATAATATTCTTCATCAAACTTAATGTGGTTAATCACTAACGGTAACTTTATATTATCCATAACATTTAATTCATTTATAAGATTAAAATCCTGAAAGATGATTCCAAATTCTTTTCCACGAATTTTGGCCTGCTGCTTTTCGGTTAAACTATAAATATCTTTTCCATCATAAAATATTTTCCCAAAGGTTGGCTTTTCAATCCCTTCTATCATTGACAAAAAAGTTGTTTTTCCACTTCCACTTTCACCTAAAATAGTATTAACTGTCCCTTTTTCTATGGATACAGAAAAACTGTTTAAAACATTTCTATCCTTTTTTCCATCTAGATATGATTTAGACACCATATCACACTTTATTATTTCGTTAGTCATATTATTGTATTATGCTTCCGCTTCCTTTTACACATCTATAAATAGTACCTGAAGAATCTTGATTAGTAACCTCTAAATCAATTCGATATGTATCTTTACTTAGGGTACCGTAATTTGTTGTCTTCTTTTTTCCATTTGCTTTTCCAACTTTTTTAAATGAAATAAACCATGCTGATTTTTTGTGTAATGATATTCTATAACTTAATGCATCTGCTGTTTTATTATCTGCAAGTCTATATGTATTAGCAGTTGTAGTTACATCTGTATTTTTTTTTGCTAATGAATAATTTGTGCTTCCATGTACTGCACTAATCATCTCATATGAAAAACTTTTTGTGGTTTTTGCATAAACAATCACCCCCATCATCATTGTAAAAATACTTAATATAATTATAGTTTTCTTATATTGTTTCATTTTCTTTACCTCTCTAAATTTATTTCATATACATCTTATACTCACATTATATCTCTCCGATTTTTTATGTCAATCATTATTTTGTACTCCGTTATATTGACATTAAAAATATATTTCACTATATTATATTTGGAGGTAGGTTATGGCATACAAAAATAGTCTTATTACCGGCATAACTGATTTATTGGTTCTTGCCATTTTAAATGAAAAGGGGGACAGTTACGTATATGAAATAACCAAATATATCACTAATCACTCTAACGGGTTGCTATCAATATCTCATAATACAATCTACACAGTAATGTATAAACTGGAAGAAGCAAATATGATTAGTGAATATTCCAAATTGGTTGGGAAAAAAAGAACCAGAGTCTATTACCATATTGAGCCATTAGGACAATCTTTTTTAAGAGAACTGATGGAAAATTATAAACATATGACAGGTGGGGTCGAACTCATATTTAATTCTTTTGCAGAGGAGGATAAAAATGTCGAAAAAGAATAATCTTTGTCAACAGTACATTAAAAGGATCAAATCACTATTTCCTATTATGGGCAAAGAAGAAAAGAAATATATTAAGCAATTGTCCGTTGAGATAGCAGATTTTTTAGATAATGAAAAGTTACACAATTTAGATGAATTATATAAAGAATTTGGACATCCAAACGATGTTGTAAATAACTATTTTCGTCTTTATGATACTGATAAAATAATTAAAAGAATTCGCATTGGCAAATGGATAAAATGTGGCATCGTTATTATCCTATTTACTGCACTAATTACTTCTCTTATTTGGGGATATACTACTTACCGTGATTACAAAATATTTTCTGAAGAACAAGTATTCTATGAAGATTTAACAATTAATTAACTAAAGAATAATAGGGAGGAAACCAACAATGAATAACATCAAGAAATTAACAGTTTTATTTTTCACATTAGCCTTACTCACATTTAGCAATGTTTACAGCATATATGCTAACGAAGATTGTACTGAAGAGGAAGTTTTCTATATTGAAACAATAACATCAGATAATATATCCGATAATGTTTCAACATTTTCTTTAACAGATAACAATTCTAATTTTATTACATTCAAACCATTTGCAGTTAATAGTTCCAACAAGACAATAACGAAAACAAAAACTTCCAAATCTTATTCCAAAAACGGAACCCTTCTTTGGAGCATGTCTATTAAAGCAACTTTTACATATAATGGAACCACATCAAAGTGTACAAGTTATTCTCATAGTGCATCCGCCCCTGCAAAATCCTGGAAAATAAAATCCATTTCATCAAGTAAAAACGGAAATTCAGCTACTGCAGTTGGCGTTGCAACTCATAAGGATGGTTCAAATTCCAAAGACTATGTACGCTCTATAACCATTAAATGTAGTAAAGATGGTGTTGTTTCGTAGCATATCAATCAAGTTGGTTGCCCCTACTCGATTGACGCAGGCGAACATCGCAAAACAGAGTTTCTCCCTGTCCTTACGACCACCAAATGACACTTTGTTCAAGCACAATGTCGCTTGTAGAACTTTTGCAACCAAAAGTATTTACTCAATTTTTTTATTTATATAAATGCTTTTCTTCTACTCTTTAAGTTTGTTGCTACTTCCCAATTATTTTAACGTAGCTGAATAAGTAGGGGAAAAGCGTTATTTCTTTTAATCAATTATTTACCTAATTCTAGTATGTCTCTTATCCTGTTTCTCTCCTATCTCAATGACCTTATTATATGTTTCCTTGCTTAAAAATCTTTTAAAATATCCAAGTTTCTCTTTGTCATCATATAATTCATTAATCTCTTTTTCCTGCTCATCAAGACTTTCTCTTAGATTATTATTTTTTGTTCTAAGCCTTTTATTTACTTCAACCAGTTCATTATATTTTTCTGTCAATTCCTTAAGTTGTGCGAAACATCCTTTTGCAAATTTAACCACATTTTTAAATGCATCATACATTTTATCTATAAATGGAATTACAATCTTTTCCCGATAATTCTTGGCAGACATGATTCCCTTTGGATTGTCCGGTCCTTTTCTAACCATGGTTTCAAGTTTTTTCACATTTTTTCCTAAGTCAGCCACATTTTCAACCATTTTTAATTCCTCATATATGTCTGCTAATTCTTTTTCAGCCGCTATCTGCTTAATCATCGTTTCCTTTAGTTCCTGTTCAGATTCAGCATTTTCCCTGGCTAACCGATTTGCTTTTTTTGTTTCTGCCAGAGTTTTATATTCTGCAACTTTCAAATCATTATTGCGACCTTTTTCCTTTCTTTTCAGAAATTCTCCAATCCATATGAATGACCTGCCCTCTGCATATTCTCTTATTCTGCCCTGCAGTACTTTTTCAAGAAATTCCTTTGTGCATACTTTTCTCTTTGATACCTGCTTTGACATTCCCTTTTTAAATCCGTCAGCTACGGGAACTGCCACCACGTGCATGTGTGGACTTGCCTCATCATAATGTACCACAGCATTTGCTACAACAAGGTTTGGTGCTTCCTTCTGTAACAGATTAAGCATTTCCTTAAAGGCTGCATCCATCCTTCTTCGCTTTTCAGGATTCTTATCCCAGAACTCCTTTTCTCCTATCTGAAAAATAAGTTCCACTGCCATGTCTTTGTTTGACTTTGCAGTCTTTTCAAAATAATCATCAATCTTTCTGTCGTCCCTTGTCTGCTTTTTGTTGTATTCCCTGACTGCTTCGTCAAACTGTTCCTTATATACTTTTTTTACATCCTGCACTAATTTATCCGTACCCCATAAAATTACAATGTTCTCCTTATCGTATTCCAAGGAGCGGTACTTTCGTAAATTGTGCTTTGCAACACCTGAGAGTTTTGCCTTACTGTTAATGGCACTGTTCTTCTGACTCAGGTGTGCTGAATATGATAATCCTGCCATAATCTCACTCCTTTTTTCTTTTATTGTTTTGATACGTGCGGTGACACCTGCACGTTGTTAGTCTTTAGTAGTCTGCCCGAGGCTGTTGAAAACGGGTGGTTCTTATCAATTTGGCTCTGCCATAATTGATAACCCCCTAGCAGTTCTGTCATAGACACAACTGCGGGGGCTCTGCCGAGGGCTTTAACTGCTACCTTTACGGCATCAATTTTGCTCACCGTTTTATAAAATATTTATGTGTGAGCAGACGTAACATCCAATCCGTTTTCTCTTTCCGTCGTTTTTATAACCGGCTTGATGTTACCATTACCTGCGGGTGTCACCCACAGGTCTTAATCATCAAAGGCAACTACCAACGGAAATCCTCCGGTATTCCTTTACGATTAAGATAAGCTACCCTGTTACTCTCTCTTTCTTCATCCGTACCAGCCGTTAAGCTCTTCGTATATAAATCTCTAGTAATAAGCCTGTCCATCTTTTCAACCAGTCCTTCACTGATTTCCTCACGCAAATCTTCTCTGTCATAAATAAAATACTGATACAGCATTCTGAACAAATCTTCATCTATCATCATTTTCTTATTTTTCTTTTCCATTTTTTCTCCAATCTAACCCAAATTGTAAACACCTAATAAAACAATTTATTTTTTTAGTTTTCTCATCACTGTTTACAGTTTGCCGTTTACATTAAATCCATATTTCCCGTAAATAAAAGGATTGCTCACTGTTTTCATATAAACAGTCCGATTTTTCAGTCAGTGTTACTGTTTACAAATTAACTGCCATTTCCAAAATCTCAGACTGTTTACATTCACTGTTTACAAATATTAAACATCTTACTGTCACTTGCACTCCTGTAATATTCAGCCTCGTGACTTCAGGTCCCGAGGTTCCAACTCCAAAAGGAAGTGACATCATGTCACTAACTTTTACTTTGCGACATCATGTCGTGAAGTTTCAATTCTACACATCAAAAGGCAGCTGAACATTTTCATCTACTTCCACAAATTCATCAATATGTTTTCTCTTCCATCATCTCTGGGTTCCATACTTTTTAAATCGATGAGTTGATATTGATTCCCAATCATTTGAAAATTCATTTCTCATAATTGCTCCGATTTCTTTTGATTCATAAGGCTTAGGTTCTTCATTTTCATGGTGAAATGCCAGTTCATAAATCATTGAGGAACATACATAATCCTCTTTCGTTGTTTCAAGGAAATTTCCAATTATGCCAACCTTTGTGTCTTCCGGCATACAGTTCTTCTGCATTTCAATCAATTCTTCCGTAAGTTCCTTATTAAATACAAGTTTTGTATTTACACCCCTGTGATACATGTCCATGATTTCTGCCCAACACTGTTCCATATAACTTCTTGTTTCATTCTCATCTTCAAGGGGATGATGCTCTGCCTTATCCTTATCAACAAATACAGGTATAAATCTTCTGTTACCTGACCTGTCAAAAGGTAAAAAGTCAGCATTGTTGGACGAACCCACAAATATGCACTGTCTTGGTCTGTCTTCCGGATGTGTTTCATAGGGAACCTTATATGTTTCACTCTGACGGCTTAAAAATGACTTTATTTCCTCAACACTTCTTGCGTTGCAGGTTGCAAGCATTTCTGCCATTTCAATAATCCAGTGTCCCTGTATCTTTCTGAATACATTTTCGTCATCAAGTTTTCTCAAATCATCTGAAAACCATTCGTTTTCCATTGTGAGAAATCTTAAAAAACTGGATTTTCCTGCTCCCTGTCCGCCAACTAAACAGACCATATATTCAAACTTACATCCGGGATTATATACTCTTTGTACCGCTCCCATCATCATTATTCTTGTAGCCTCGTAAATATAATCGCTTTCCTCTGTCCCAAGATATTTTGGAAGAAGATGTCTTACTCTCACAACTCCATCCCATTCAAGACCTTCAAGCTTTTCAATAATGGGATGGTAATGATTGTTGTTACTAACTATATCAACGGCTCTCTTAACATTCTTATCTCTGGTAATTCCATATCTCTTTTCCATACGGAGAAGAATGTTGTTAAAATCTGTATCCGTAAATGATTTAGAACGTCTGCGCCAGTCCATTTTCTTAACAATGTCTGTCTGACATGAGAGTTCATTTCTCTTAATTGCCCCTTTAAATTCAGGGTCATTTTCCAATACAATAATTGCATTACTAATGGTCTGTCTTGTTGTACCATCCTTTCTCTTTTCAAGGCTTTCGTAAACAGCCTTAATTTCGTTATTTAATTCTTTATTATTTTCCTCTGCATTAGAGGAACCATTATTCATGTAATAATTCATAGCAATTTCCTCCTAACATATAATTATTAATCTTTAAATTTTAATAACAAACCTCTTGTTGTCGGAAGAAACACTTGCTATAATTCAATTGTCAGTTAAATGTAGCAAGGGAATCTTCCCGGTTACAACCTGCCCCTAGCTTTGTGCCGGGGGCTTTAATTATGATTATTGTCAATTAAATCAGCGACACTTCTCGCTTTATTAGGATACAAGTGTCCATATGTATTAAGGGTAATTCTTATGTCTTTGTGACCTAACCTTTCTTTAATCAGCAATGGTTCCACACCTTTTTCAATAAGGTATGCTACATGACTGTGTCGCAAGTCATGGACCCTTATTCTCTTAACACCTGCTTTTTCTATTTGTCTGCGCATTTTATTTTGTACTGCCCGACATCCTACCGGAAATAACCTTACATTATCAGGTAATCCATATTGTCTGTCGCACCATTCCTTTATTTCCTCTTTTAGAAAAACCGGAATTTCAACAACTCTTACAGACTGCTCTGTTTTAGGTGTTGTTATCATATCCTGACCATTTGCCCTAAAATAAGTTTTTGAAATATTGATTCTGTTATTATAAAAATCAATATCCGACTTTGATAAAGCAAGCAGCTCACCTTCTCTTATTCCTGTCCAAAATAAGATTTCAAACATGATGTAATATCTGTCTAATTTGTCAACCGTACTTATAAACTTCTTATATTCGTCAACAGTCCAAAAGGTTAAGCTTCGCTTATCATCTTTTCCCATTCTTTTGACCTTTTTACATGGATTATTAGTCAGGTCGTAGATTTTTGTTGCATGCGTAAATAAAGCCGTCAACTGGTTTTGAATCATTCTCATATATGATTCCGATAGATTCTTTTTATAGATTTCATTCTGCCATGCTATAATCTGTGCAGGTTTTATGTCTGACATTTTCATATCTCCAAAATATGGTATAAGATAACTGTCAATCATATATCTCTTATTTTGCTTTGTTCTTGATTTAAGCTCATTTTCCTTATCCTGAAAATACTGCTCCACAAATACTTTCATACTCATTTGAAGATTTCCCTGCTTCTTTAGATTTCTGTCACATTCATATTGTTTTGCTTCTCTTTGTGTCTTAAATCCACGTTTTTTCTTCTGTTTATTCACACCATAAACATTAGGTTCATACCATTGCGCAACCCATTTTCCTGTTTCTTTGTCTTTAAATGCCATCACTTAGTTCTCCTTTTCTGATTCTTTTAATCCAAATAATTTCTGCTCCAAATAGGCTTTCGGAATTTTTCCTGCAACTACAAGATATCCGCCTTTAGAAAGTTCTTTATTTAAATCTCTTATAACTCTATATGCATGACTGTTAGAACAATGTAGTAACATTCCAACATCATTTACATCTAATAAATACTTTTCATATATCATACACTCATCTCCTTTCTGTATACGTTTTTCGTACGGTTGTGTCCACATTATAATGTACGAACTTCGTACTGTCAAGTGCTTTTCGTAATTATTTTTATTTGTAGTGTACATTTTTCGTACACTGTGTTATACTATATAAAAATTTAGAAAGGTTGGTACCTGCAAATGGGTGATGGAAAAAACCTAAAAAAAATCCTTGATGAACAAGAAAAAAGTGTAAGATGGCTGGCAAAAGAAACCACAATCAGCCCTACAACA
>ERZ838839.3371-NODE-3371-length-10253-cov-2.763679_pt1 | contig 10253 bp, 9 predicted proteins | sample MGYA00519909_ERZ838839 | MGnify/ENA primary metagenome ERZ838839 (study PRJEB31850, sample SAMEA3708843) | human gut metagenome | biome: human gut; feature: human-associated habitat; material: faeces | place: China | collected 2014 ... | reverse complement strand
CTTTCTTTTTTATATGTTGGAATGTTGTGGGGGAACGATTATATTCCAAATGTAGGAATAATAGGAGTCAAGATGGTTTGGTCTACAGGTACATCGCTTATTGTAGTGGAAATTATGGATAAGCGACAAGTAGTCAATAGATAGCATAATGATATTGGTATTGCATCACATGAGATTTATCTCATTTAGGGTTTGCCTGTTTAGTATTTACATTTTTCGAACACACCTCTATATTATGAAAGAAATTACATTACTAATAAGTGTATTTCTGGCGGTTGTAATAGAATATTTGGTTTCAAGGCCTATAGGATACATTCTTCAGACATTGCAAAAACGCATAGCGTATAAGAACTGAAGAGTTTTCTGCCGGGAGATAAAAATCCCAATCTCCCATTTTTTGTATACCATTAAGTTCACAGGAGAGGAGAATAAGGAGTTCATGAACAAACAAGAATCGGATATTTTGAACAATCTATTTATAGAACCATTTATCAATCAAAGGATTCTATCCGAGACAAGTGGTCATTCACTTGGTGTTGTAAATAAATGTATTAAGAGCCTTATAAAAGATGGATATCTTGATGATTATATTCGTCCAACGGAGAGGGCGACGGAAGAATTTAGATCCAAAGCACCTAAAAATGCGATTGTTTTGGCAGCAGGATTTGGTATGAGAATGGTTCCGATTAACACGCAGAGTCCCAAAGCCTTGATAGAGGTTAATGGAGAGCCCTTAATCGAAAGAATAATCAAGCAACTTCATGAAGTCGGTGTTACTGACATTTATATTGTAGTTGGTTTCATGAAAGAACAGTTAGAATACTTGATCGATGAGTACGGTGTTGAGCTTATCGTTAATGAAGAGTATGCGACAAAGAATAATTTGCATTCTTTAGCTTTAGCTGTGAAGCAACTTTCGAATACATACATCGTTCCATGTGATATCTGGTGTGATAGAAATCCCTTTCATAGACATGAATTGTATTCATGGTACATGGTCTCGGATCTTGTTGATAATGAAAGTAATGTTCGTGTTAACCGAAAGATGGAATTAGTATCTGTACCGGAAAAACAAGGTGGAAATGCAATGATAGGTATTTCTTATCTTGTAGAAGAACAGAGCAAGGTTGTTAAAGAGAGACTGGGCGTCCTTGATAAAAATTCTAGATATGACGGAGCCTTCTGGGAAGAAGCACTTTATGAGAATGGCAAAATGATTGTCCAGGCAAGAGTTGTCCATTCCAACAATGTGGTTGAGATTAATACATATGAACAGCTTCGAGAATTAGATAAGGAGTCAAATCACTTGAAGTCAGATGCAATCAGCATTATAGCTAAGAAGCTTGGTGTTTCTACAGCAGAGGTTGTTGATATCAATGTTTTAAAAAAGGGAATGACAAATAGATCATTTTTATTTGCCTGTAAGGATAAGAAATATATTATGCGGATTCCAGGTGAAGGAACTGATCAGTTGATTAATAGAGGAGAAGAAGCAGAGGTCTATAAAACAATTGGTGGCAAACATATCTGTGATGATATTACATATATCGATCCAGAGAATGGCTATAAGATAACGAAGTTCCTGGAAGGCTCGAGAGTTTGTGATCCGGGCAATATTGATGACTTGAAAGCATGCATGGAAAAACTTCGTGAGTTCCATGATCAGAAGTTTATTGTCAATCATGAGTTCAATATCTTCGACCAGATTGAATTTTATGAAAGGCTATGGGATGGAGCCCCTTCAATTTATAGAGATTATAAGAAAACAAAAGAGAATGTATTCTCTTTGAAGGATTACATAGATGAGCATATTGAAACAAGATGCCTTACCCACATAGATGCTGTTCCAGATAACTTTTTGTTTACCGCAGATGGAGATATTCGATTGATTGACTGGGAGTATGCAGGAATGCAGGATCCTCATGTGGATATCGCTATGTTCTGCATTTACGCTCTTTATAATAAACGTCAAGTGGACCGTTTGATAAATATCTATTTTGAGAACCAATGTCCGGATGAAATACGAATCAAGATCTATTGCTACATTGCAGCATGTGGACTTCTTTGGAGCAACTGGTGTGAATATAAGAGAAGCCTCGGTGTTGAATTTGGAGAGTATTCATTACGGCAATATAGATATGCTAAGGATTACTATAAGATTGTAAAGGAGAAATTAGATGAAAGTAAATAATGCTATCATTATGGCTGCTGGAACGGCTAGTCGATTTGTTCCGTTATCATTCGAGAAACATAAAGCTCTTATTGAGGTGAATGGTGAAGTGTTGATTGAAAGACAGATTAGGCAGCTTCAAGAGGCTGGGGTTAATGAGATTATAATAGTAACCGGTTATAAGAGAGAGCAGTTTGAGTACCTAAAAGAAAAGTACGGAGTAATCTTGGTACATAATCCAGATTATCTGACAAGAAATAATAATGCCAGTATCTATGTCGCAAAAGATTATCTTAAAAATTCTTATATCTGTTCATCAGATAATTATTTTTTTAATAATCCATTTGAAGAAGAGATTAAAGACTGTTATTATTCAGCTGTTTACGTTGATGGTGAAACAGATGAATGGTGCATTGAAGAAGAGAATGGACGGATTAGGAAGGTAGTAGTCGGTGGAAAAGATTCATGGATAATGCTTGGACATGCATTCTGGTCAGAGGAGTTTGGTAAAAAGTTTCTTGCTATCCTTGAGAATGAGTACAATCTGCCAGAAACTGCAGATAAGTTGTGGGAAACTATTTATATCGATCATATCAGTGAGTTGGATATGAAAATACGGAAATATCCATCCGACTTTATATTTGAATTCGATACACTTGATGAACTCAGAGAATTTGATATTTCATATGTAGAAGATACTCGTTCTTCAATTCTAAAAGTAATAGCTAATAAATTGGGAATTGAAGAGAAGAATATTAAAAATATCAAAGCATTTAAAGATATGAATAACGCAGCAGCTGGTTTTATATTTGAGGCTAGAGAGAAATACAAATATTATTACGAAACACAAGAGTTGGAGAAGTTATAATCATGAATAAGTTGAAAAGTGATAGAATTGATTGGCTAATAACGCTGGCTCCGTTTATCATTATTATTGCCTTAGCGGGATTATTGTTTATCTTTCCAGAACAGTCAAATGATATTATTGGACAGGTTAGATTTTTCTTTGGAGATACATTGGGTATATATTACCTTGTTATCGGTCTTGGTGTACTTTTGGTTTCCATTTTCCTTTCATTTTCAAAGTATGGTGATGTTGTTCTTGGAGAGTTGAATGAAAAACCTAAATATTCTTTTTTTGCGTGGGGAAGCATGATGTTCACATGTGGCCTTGCAGCAGATATTCTTTTTTATTCTTTTGCAGAGTGGGTAATGTATGCAACAAATCCCTATATTGAAGAACTGGGTTCAATAGCAGAATGGGCTGGCGTATTTCCTCTGTTCCATTGGAGCTTCATTCCGTGGGGATTTTATCTGGTACTTGCAGTTGCATTTGGTTTTATGATTCATGTTAGGAAAAAAAATCGTCAGAGATATTCGGAGGCTTGTCGCCCGATTATTGGAGTACATGCCGATGGAATTCTAGGAAGAATCATTGATTTATTTGCGCTGTTTGCATTGCTTGCTGGTACTGCAACTACATTCAGCGTGGCAACGCCACTTATGGCTGCTATTATTGTTAATCTTTTCGGAATTACTGTTAACCGTACCATGGTAACAATTGTTATTCTTTTAATTACATGTATGGTATATACTTATGCGGTAGTCCATGGATTTAAAGGTATCAGTTTTTTGGCAAAGCTCTGTATCTATTTATTCTTTGGCCTTTTGAGTATAGTGTTTCTTATTGGCGGACAAGGAAGATTTATTATTGAGAATGGATTTCAGAGTCTTGGAAAGATGATTCAAAATTTTATAGAACTTAGCACTTATACAGATCCATCAAGAACAAATAATTTTCCACAGGATTGGACAATATATTATTGGGCTTACTGGATGGTTTGGTGTATAGCTGCCCCATTTTTTATAGGAAATATTTCAAGAGGTAGAACTATTAGACAAACGATTCTCGGTGGATATGTTTTCGGAGTGGGATCAACAATTGTAAGCTTTGAGGTTTTAGGTAATTACGGTTTAGGATTACAGGTAGGTGCTGGAGTCGACTTTATTGCACAATATGCAACTACCGGAGATCTGTATGGATTGATTCTTAGCATTATAAACACAATGCCTATAGCTAAATGTATTCTTGTTATTACGATGTTGTGTATGATAGCTTTTTATGCTACATCATTTGACTCTATTGCATATACAGCGGCATGCTACAGCTATAAAAAACTTGGAGAAGATGAGCATCCACATAAGTTAATTTCATTGCTTTGGTGTATCCTACTAATCGTTCTTCCAATTGCACTTGTATTTTCTGAGAGTTCAATGAATAATATTCAGAGCATCAGTATCATATCAGCATTTCCAATTGGTATTATAATGGTTATTATGATATGGGGATTTATGAAGGATATTAAAAAGTATTGCGAAGAAAAGAAAATAGACAATGACTAAATAATAATGCTTTTTCAAGTGACAAGTGTGTGTGTGAAGAAAAGGAACTGTTGACAAACTCACTTTTTCAGCATTTATTTCTGCTTGCCTTTTTGAAATGTCATAAAACGGCTGGTAAATTCAGTGATTCAAACTGCTTTTACCAGTTGTTTTAGATTTAATGCCGTTGCCGATAAGAGGCATTCTTCTGTCGCTTTCTGAAGGCCTCTTTTCTGGATTTTTTTCAATTTATGTTCTCTCTTTAAAACTGAGAATGTTCCTTCTGCCCATATCTTCCTAAGACGCATGACTCTCAAATAAGCATTGGTACCTACTTTCTTGCTATTTCGATAAAATGAGGGATAATAAGCACTTGCATTGATTCTGACTGTACCAAGATCTGTGGATAGTGTCAAGATTTTTTCGCAAATTTAGAATATGTGGCTCCCATTCTCCGGAATGGTGGCTCTCAAAGTCCGGACAGGCGGCTCAAAGAATCCCGGAATAATCACAAAACTGCTATTTTTAAAAAAAGTAGTGGAATTTCGTACTTAGGGCTAGCCGTTGCGCCAGCAATTTGGTACAATATATACAAAGCAAAGAGTTTAGTATTGTTGTAAACAGAAGGCAAAGATTTCTTTGGGGGGGGATTTCATGAAGAGTATTGTTACAGCTAAAGATATGGTGGGAATTACAAAGACAGCGGATCATCAGGAAATACAGATTAAGGGAAATACAAAGGTAAAAAAGGCCATTCGGGCATTGGCTCAGTTTGGACGGATCACATTTTCCAGGGAACAAGACTTTAAAAGTTCTCACTATACATTTCATTTTTTTAAGCCAGTTCAGGGTTTAAGGAATTTGTATAACCTTGGGAATGAAGTGTTGGTTTTATGTTGCTCAGATGGAATGCAGGATTTTAAAAGCCGCACGAAAGATTTTTTGGATTATCTTTTGACAACTAAGGGAGAATTTAAAAATCGCCTAGATAGGGTAACTTGTTTTTTGATTGATGAGACAGATAGAATCTGTGATATTGTAGATGAAGATAGAAAAAATAATCCGGAGACGAGAATTATAGTTCCTTTTTGTTTAGATGAGCTTCAGAATGGGATTGACGAATCGGAATTTTTGAATCGTATGCGAGAATTCTTGTATGAAAGGGACTTGTTTGGGATTGCTTCTCCATTGCAGAATGATATGTTGTTTTTTGGAAAAGATAGGAGCAATGTTATTTCGGAATTATACGGAAAGTATAAGCAGGGTGAGCAAGGGGGACTGTTTGGACTTAGGAGGATTGGGAAAACGTCTGTATTGAATTTACTATGTTTGAAAATCAGACAGGATCAAGGAATTGCTGTATATTTTGATTGTTCTAGCTTGCATCATCAACGCTGGAATGATTTGTTGCGTTATATCATCCAGTCTATTTATGATCAATATATAGTTAGTAAAAGCGGAAATGGAGTATCGTTGTCTAATCCTGTGTTTTCTTTTGAAGATATAGATGAACGCTATCAAGAAAAGAAAGCAGCAAGTAGTTTTCAGAAAGATATTGCTGCTTTATATAAGTTGTTGGGAGAAAAGAGGCTTCTGTTTGTTTTCGACGAGATAGAAAGTATCAGTTATACAACTTCGCCGTCAAAGCATTGGGGTAAAGAGAATGATGCATTATACTTTTGGCAGGTACTCCGCTCCATTATTCAGATGAATAATTCGTATATTTCATTTATTATTGCAGGTGTAAATCCAAAATGTGTAGAGATTAGTAGAATCAATGATTTTGATAATCCTATTTTTGGTATTTTTAGACCTATTTATATTTCATTATTCGATCATGATGATATAAAGAGTATGGTATCTGGTATTGGTGGCCATTTAGGTTTGAATTTTGAAGAGGCGGTATATTCAAAGTTGGTGGACGATTTTGGAGGTCATCCATTTTTAACCAGACAGGTGTGTAGTAAGATCAATTATGAATTGCTAGAGGCGAAAGAGAAGAGGCCATTTCTGGTAACAAAATATCGTTATGATAGCCACAGGAGGGAATATCAGTTAGGTATTAGTGAAGTAATTGAACAGATTCTGACGGTTCTTAAAATCTACTATCTGCAGGAATTTGAGCTGCTAAAAAAATTGGCATTAGATGGGCGCAATTCTTTTCATAGAGAAATTGGAGATAGGGAAAAGATGATACAACATCTTCTGGGTTACTGTCTTTTGGACAAGGATAATGGAGAATACTTTATTCGGATTAAGTCTATCGAACGGTATTTGCAGGATCAGTATATTAATGACAAGACTTTAAATACTCAAGAAGACAAGCGTATGCGTATAAATATTCGGCGCGATAAAATAGAAAAGACATTAAGGACGATTGTTTTATATAATTTGAGATCTAAATACGGTAGCAAGGCGAAGGAAAAATTGTTTGATACGGTGAAAGGAACAACAACTGATGCGACTCAGGAATTGAAAATGAGGAATGGAACTTTGAAGGATTCGGTTGAAGAACTGTATTTTTCACAACTTAAGACTGTCATGTTGAAAGAGTGGAAGGATTATCAAGCGATTTTTAGTGACAAGACAAAATTTGAACAATTTTTTGATTTAATGAATCGTTCTAGAAACGTAGCGGCTCACGGGAAACCGATTTCTGATGAAGATGAAGCATTATATCATATTGCATTTCAATATTTTGAAAAAAACTTGGCTGATTATTAAGTGGGAAAATTTTCAATATATAAGAATCTTGACAAGAATGCGCAGATTATATTAGGAACAGCCTATCTTGAAGGCGGGGTAACCAACGCTCGGTTGCAATCCATATTAGAACTTCACAGTATTGAGATTGGACATATTTTATCAAGTTTAGCAGATAAGAATATGCTGATCACAGATAGGAAGGGGAGATGGACAAGCTACAAGATCAATATAGATTATGAAACAGAAGCAGAACAGCTTCAATTTGCAGCCCCCTCATCTGATATGACAGCGTTGAAAAATGAGACAGATAAAATTATTTACGAATATATAAAAGCAAATGGTTTTATCACTACGCACCAGATACGTGGCATTACCAGGATTACAACAATGGCAGGTGCATCAGTGGCATTGGGAAGGCTGATGGATGCCAAACTTATAGAAAAGGTACGGCAAGGCAGGAAATTTATATATCAATTAAAGAAATAAAGTGCTTGTTTAGTTGGAGAATCAGTTGGTGTATTGATTTTTAGTTGATGAATCAGTTAATGTATCGATTTTTAGTTGATGAATCAGTTGATGTATTCTTGAGGAAAAATGTATAAAATCCCTCCATTTACAGATACTATTTTCCAGAAACGGATAGTTAAAGCAAATGGAGGAATTTACGTTATGAAAGCTACTGGAATCGTAAGGAGAATCGACGACCTGGGCAGGGTGGTGATCCCCAAGGAGATCCGCCGCACGCTCCGGCTCCGGGAGGGCACGCCTCTGGAGATATTCACAGACCGGGAAGGGGAGATCATTCTCAAAAAGTACTCGCCGATGATGGAACTCAATGCGTTTGCCGGACAGTATGCGGACGCCATGGCCCAGGCTACGGGGCTCATGGTCTGCATTACAGACCGGGACCAGGTGATCGCGGCCGCCGGAGGCGCGAAGAAGGAGCTGCTGCAGAAGCCCATCAGCAGACAGCTGGAGCATGTGATCCAGGAGCGGGCCACCGTCCAGGCTGGGAAGGACGACCGGAATTATGTGGAGGTCTCCGCAGAGGACATGGAAGGCGTCACTGCCCAGGTGGTGACGCCGATCATTTGTGAGGGCGACGCCATCGGAGCGGTGGTCATCATGAGCCGGGAGCCCCGGGCAAAGTTTTCTGAGGGCGAGCTGCGTCTGGCAGCCACTGCCGCCGGATTCCTGGGAAGGCAGATGGAAAGCTGACGGCCTGGCCTCCAGTGCCGGGAAATCACCCATGACAAACCATATGGTTTCTGCTATACTGATATCAGGATGCCAGGGCAGAAGGGCTTTGCTCCTGGCGGCATTTCAATGGAGCCGGAGGGTAGGACGAAGGCAGGTGGGAGCGCAGAACCGCGTTCCGGAGCAGCCCGTCTGTGTTCTGCGGGATCCGGCAGTGAAAGGCGGAGGATATCATGTATACATTTGACGACTTAAAGCAGATCCTGGAGAGGCTCCGGGATAAGGAGAACGGCTGTCCCTGGGACAGTGTCCAGACCCATGAGTCCATGAAAAAGTATCTGGTGGAGGAGTGCGGAGAGGTCCTGGAGGCCATCGATAACCAGGATACGGAAAATCTGTGCGAGGAGCTGGGAGATGTGCTGTACCAGATCATGATCCACTGTGAGATCGAAAAGGAGCAGGGGAATTTTACCATTGACGATGTGGTTAATGGGATCTGTGAAAAGATGGTGCGCCGTCACCCCAGGCTTTTCGGCGGGGAGATGGAGAAGGACCTGACCTGGGAAGAGATCAAAAAGAGAGAAAAAGAGGCCCGGGCGGCCCGGAAGAACCGGTAAAAGCCCAGCCTGGCCGGGTATTCCCGCATTTTTCCAATCTCTTATTGTGTTTTCGCCCCATGAAGGCTATAATAAACATACAGGTCCCGGTAAAGCCAGGATCGTATGAACGAATATGGGGAGGAGATTCCAATGAAGATTTATGATTCCGTAAAAAAAGAGGAAGTGGAGATCGCTGATTATAAGGATCTCATTAAGATCATGAAGGACGGCAGACAGGTGGATCTGTACCTGAAAGAGAAGAAGAGCGACGATATGGGGTATCTTACCTGGGACGTAGAGCACTGGTCCAGCGTCAGCGACACCCGTTTTATCCGCTGCTACTCCTTAGAGGGCCGCGTTCTGGGCGATTCCACAGGCCACAATATCTATGATCTGGAGAACGATTTTAAGCCGGAAGAGGCAGAAAAGATCGAGCTCAGCTAAGATGACGTTTTTGGAGGCGGCGGCTTAAAAACCGCCGCCTTTTTATGTCATAGGAAAGTACGCCCCACGACATAGGAAGCTCCGATGGGATCGTCATGCGATGGAAGAAAATTATGCCGCAGGCGGGCTTCGTTCCTGCCGGGCTCCAGACCCCGGAAAACCGTGATTTTACCTCGTTCTTTTGCGGAAAAACCTTGACAAAGAAAGCAGAAACATATATAAATGTAAGAGTACAAAAAACGGTGGTCCGGCTGTGCCGGGCCGCTGTTATAAATTTAAGGACTTCGCCGGAGACGCTCTGGTGATCGTGAGCTAATTTTTAGGAGGAAATTTCAATGAACAAGACAGAATTAATCGCAGCAGTGGCAGAAAAAGCAGAGCTTTCCAAAAAGGACGCAGAAAAGGCAATGAAGGCCTTTACAGACGTTGTAGCAGAAGAATTAGTGAAGGGTGAGAAGATCCAGTTAGTTGGCTTTGGTACCTTTGAGGTATCTGAGAGACCGGAGAGAGAAGGAAGAAATCCGAAGACTGGCGAGGCTATGACCATCGCTGCTTCCAGAACTCCCAAGTTCAAAGCCGGCAAGGCATTAAAGGATCAGGTAAACGCTTAATCCATGAGACTCGATAAATTTCTTAAGGTATCCCGCCTCATCAAGCGGAGGACCGTGGCCAACGAGGCCTGCGACGCCGGACGCGTCATGATCAATGACAAGCCGGCAAAGGCGTCTGCGGCTGTGAAGCAGGGAGATATCATT
>ERZ838839.3370-NODE-3370-length-10253-cov-3.171602_pt1 | contig 10253 bp, 8 predicted proteins | sample MGYA00519909_ERZ838839 | MGnify/ENA primary metagenome ERZ838839 (study PRJEB31850, sample SAMEA3708843) | human gut metagenome | biome: human gut; feature: human-associated habitat; material: faeces | place: China | collected 2014 ... | reverse complement strand
CTGCCGCACCTCGCTCGCCGTATCGGCACTTAGAATTATGCGGTATTGCCCTAAATTTCGTTTAAATTGTCAGTTGCCAAATAATGCCATAGTGCGCTATGATAGTAGAAAAGTGAAAGGATGTGCAAAAAAATGAAGCATCCCTATGGAATTGGTCTGGATATTGGCATTGCGTCCGTCGGCTGGGCGGTGGTGGCACTGAATGAAAACGCGGAGCCCTATGGTCTGGTCCGATGTGGCTCACGCATATTTGATAAGGCCGAACAGCCCCAAAAAGGCGACAGCCTTGCTGCCCCGCGCCGTAAGGCCCGCAGCGCCCGCCGCAGGCTGCGCCGCCGCAGCCTGCGCAAGGCGGATCTGTACGAGCTGATGGAGAAAAATGGTCTGCCCGGTAAGGCGGAAATAGAGCAGGCTGTGCAAGCGGGACATCTGCCGGATGTCTATGCGCTGCGTGTTCAGGCGTTGGATGGCCCGGTGACAGCACTGGATTTTGCCCGTATACTGCTGCACCTGATGCAGCGCAGGGGCTTTCGCAGTAACCGCAAGGCAGACGATGCACAAAAAGACGGTAAGCTGCTGCAGGCAATTGACGCGAACACCCGACGTATGGAGGCAAACCGGTACCGTACTGTCGGTGAGATGATGTACCGCGACCCTGTGTTTGCAGAACACAAGCGCAACAAAGCGGAAAATTATCTTTCCACCGTCAAGCGCGACCAAATCATAGACGAAGCCAGACTGGTTTTTGCAGCACAGCGTCAATACGGTGCGACATGGGCTTCGCCGGAGATGGAGGCAGAGTACCTTTGTATTCTGACACGCCAGCGCTCCTTTGCGGAAGGTCCGGGCAAAGGCAGCCCGTATAGCGGCAGCAACAGGGTCGGTACCTGCACGCTGGAGGGAAAGAGCGAGCAGCGGGCAGCCAAGGCGGCCTTCTCGTTTGAATATTTTACGCTGCTGCAAAAAATCAATCATATCCGCATTGCGGAAAACGGAACCAGCCGCACGCTGACACCGGCAGAACGACAGGTACTGCTTTCTGTGTGCTGCCAGACGGACAAGCTGGATTTTGCCCGGGTCCGCAAGGCGTTGGCACTGCCGGAAGAAGCACGGTTCAACATGGTGCGGTATCGCGGGGAGCAGACGGCAGAAGCCTGCGAAAAGAAAGAAAAAATAACGGCACTCCCCTGCTACCACAAGATGCGTAAGGCACTGAATACCCTGCGGAAGGATCATATCCGCAATATCAGCCGCGAGCAGCTGGATGCCGCCGGAGCTGCGCTGACGAACCCGGAAAACGAGGATAAGCTGCGCAAGGCATTGAAACAGGCGGAGTTTGAACCGCTGGAAATAGAAGCACTGCTGACGCTGCCCAGCTTTGCGGGATATGGACACATTTCGGTCAAGGCGTGCCGCAAGCTGATCCCCTATCTGGAACAGGGCATGAACTATAACGATGCCTGCCAGGCAGCCGGATATGATTTTCAGGGAAGGCAAAACGGCGAAAAAGCGCAGTTCCTGCCGGCCTCAACGGAGGAAATGGAGGATATTACAAGCCCGGTGGTGCGCCGTGCAGTGGCACAGACGATCAAGGTCGTCAATGCGATCATCCGCGAGCAGGGCGAAAGCCCGGTCAGTATCCATCTGGAGCTGGCAAGAGAGATGAATAAGAACTTCCAGCAGCGCAGCGAGTTGGACAAGGCGATGCGGGATAACAGTGCGGAAAATGAACGCCTGATGAAAGAGCTGAATGAGCTTTTTCCGGGACGCACCGTTACCGGGCAGGATCTTGTAAAATATCGTCTGTGGAAAGAGCAGGACGGGCGCTGTGCGTATTCGATACAGCCGTTGGAGCTGGACAAGGTTATTACAGTCTCCGGCTATGCCGAGGTAGACCACATTGTCCCCTATAGCATAAGCTTTGATGACCGCCGTACAAATAAGGTGCTGGTGCTGGCTTCGGAGAACCGCCAGAAAGGAAACCGCCTGCCGCTGCAATACCTGCAGGGAAAACGACGGGACGACTTTATTGTGTACACCAAAGCGAACGTAAAGAATTTCCGCAAGCGCCAGAACCTATTGAAGGAAAGGCTGAGCGAGGAGGACGGCAAGGGCTATATCCAGCGCAACCTGCAGGATACGCAGTATATTGCGGCTTTTATGCTGAACTATATCCGCAATCATCTTGCGTTTGCAGACTGTTCCGGGGCAGGCAAACGGCGGGTCGTTGCGGTAAATGGCGCCGTTACGGCGTTTTTGCGCAAGCGCTGGGGCCTTGGCAAGGTGCGTGCCGACGGCGATCTGCACCATGCAGTGGACGCGGCGGTGATTGCCTGTACGACACAGGGGATGATAAAGCGGGTATCTGACTTTTGCAAGCGTGCAGAGACGACGGCGGTGCGTAATGAGCACTTCCCTGAACCTTGGCCGCGCTTCCGTGATGAGCTGACGCAGCGATTGTCGGCCTGTCCGCAGGAAGACCTGATGAAGATTAACCCGGTCTATTATGCGACGGTGGATATTTCGTCTATTCAGCCTGTGTTTGTGTCGCGGATGCCGCGCCATAAGGTGACAGGTGCGGCACACGAAGATACGATTCGAAGCCAAGTGAACGAAAAATATACAGCAGTGCGAAAATCAATTACAGAATTGTCACTGGATAAGGATGGAAAAATCAAAGACTATTTTAAACCAAGCAGCGATACGCTTTTGTACGAAGCACTGAAGAAGCGTCTGACAGAATTTGGCGGAAACGCAAAGAAAGCCTTTGCGGAACCGTTTTATAAGCCACGTGCGGACGGAACCCCCGGCGCACAGGTGCGCAAAGTGAAGGTTGTCGCAAAAATGAGCAACACAATTCCTGTCCGCAGCGGCGGAGGCGTTGCAAAAGGCGGCGACATGATCCGTATAGATGTGTATTATGTCCCCGGTGATGGTTATTATTGGGTGCCGATTTATGTGGCGGATACGGTGAAAGAAACCTTACCGAATAAGGCGGTTGTGCGAGACAAAACAATGGAAGAGTGGAAAGAAATGAAAGAAGATGACTTCCTGTTCTCACTTTATAGCAATGACCTTATTTTAGTGGAAAGAGATAAACCAATCTGCTTTTCACTTATGCATGAAGATAGCACACTTCCGAAAAAGTATGAGACGAAGAAGGAACTGGTTTATTACAAAGGCGGAGATATATCAAACGGAGGAATTAGGATAGAAACCCATGAAGGGGCATACTTCCTTAAAAGTTTGACGTTTGGCATAGTACAAAAAGTTCAGAAATATCAGGTCGATGTCCTTGGCAATTATACCCCTGTTAAAAAAGAAAAACGGCAAACCTTCCCTGCCCAACGGAGGTGAATTATGTCCTACCGCTGCCTGATGATCGTGAACCCTGCGCGCATCCGCTGCAAAAATGAGCAGCTGTTGATTGAAACGGAAGAAGTTCACTCTGTGCCCATCGAGGACATCAGTGCCATTGTACTGGAAAGCCGCCAAAGCACGATCACAACAGCGGCTATGGCGGCGCTGGCACAAAACGGTGTGGTGACTTTCTGGTGCGATGAAACACATCTGCCGTGCGGCATCTCGCTGCCGTTTGCACAGCACAGCCGTCAGCTGGGAGTACTGCGCTGGGAGATGGAATTGACCCTGCCGGCAAAAAAACGGATGTGGCAGCAGGTTGTGACAGCAAAAATTCAAAACCAAGCGGAGTGCCTTGCACTTTGCGGCAAAACACAGGAAGCAGCGTTCCTGTTCGGGCGTGCCAAGGCTGTGACGAGCGGCGACAAAGATAACGTAGAGGCAAGCGCCGCAGCGTACTACTTTCCGGCTTTATTTGGTGAGGGCTACACCCGCCGCAACGAGGATACGCGAAATGCAGCACTGAATTATGCCTACGCGATTTTGCGGGGCTATATGGCGCGCTGCCTGACGGTGTATGGTTTTCAGCCGTGCCTGGGTCTGCACCATGACAGTGAGCTGAACCAGTTTAATCTGGCGGATGACCTGATGGAGCCGTTCCGGCCCGTGGCGGATTTGTACGTGGCAGCAAATGTGGCCGAGGATGCAGCATTGACACCCATACTGAAGGGAAAGCTTGTAAACCTGTTGAATGCGGATATTCTTTCCGGCGGGCAGCACCACAGCGTTGCCTATGCAATGGAACGCCTGGTGCAAGGTATGCGTGGACAAGCCCTGCTGTTACCCAAATTGCTTGAATACAAACAGCATAGCTATGAGTAAATTTATGCGGATGATTGTCTTTTTTGACCTGCCTGTGCAGACAAAGACTGAAAGGCGGCATGCGACGGCGTTCCGGAATTTTTTGCTGAAGGACGGCTACCACATGCTGCAATTCTCTGTGTACGCGAGGGTGTGCAACGGCAACGACGCCGTGAAGAAACACGAAAGCCGTTTGAGGGCATCCTTGCCGCCAAACGGCTCCATTCGCCTGCTTGTCGTTACAGAAAAGCAGTACCAGTCTATTCAGATTCTTCTGGGAAATTATCAGCCGGAAGAAGCCCCTTTTGTATGTGAACAGTTGAGTTTTTTCTAAAACAAAAAGCGCATCGGACCGCAATCCGATGCGCTTTTTGCATAGCCTATTATACCATACCAAGAGCTATTAGGGAACTATGACCGTTCCGAGGGTGCTACGGCGCGCGGGAGTATTATACCATACCAAGAGCTATTAGGGAACTATGACCCTCAACGGCTGGCGGATCAAAGGAAAGGGATTATACCATACCAAGAGCTATTAGGGAACTATGACCTGCTGTGCAGCCTCGACGCGCTGCTGGAGATTATACCATACCAAGAGCTATTAGGGAACTATGACGCTGCAGCACATCTTCCAAATTGTTGTCGCATTATACCATACCAAGAGCTATTAGGGAACTATGACATGCCCGGCGCTATGGGTCAATTCCAGCAGATTATACCATACCAAGAGCTATTAGGGAACTATGACCCGGCGGGCAGTCGATCAGTACAAAGTCAAATTATACCATACCAAGAGCTATTAGGGAACTATGACCTGCTGGCCTGGAATATGACTTACGATTATATTATACCATACCAAGAGCTATTAGGGAACTATGACGTAATGATTGGCTTTTTACTCAGCATCAGGATTATACCATACCAAGAGCTATTAGGGAACTATGACCGCTGGTCGCCAGCATGGTGGTGGAGCCGGATTATACCATACCAAGAGCTATTAGGGAACTATGACGGCTCATTATCATTCATCGAGAGGGATGGTATTATACCATACCAAGAGCTATTAGGGAACTATGACGCGTATTCGTCGAACCACTCGCGCAACGCTATTATACCATACCAAGAGCTATTAGGGAACTATGACTCATCGGTCTGCTGACGCTGTTCCAGACATATTATACCATACCAAGAGCTATTAGGGAACTATGACGAGAATCACGCTCTTTGCGTCGGTCTGTGCGATTATACCATACCAAGAGCTATTAGGGAACTATGATTTTCAGATAATCGACAATGCACTCCGACGCATTATACCATATCAGCACAATATGCGCAGAATCTACCACAAATTTTTCCCGCAGGTCTTGCAACGGCCTGCGGGTTTTGTTATAATTTAGGTTTGTTGAGCAACTTAGGATTTTAGGCTCCGCTGCCGGCTGCTGGTCGGCAGCGCAAACCCCGCAAGGCTGGCGGTCTTGCGTGTGGTCAAAATCTATCCGCCGGAGTATTGTATGAATATGAAAAATCTGTCCGTCCGTCGCCTTGTGCGCTGCGCTGTCATTGCAGCTGTCTATGTGGTCGTCTGCCTTGTGCTGGCCCCGTTCAGCTACGGCGCGGTGCAGGTCCGCGTGGCCGAGGCCCTCTGCCTGCTGCCGGTGTTCGGCGCCGAGTATATCGTCGGCGTCACGCTGGGCTGCTTTTTGGCAAATCTGCTCGGCTCCACCGTCGTTGACGTGGTGTTCGGCACGCTGGCGACCCTGCTGGCCTGCCTTGTGACCTACAAGCTGCGCGACATCCGCGTGAAGGGGCTGGCCATTCCGGCATCCCTGCCGCCCGTTGTCTTTAATATGATCATTGTCGGCGCGTTCGAGATCACCTTCTTCTTCTCGGACGGCGCACCCACGGCGATGCTGGCGGTGTTCAATGCCGTTACTGTCGGCATTGGCGAGCTCATCAGCTGCACGATTCTGGGTGTGGCGCTCGTCAAGCTGATCGAAAGCAACGCGGGTCTGAACAAAATTTTTACAGAAGAATAATGAGGTAACATCTATGTGCCCGGAACTGATTTTGTGGGATTGGAACGGTACCCTGCTCGATGATGTCGATCTCTGCGTGGACGCGCTCAACCGTCTGCTGGCAGGATTCGGCTACCCGCAGCGGTATGACCACGAGCGGTACCGGGCCATTTTTGGTTTTCCCATCGAGGAATATTACGTCCGCGCGGGGTTTGACTTTACAAAGCACAGCTTTGCAGAACTGGCCGAAAAATACATGGAGGACTACGTCCCCGCCAGTGCGGCCTGCCCGCTGGCAGACGGCGCCATTGACGCGCTGGAGGCGTTTAAGGCCGCGGGGCTGCGGCAGGTCATTCTGTCGGCCAGCAATCTGGACACGCTGCGGCGTCAGACCGACGAGCGCGGCGTGACGGGCTATTTTGACCGTCTGCTGGGTCTGGGCGACATCTACGCCAAGAGCAAGGTCGAGGTCGGGCTGGCCTATTTAAAGGAAAACGGCTTTGACCCGGCACGCGCCGTCATGATCGGCGATTCCGTCCACGACTATGAGGTTGCACAGGCGCTGGGCGTGCGCTGCGTTTTGCAGTCCGGCGGCCACCAGCCGCCGGAAAAATTGAGGGAAACGGGCGCACCGGTTGTAAAGGGATTGCGCGAAGCCGCGGCGCTGATTTTGGAATAAGAGCTTACGGGAGGCTGTAGGGGCGTCGAGGACGCCGCCCCCTGCAAGCAACTGCCCGCCGCTATGATGCGGGTCGATGCGAGCAACGACCCCTACAACAGAGGAGCAACACAATGTCTGACCGCATAAAAGGCTCCGCCTTGACGATGGGCGGCGCGGCGTGCTGGGGCGTTTCGGGCTGCATGGGGCAGTACCTGTTCACCCGCGAGGGGATGGATTCGACCTGGCTCGTGCCCATCCGGCTGTTTCTGGCGGGGCTGATCCTGTGCGGATTCTTTTTTATAAAGGACCGCAAAACAGAAAAATTAAATATATTACGAAATACACCCGCGCAGGTTTGACATGAACCCCTGTGCGGGTGTATTATAGTATCATGTGTAAAACTATATAAAACCACTATTAGCCGCACCTCTACACGCGGCGGAAAATACAGGGGAACTGTTATGTCTTTTTTTGAAAAACTGTTCGGCTCTTTCTCGGACAAGGAACTCAAGCGCATCAACCCGCTCAAGGACAAGGTCCTTGCCCTTGAGTCGGAGATGACCAAGCTGACCGACGACGAGCTGAAGGTCAAAACCACCGAGTTTAAAGAGCGCCTCGCCAAAGGCGAGACCCTCGACGACCTGCTGCCCGAGGCGTTCGCCGTCTGCCGCGAGGCCGACTGGCGTGTGCTGGGCATGAAGCCCTACCCCGTGCAGATCATCGGCGGCATCGTGCTGCACCGCGCCTGCATCGCCGAGATGCAGACCGGTGAAGGCAAGACGCTGGTCGCTACCATGCCCACCTACCTGAACGCCCTGACCGGCGAGGGTGTGCATGTTGTCACCGTCAACGATTACCTGGCCCGCCGCGACTCCGAGTGGATGGGCAAGGTCTACCGCTTCCTGGGTCTGACCGTCGGTCTGGTCGTCCACGGCGTCGAGGCCGGGGACCGCAAGAAAGCCTACGAGGCCGACGTCACCTACGGCACGAACAACGAGTTCGGCTTTGACTACCTGCGCGACAACATGGTCGTCTACAAGGCCAACATGGTGCAGCGCGGCCATGCGTTTGCCATCGTGGACGAGGTCGACTCCATCCTGATCGACGAGGCCCGTACCCCGCTGATCATCAGCGGCAAGGGCGAGGATTCCAGCGTGATGTACAAGCGCGCGGACGACTTTGCCAAGACGCTGAAAAAGAGTGTTATCGTCGAGCTGGACGACAAGGTCGAGGCCGAGGAGCAGGTAGACGGCGATTACGTCGTGGACGAAAAGCGCAAGACCGCTACCCTGACCGAGTCCGGCGTCAAAAAGGCCGAGGTGTTCTTCCACGTCGAGAACCTGGCCGACGCCGACAATATGTCGCTGCGCCATTACATTGACGGTGCGATCAAGGCCCGCGGCGTTATGCACCGCGATACCGACTATATCGTCAAAGACGGTGAGGTCATCATCGTCGACGAGTTCACGGGCCGTCTGATGTATGGCCGCCGCTTCAACGACGGCCTGCATCAGGCCATCGAGGCCAAAGAAGGCGTGACCGTTGCCGCCGAGAGCAAGACGCTGGCCACCGTCACCTTCCAGAACTACTTCCGCATGTACAAAAAGCTGTCCGGCATGACCGGTACAGCCTCCACCGAGGCCGACGAGTTCAGCGAAATTTACGGCCTGAACATCGTCAGCATCCCCACCAACAAGCCCCGCGCCCGCAAGGATCTGCCCGACAGCGTCTACAAGACCGTCAACGGCAAGTACAACGCCGTCATTGAGCAGGTCGCCGAGTGCCACGCCAAGGGTCAGCCTGTCCTGGTCGGCACCGTCAGCGTCGAAAAGAGCGAGGCGCTGTCCAAGCTGCTGAAAAAGAAAGGCATCGAGCACAACGTCCTGAACGCGAAGCAGCATGAGCGCGAGGCCGAGATCGTCGCGCAGGCCGGCAAGCAGGGCGCGGTCACCATCGCCACCAACATGGCGGGCCGCGGTACCGATATTATGCTGGGCGGCAACGTGACCTACATGGCCAAGGCGGCCCTTAAAAAGGAGCTGTCCAAGGAGCTGACTGCCAACCTGGCAGAGCTGAAGGATGCCTACGAGCATGAGAAGGCCCGCGCCAAGGCCAGCGGCACCGAGCTGCCTACCCCGCCGGAGGCCGGTATTGATGCCAAACTTGAGATGCTGATGACCGAGTGCGACGGCCACGCCGAGACCGAGGACGCCGAAATTCTCCATGCCCGCAAGCGTTTTGAGGAACTGTGCGAGGAATTTGCCCCCGAGGTCAAGCGCGAGGCGGAGGTTGTCCGCAATGCGGGCGGCCTGTTCATCATCGGCACCGAGCGCCACGAGAGCCGCCGTATCGACAACCAGCTGCGCGGCCGTGCAGGCCGTCAGGGCGACCCGGGTGCATCCCGCTTCTTCCTGAGCCTGGAGGACGATCTGATGCGCATTTTCGGCGGTGACCGCGTCCAGAGCCTCATGGATTCCCTGGGCCTCGACGAGGATGTGCCCATCGAGAACAAGCTCATCACCAACACCATCGAGAGCGCCCAGAAGAAGCTCGAAGCGTCGAACTTTGCAATTCGTAAGCAGGTGCTGCAGTATGACGACGTCATGAACCAGCAGCGCGAGATCATCTACAAGCAGCGCCAGATGGTGCTGGACGGCGAGGACATCTCCGGCAAGCTGCACGAGATGATGCGCCAGGCCATCGACGATGCCTGCACGAACTACCTGAACGGCGAGACCGCTGACGACTGGGATTTTGCCGGGCTGCGCCGCCACTTCATGAACTGGCTGTGCCTGCCCACCGACTTCAACTACACCACCGAGCAGTTGGCCGACCTGACGAAGGAGGGCATTGCCGACGAGCTGTACAAGCGCGGCATGGACATCCTGACCGCCAAGGAAAAGCGCTACGGTGCCAAGACGATGCGCGAGCTTGAGCGCATCTGCCTGCTGCGCAATGTTGACAGCAAGTGGATGGAGCACATCGACAACATGGACCAGCTCAAGCAGGGCATGGGCCTGCGCGGCTACGGCCAGCGCGATCCCAAGCTGGAGTACAAGCGTGAAGGCTTCAACATGTTCCAGGAACTGCTTGTGCACATCCGTGAGGGAGCGTTCCGCGCCCTTACCCGCGTGCGCGTGGAGCAGCGCCCCACGGAAGTTGCGGAAGAAGTTGTCGCCGCGCCCGAGCCGGAACCGATGTTCCAGCACAAGGAGCAGCCGCAGCAGCTTTCCTACTCCAACGAACCCGAAGACCTGCTCGGGGCTCCCGCTCAGGCCAAAGCCGAGAACAAGCCGGGCCGCAACGATCCCTGTCCCTGCGGATCCGGTAAAAAATATAAACAGTGCCACGGCAGA
>ERZ838839.3364-NODE-3364-length-10264-cov-14.933686_pt1 | contig 10264 bp, 11 predicted proteins | sample MGYA00519909_ERZ838839 | MGnify/ENA primary metagenome ERZ838839 (study PRJEB31850, sample SAMEA3708843) | human gut metagenome | biome: human gut; feature: human-associated habitat; material: faeces | place: China | collected 2014 ... | reverse complement strand
TATAATCCTAAAGCTCCTGAAGTTAATATCCAAGATATAGGATAAGACATATATAAAGTGAATAGAGTATGATTATTTTCAAAAATAGTAAATACCCATAAAATACGGAATAAACAAGCTCCAAATAGAGTAATAATAGTAGGCATTATTGAAAGACCAAGCCCACGTAAAGCTCCAACAAATGCATCCATTAAGCCACATAGAGAGTAACTTATACCAACTACCCCTAATCTAATTAAACCATATGATATAGCTTCTTTATTAGTAATCCAAATGCTTAAAAGTGGAGTTCCAAAGATATAAGCTCCAAAACCAAAAAATGCTCCACAAATAAATGATAAAATTAGAGAAAGAGTAAGAATTTTATCTATTCTAGCAAATTTTTTAGCACCATAGTTTTGACTTGTAAAGTTTAAAGCTGTTTGATAAAGAGCATTTAAAGATGTATTAACAAAGCCTTCAATAGCAACAGAGGCTGTATTTGCAGCAATAACTAAAGGACCAAAAGAATTTACTGAAGATTGAATTAAAACATTTGAAATATTAAAAAGTATCCCCTGTACTCCAGCAGGAAGTCCAATTTTTACAATTTCTAAAAGACTACTCTTATGTATTTTTACAAGTTTCCATTTTAATCTTAACATTCCTGGAGTATTATTTAAAATTCTCAATATTAAGAAAGCTGAGATAGTTTCAGCTGTAATAGTAGCAATAGCAACTCCAGCAACACTTAAATTAAAAACAATAACTAAAATCAGATTTAAAATAACATTGATAACTCCAGCAAAAGAGAGAATAAAAAGAGGACGTCTAGTATCTCCAGCAGCTCTTAGAATAGAGGCACCAAAGTTATAAAGCATATTTGCAGGCATACCTAAAAAATATATTTGCATATATAATGAGGAAAGGTTGATAATCTCTTCAGGAGTTTTCATCATACGGAGCAAAGGTTTAGTTAAAAGAAGCCCAATAAAGAGCATAATAATCCCTGATATTATAGCAGTAGCAATAGAGGTATGTACACTTTCTTGCACGCTTTTTTTATCTTTTGATCCATAGTTTTTAGCTACAACAACTCCTGCCCCCATAGATAATCCAATAACAAGATTTAGAAGAAGATTTATTAGAGAGCTTGTTGAACCAACTGCTGCTAAGGCTTCTTCACCAGCGAACTTTCCAACTACCACAGTATCAGCAGCGTTAAAGAGAAGTTGTAAAGCTTCAGAAAATATTAAGGGGATAGCAAAAATAACTATCTGTTTAAAAAGAGGTCCGTTACACATATCAACTTCGTATTTTTTCATAAAATCACCATATTATAAGAATATATATCTTATTATATTGCAAATTACTCTATCTTTTCAAGAAAATAATATGAAAGAATTTTATTTCTTAGTATTGGAAAATATGTTATACTTTAGATGAATTATAAAATAAAAATAATTGAAAGGGAGGAAATTTAAAGAAGATAATTCTTTAAAATATAACTATGAAACTATCAAATAATTTAGGGAAGGATTCAGTTTTAGGTTTAGTATTTAAATTGGCAATACCAACAATGTTAGCTCAATTGGTGAATTTACTTTATAGTATAGTAGATAGAATGTATATAGGACATATTCCAGAGATTGGGGGACTTGCACTAGCAGGAGTTGGAGTATGTGGACCTATTGTGACTTTCCTTTCATCTTTTGGAACTCTTGTTGGACTGGGTGGTTCAATAATTATGTCCATAAAAATGGGAGAGAGGAGATTTAAAAAGGCTAGATTTGTACTAGCCAATAGTTTTTTAGCTCTTTCAGTAATTTCAATAAGTTTAACAATAATATTTTTACTGCTAAAAGATAGATTGATAATGATGTTTGGTGCTAGTGTAGTAACCTTTCCCTATGCAAATACCTATTTGACAATTTATACTCTTGGAAGTTTTTTTGCTTTAATGGCAATAGGATTAAACTTTTTTATAACTTGCCAAGGATTTGCAATGATAGGGATGCTAACTGTTATAATTGGAGCCTTGGTAAATATTTTGTTAGATACAGTTTTTATTTTTGGTTTAGAAATGGGAGTTGCTGGAGCAGCTTGGGCAACAGTAATTGCTCAAATTACATCTTTTGCCTTTGCTTTTAGATTTTTAACAAGTAAAAAGATAAAAATTCCGATTACATTTAAAGGATATTCCTTTGAAATTATTCAAGATATAATAAAATTTGGATTTTCACCATTTTTTATTTTAACAACAGATAGTATTATTTTAATTGCTTTAAATGCTATGTTACAAAAGTATGGTGGAACAGCTCAAGGAGATCTATTGGTATCAGGAGCAACTATAATTCAAAGTTATCTACTACTTATTACAGGTCCACTTATTGGGCTTTCAGGGGGAACACAACCACTGTTAAGTTTTAACTATGGAGCAAGACAGATTGAAAGAGTAAAAAAGGCAGAGAAATATATAGTTATCTTTGCTTTAGTATTGACAACTACAATGTTTATATTAACACCATTTATATCACCATATTTTATTTCACTATTTACTGATGAAGTAAACTTGGCAGAGGTAGCAAGATGGGGAATAAAAGCAAGCGTGTGGGGAATAATTCCTCTATCTTTCCAATACTGCTTTGTAGATGGATTTACAGCTGTTGGAAGAATAAAAACAGCCTTCTCTCTGTCTATGTTTAGAAAGATGATATATATGGGAAGTACTTTCTTTTTACCAGCTATATTTGAGGCTAGATCAGCTTTTTATGCTCAACCAGTAAGTGATATTTTAGGAGCAATAGCTTCAACAACAGCTTTTTACTTTATTTTTAATAAATATTTGGAAAGAAGAAAAAAGGTATTACAATAAAAAGTCCTTGACTTTATTGAATATTATGATATAATAAATAGGTAATTAAATAAGTTGGATAAAGTAGAAACGCCTGTTTCTCACCTTATGGGTTATGGCTTGCATAAGGTTGATAAAATTTTAATAGAGTACGAGATTTAATCCTCTATTTTTAAAATTTGTGTAATAACAGGGCGTATATTGTCCTGTTTTTTTATTGTGTAACTGATGGAGGTGTTGAATATTTCTGACAAAATTAGAATCAACGAAAAAATAAAAGGAAGAGAATTTAGAATTATCTCTTCAACAGGTGAACAATTAGGAGTTATGTCTGCAAATGAAGCATTAGAGCTAGCAAGACAAGAGGACCTAGACTTAGTTGAGATAGCTGCAACTGCAAAACCACCTGTATGTAAAATAATGGATTTTGGAAAATACAGATATGAACAAACTAGAAAGGCTAAAGAAGCTAAGAAAAATCAAAAGCAAGTAGTAGTTAAAGAAGTAAAAGTAACAGCAAGAATTGATACTCACGATTTAGAAACTAAAGTTGGACAAATCGAAAAATTCTTAGCAAAAGAAAATAAAGTAAAAGTTACTTTAGTTCTATTTGGAAGAGAAAAGATGCATGCTACACTTGGAGTAGATACATTAGATGAGATAGCTGAAAAGTTTGCTGAAACAGCTGAAGTAGATAAAAAATATAATGAAAAACAAAAATACATACTATTAACACCTAAGAAAAGTTAATAAGTTAAATAAATATTTATAGATTTGAGAGGAGGGTATTATTATGCCAAAAATGAAGACTCATAGAGGAGCAAGAAAAAGAATAAAAGTTACAGGAACAGGAAAATTTATCGTTAAACACTCAGGAAAAAGCCATATCTTAACTAAGAAAGATAGAAAAAGAAAAAATAACCTTAAAAAAGATTTAGTTGTTAGCGAAACTTTAAAAAGACATATGCAAGGATTACTTCCATATGGAGTTGGAAGATAATAACCAATCAATTTCAAATTTTTGTGAATTATAATTAGGAGGAAAAAATGAGAGTTAAGACTGGAATAGTTAGAAGAAGAAAACATAAAAAAGTTTTAAGAGCAGCAAAAGGATTCAGAGGTGCATCTGGTGACGTTATAAAACAAGCTAAACAAGCTACAATGAGAGCAGCAGCTTATTCAACAAGAGATAGAAAAGTAACTAAGAGAAGAATGAGATCTCTATGGATCATCAGAATCAATACAGCAGCTAGATTAAATGGATTAACATATTCAACTTTAATGAACGGATTAAAGAAAGCTGGAATCGTATTAGATAGAAAAGTTTTAGCAGATATCGCTTTAAACAATGCAGCTGAATTTGCAAAATTAGCTGAAACTGCAAAAAACGCATTATAATTAGGTAAGAAAGAACTCATGTAATTGAGTTCTTTTTTTCTTGACATAATTATTTCTAAATGTTAGAATTAGAAAAAAATAGAAGAAGAGACAGTTCATTTGTACCATCCTGTCTATAAATAAAACTAGGGCTATTTTTTTATTGCAATTTTTTGGATAAATTGAGAAAGATAGACTAGGTGGAGTCTGTCTTTTTTTATTTAAGACTAACTATTAAATGTCAAGTCAAAAATAAAAAATTTTAAATGAATTTGTTAATTTAAAAAATTGCATTACAAAAATAAGGTTTGGTTAGAACCTTTAAACAGTATTAAGTTTAAGAAAAATTAAGTTAAAGTGACATAATCTTCACCTGTTTTTTCCAAGTGAAAAATAAGTCTGACAAGTTTTTTAACTACATGAGAAATAGCTACATATTGGTGTTTTCCTTCGGCTTTTTTCTTAGCAAGATATAAAGCAAAGTTTGGTTCAAAGCGACATACACATACAGCAGCAATAAAAAATGCTGACCTTAAATATTTTGAACCTCGTTTTTCCATTTTAGCATTGGAAGAATACAATTTACCTGATTGATAAGTTGAGGGTGACATTCCTGCGAAAGCTAAAATTTTGTCAGGAGAATCAAAATTTTTGAAATCTCCGATTTCAGCAATGATTTGAGCACAAAGAGAGTAACCTATTCCTGGAATTGTAAGGATAGGAGAATTAAGTTTATCAATAATAGATTTAATCTCTTTTTCAATCTCGTCAATTTCTGAAGTTAATTCTTCAAGTAGTTTAATAGTATGCTTAAGTTCTAAAGATTTTGCAGACATATATGAACCGATAGAGTTAATTGCTGCTTCACGAATTGAAACAGCTTTCTCTTTTCCATAATGTCCTTTAGAACTCGCGTAAAGTAAATTTGTTAGTTTTGTTAAATGTGCTTTGGATATTGCTTTAGCACTTGGAAATTCATAAAGAAGTGAGTATATAGATTTCATATGTAATGTCGGTACTAATTTTTCAAGTTCAGGGAAAAGAATTGTTACAAGCCTAGAAATAGAAGTTTTAAGTCTAGCTCTTTGCTGAACTTTATCAAAACGATAACGAGTTAATGATTTTAGTTCCTCATTGTGGTATAATGTATCTGAATAGGGCTTTAAGCTCACATCAGACATTAACATACTTGCAATGGTGCGGGAATCAATTTTATCCGTTTTCGTCTTTCTAAGGCTAAGACTTTTTCTGTAAAGATTTGTATGTAACGGATTGATAACAAAGGGAGTTAGACCTTTATCAAGAAGATATCCTAAAATATTGTAAGAATAGTGTCCTGTGGCTTCAAGTCCTATTTTTACTTTATCTAAATTATTTGTAACAGATAGTATCTTCTCATAAAGCTGATCAAAACCTTCCATACTATTGGAAATAGTAAATGATTTGAATAATACTTCTCCATCAGAAGTCATAATATAGCAATCATGCTTATCTTTTGCGACATCAATACCAACTAAAATCATACAAGCCTCCTTGAATAAAAGATTTGATACTGTTTTTAAACCACGGTAACTCTTTAAGATTGTAACCTCGTTCTAAATAAACCATCATGTGGTATCTAACTAATTAACAAATGAATAAAGAGCCTGTGGTTAGAGCCTATTTGAAACCATCTAAGTGGTAAAGAGGTAAAACTAATCCACAGTATCTAATAACAGTATATTACATAAAATTAAAATAGGTTAATAATTAATAAATTATTATATAAATATTATACGAGGAGAAAATTATGTATACATTAATAAGTGAAGCAAGTTTTGATAGTGCACATTTTTTAGCTCAATATGAGGGAAAGTGTAGAAATATTCATGGACATCGTTGGACTATAAAAGTAGAAATTTATGGAGAAGAGCTTCAAGAGAATGGAAGTTGTAGAGGAATGTTAGTGGACTTTGGAGATTTGAAAAAATGCTTAAAAGAGTTAGCAGATTATTATGATCATGCTCTTATTATTGAGAAAGATAGTATGAGAGAACTTACTTTAAATGCTTTAAAAGAGGATGGATTTAGAATAATTGAAATGGAGTTTAGACCGACTGCTGAAAATTTTGCTAAATATTTTTATAATTATTTTAAAGATAAAGGATTTTTAGTAAAAAACATATTTGTATATGAAACTCCAAATAATTGTGCTACATATAGTGAGATGATGTAGGATGTTTAATTATAAAGTTGTAGAAATTTTTGAAAGTATCAATGGAGAGGGAAAAAAGGCAGGGCAATTGGCACTGTTTATAAGGTTTCAAAAATGTAACTTAAATTGTAGTTACTGTGATACTAAATGGGCTAATAGTGATACTTCACCATATACTCTTATGAGTTTAGAAGAGCTATATAATAAGGTAGTAGAAAGTGGAATAAAAAATATAACTATTACAGGGGGAGAGCCTCTATTACAAGAAAATATTGGAGAATTTTTAAAAAAATTAGGAGAAAATTTAGATTTGAATATTGAGATAGAGACAAATGGAAGTATAAATTTGAAAAGATTTAGTGAGATTAAAAATTCACCATCTTTTACAATGGATTATAAACTTCCTAGTAGTAATATGGAAAAATATATGGATCTTGATAATTTTCGATATTTAACTGAGAAAGATACAGTAAAATTTGTAGCTGGAGATATTAAAGATTTAGAAAAAGCTAGAGAGGTTATTGAAAAATATTCTCTTATTGGAAAATGTGCTGTCTATATAAGTCCAGTATTTGGAAAAATAGAGCTTTCATCAATAGTAGATTTTATGAAAAAGTACAAGCTGAATGGAGTAAATATGCAGCTTCAAATGCACAAAATAATCTGGGATCCAGAAGCAAAAGGGGTGTAAAAATGGATATAGAAGCAATTAAACACCATATAAAAGGTTTGCTGATAGCTCTAGGAGAGGATCCAGAAAGAGAGGGATTAAAGGAAACTCCAACTAGAGTAGCGAAGATGTATGAGGAGATATTTGAAGGGATAAATTATAGTAATGATGAGATAGCTGAGATGTTTAATAAAACTTTTGAAGAGGATATATTAACTGATAATGATAATATTGTAGTAGTTAGAGATATAGATATTTTTAGCTGTTGTGAGCACCATTTAGCTTTGATGTATGATATGAGTGTAACAGTAGCCTATCTACCTAAAGGAAAGGTAATAGGACTAAGTAAGATAGCTAGAATATGTGATATGGTAAGTAAAAGATTACAACTTCAAGAGAGAATAGGAAAAGATATAGCATATATAATGAAGAAAGTAACAGGTTCTGGAGATATAGCAGTTTTAATAAAGGGAAAACATAGTTGTATGACAATGAGGGGAATAAAGAAAAATAATAGTATTACAGAAACTGCAATATTTGAAGGGAAATTTAAAGATAATTTTATGTTACAAAATAAGTTATACAATAGAATATAGGAGGAAAAATGAGAGCTTTAGTTTTATTAAGTGGTGGAATAGATAGTACTACCTGTTTAGCTATGGCAATAGATAGATATGGAAAGGAAAATGTTGTTGCTTTAAGTGCTTTATATGGGCAAAAACATACTAAAGAGTTAAAAGCAGCTAGAGATATAGCTAATTACTATAATATTGAACTTATAGAGATTGATTTAGTAAAAATATTTGCATATAGTAACTGTTCTTTACTTTCTCATTCTAAAGAGGAGATTCCACATAGTAGTTATGCTGAGCAATTGGAAGAGACAAAAGGGGAAACAGTTTCTACATATGTTCCTTTTAGAAATGGATTATTTTTATCCACAGCAGCAAGTATAGCACTTTCAAAAGATTGTGACTTAATATTATATGGAGCTCACAGTGATGATGCAGCAGGAAGTGCATACCCAGATTGTAGCAAGGAGTTTAATGATGCTATAAATTTAGCTATATATGAAGGAAGCGGAAAGAAGTTAAAAGTAGAGGCTCCCTTTGTAAATCTTCATAAAAAGGATATAGTAAAAAAAGGTCTTGAATTAAAAGTACCATATGAATTAACTTGGAGTTGTTATGAGGGAAAAGAGTATTCATGTGGTGAGTGTGGAACTTGTATAGATAGAGAGAAAGCTTTTGAATTAAATGGTGCAGTAGATCCGTTAGTAAAAATAAGAGAGGGAAGATAGATGAGAGAATTAGATAATTTAACACTTTTAGGAAATCAAGGAGTAAAATATCCACAAGATTATGCTCCAGAACTTTTAGAAACTTTTGATAATAAGCATCCAGAAAATGATTATTTTGTAAAGTTTAACTGTCCAGAATTTACAAGTTTATGTCCAATCACAGGGCAACCAGATTTTGCAAATATAGTTATATCTTATGTACCAAATATTAAAATGGTAGAGAGTAAATCTTTAAAACTGTATCTTTTTAGTTTTAGAAATCATGGAGATTTTCATGAAGATTGTATCAATATAATAATGAAAGATCTTATAAAATTAATGGATCCTAAATATATAGAGGTTTGGGGAAAATTTACTCCAAGAGGGGGAATCTCAATTGATCCATATTGTAACTATGGGAAAAAAGGAACTAAGTGGGAAGATATAGCTTTTAATCGTATGGCTAACCATGATTTATATCCTGAAAAAGTAGATAATAGATAATAAAAATAGAAGAGATCAACTCTCTTCTATTTTTTCATTAAACGCATTAGTTCTTTTGTTAATTTTTTTGTAGCTATAACATCTTGTAAAGAATCGTGATTAATTAAAGGAATATTAAAATAATCACACCAAGTTTTTAATTTATTATTATCTAACACAGGTAGTTTATTTAAAAGTTGTAAAGGTGCAATCATATGAAGTGGATCTAAATAACTCCCATAAAAATAACTGAAGAAAAAATTATTTCCATTTCTTTTAAAAAATCTATCTAGAACTTCTTTATCAAAACTTGTATTATAGCTAGCTAATATAAATTTATCATTTTTATCATACTTATCAACATATTTATTCAAGATAGATATAAATTTTTGAAAAACAATCTCTTCATCTTCAAAAGTTTCAATCTCTTCTCTAGTTCTCTTTTGAATAGCTAAAGCTTCATCTGTAACCTCTGAGTTTGGAAAAGGTTTAACATAGAAGTTAAAAACTTCAGCTTCATTTTTTCCAATTTGAACTATTCCTGAAAGTTGAATAAGAGCAGAGTTTTGTGATAAACCACCAGTTTCTGTATCTATAAAAAGAATTTTCATAGTAATCTCCTTAAAAATCAGTTTTTTTATATTATATCACAAAACTCTTTGAATGTACTAAGCTCTTTCTACAACAATAGCTTTTCCCTCTTTTCTCCAATTAGCAAACTCAGCAACACAAGTGAATAAAACATCAGTAGATGAGTTTAAAGCAGTTTCACAAGAATCTTGAATAACCCCAATAATGAATCCAACTCCAACTACTTGCATAGCTATATCATTAGGGATACCAAATAAGCTACAAGCTAGAGGTACAAGAAGTAGAGATCCACCAGCAACTCCAGATGCTCCACAAGCACTAATTGCTGATAAAACACTAAGTAATAGAGCAGAGAAAATATCTACTTGAATATTTAAAGTGTGTGCAGCACTAAGAGCAAATATTGAAATAGTGATAGCAGCACCACCCATATTAATTGTAGCTCCTAATGGAATAGAAACTGAGTAAACCTCTTTATCAAGTCCTAAATTTTCACATAGATTCATATTTACTGGAATATTAGCAGCTGAACTTCTAGTAAAGAAAGCAGTAACTCCACTATCTTTAAGACATCTTATAACTAAAGGATAAGGATTTTGTCTAATATAGAAGTAAGCAATTAGAGGGTTGATAACAAAAGTAACAAATCCCATACAACCTAAAAGAAGTAAGATAAGTTTTCCATAGATAAGTAAACTTGCAAAACCACTAGTACGTAGTGAGTTAAAAATTAATCCCATTATTCCAAATGGAGCAAATTCTATAATAGTTTTAACAGTTTTTAAAATAACATCTGATACATCTAAAATTAATTTTTTACTGTTTTCTGAACTTTCT
>ERZ838839.3363-NODE-3363-length-10268-cov-2.498972_pt1 | contig 10268 bp, 4 predicted proteins | sample MGYA00519909_ERZ838839 | MGnify/ENA primary metagenome ERZ838839 (study PRJEB31850, sample SAMEA3708843) | human gut metagenome | biome: human gut; feature: human-associated habitat; material: faeces | place: China | collected 2014 ... | reverse complement strand
AACTGCCAACTCCACATTCTTATTGGCACTACCGGGAAGCATACCGAATGCCCTGTCCGTTCCGTCTATTCCGATTAATCCTACTATGGGTCTTTCTGTTCCATAAGCAGTAGCAATAGCCGGAACATCATTCAGAATCAATGGATTGCCGAAGCCATTCAGGCTCTCGCACTTTCCTCTGCTCAAATCGACAGAGACAGACTCGCCGGTTTCCGTATAGGCTCTTGCATACAATCCTTTCACTTGTATACTTCCACCGGCATTGACATCAGAACCGAAATCCAACAAAAAGCGTTTAGTCGTTTCCGATGCATTTTCCACCTTTGCTCCCAACTTCGAATTGTTTTCAATGGCAAACTGGGCATTGGCAGTATTTGAGAGGGCTGCCAAGACAACCCCCGTTATAATCATTCTTTTCATCTTTCAAATCTTATTTCTTGATAAACTTAACAGCAGACTGTTCATCGGCAGTTTGCACTTTCAGGATATATATCCCTGCAGGCAGATCGGATACATTGACCCTGCAAGGTACATTCACCGAAGTGGCAACCGTTTCTGTGCTCAATACTTGTCCGTAGAGTGTTGTAATCTCCATCCGGACACTTTCCTGAACATCACTCTGAACACTCACATAGATATAATCGACAGTCGGGTTCGGGTAAACAGAGATTTCCTGATCGTTCTTTGCAGAATGAATACCGGTAGAAATTGCTTTTTCACCCACTCTGACAGCAAATGAACGTACCATAGAAGCACCATCCTGGTCTGTCACTTTCACATCTACATTCACAATGCCCTCAAAATCTTTTTCCGGAGTAACTTTCAATATACCTTCGTCAACCGTTGCCGTAGCATTCTGAATGGCAGCTACCGTATAAACCGGAGTGGTCTTGGAATATCCCACAAAATAGGGAGCCAAATCAAACTCTGCCGCTTTATTCACCTCGACTGCGGTATGAGGTACAGCCATGTAGTTCAAATACTCTTCCAAGTTTGTATATCCATCTTCATCGTCATCCGCATTTGCATCAGAGAAATCACCTACTGCCGATTCCGGATTTGTTCCGAACATAATTTCCCACCAGTTCGGCAAACCATCCATATCCGTATCAAATTCACTCAGATCTACAATTTCCTCGGGATAGTTTTCCCAACCACCGGCGTCATCCTGATGATCGATCAATCCCGGCTCTCCGGTTTTACTACCCTTATAAGTAGCTGTTCCATCCAAGGTTTCTTTTACAATACGTACATCATGATCATCAAACATAGGTAATGTGCACCCGACGTCCGAAAGTACCGCCTTATAAGCATCTTTTGCTGTATGGATAGTGGCGAACGATTCAAAGAAAGGTTCTGTCACAAAATCGTACTTCTTATTGCCATTTGGCCATGAACCATCTACACAACCGTTCTGAGGATTACTCAAATCTTCATACCATCCCTCTACGATGTTTCCATTTGTATAGTATTTCTGTGTGCCCGGATAATCATCGTGCTGCAAATTCATAGCAGTTTTTCTACCCCCATTCAAGGTAGCCGGTCCCGGTTTATAATAGTTGTTTACAAAATTCACTTCATGTGCGCCGCCGTCAGTCGTACGGCCATCCCAGTTGTAAACCACATTATTAAAGATATCCATACGACCGGCAAAATTACCATCGCCATCCAATCCGCCACCTAAGCTCCAGTTACGTCCATCGTTATGAGCTAACAAATTATGATGGAAACTACCGACATCACCACTAATCGTCGCTGCATAGCCATGACGGGTTCCGGAAGGATAATTCTGGTGATCCGCAGCATTCAATGCTTCGGCCAACATAGTTTTTTGTAATGTCAAATTCTGTCCGCTACGTGAAGAGAATGCCTCATCAATAGACCAGCTTACTGACAGGTGATCAAAAATACAATGATTAGCACCGTTCAATCCGGTTCCGTCATAAGTCTGACCAGCCCCGATACGCATACGCATAAACCGCATCACAGCATCACTGGTACCACTAAACCCAAACGGTGCTCCTTTCAAACAAATACCTTTATTCGGAGAAGTTTGTCCTGCAACTGTAACAAAAGAATCCGATAAGGTCAAGCGTGTCTTTAATGTGATAGTACCGGAAACTCCGAAGACAATCGTACGGGCTCCCTTCTCTACGGTAACAGCATAGCGCAGACTTCCCGGAATCGGGGTTTCGCTGGTGGTAGGATCGTAATCCTGCAAATTAGTCACATATACCACTTTACCGCCACGACCGCCGCGTGCAAAACGTCCATATCCCTCAGCACCGGGGAAAGCCAATAAACGCGGGGAGAACTTCCAGATATCCCCTTTGGTTATCTCACCATTCGCTTCGACTTCATCTATACGCCAATAATAATAAAAACGGGAAGTTAAATCATTTAATGCAAAAGTAGTATGTGCCTGTTCCCCTTTGTAGCAAGAAGAAGCCTTATCTGCCTGAGCCACAGTCAGTGAATCCGTTCCTATATAAACCTGATGCGCAACAGCATCCGGTGCCGCCGTCCAACTCAAAGTATAATTACCATCTTCCGCATTCACATGGATATCCAAGTTTTCCGGAGAAGGAGATTTTGCTTGTTTAGCCAGATTAGGAACATCCAAAGCTAATCCGTTTATAATAACATTTATTGAAGGTGCCGATGACGAATAATTCGGATAGAAACGGAATTTGACCGGTTCTCCCTCTACAGCTTCAAACTCAATATAAGCTGTTGCCGCATCATAATTACTAAGTACGCGCTGTGTTGGCGGTAAATTTTTGACTACTTGCTTCCCATTTACATCAATGCAAATCTCACCGAATGTCTTGTCAGTAGGTGCATCTACTTGATTATGATATGTCAACAAAGTATGCTTGCCTGCTGAAAGCCCCTCCAATGTCAATTCTATTTCTCCACCATCAAAATCGCCTCCGTTGACAATTACTCCGTCACTTACCAAACGGGCAAAATAGGGAATTTGAAGACCTGCCTTATACCAATGAGATTTTAAAGACGGGCCGCTTGAATTTTCTCCATTAGCAAGGGTGAAAGTAATTCCATTGATAACTCTTGTAGTATCTACACAATCCTGAATAACCCATGAGATATATCCGGGTTCATGTACCTCTTTTTCCTGACGATCGCTTTTATTAAAATCGATCTTAATAGGAGCCTGTTGGGCAAATACCGACAGCGCTCCAAAAAACAAAGTAAATAACGTAATTTTCTTTTTCATAATAACAGATTTCAATCAATTGATAGTAAAAACATAAATCATGTGCATACAGCTTCCATCAGCTATAGTGCGAATTTTCTATAGAGTGGGGATGAGGAACAGGCAAACTCTCTGTTCCTACATCCGCTACATAATATCTTTTATAAGGAGATTTTAGTATTTTTCACAGTACCGTCCGAACAGATAGCTTTTACAATATAAATACCTTTATCAAGATCAGATATCCCCATTTTGATTCCTTTACTGCTACGTATCTGCGTTCCGGCTATTGTATACAATTCCATCAGGCACTCTTCTGATGCTTGAATCTCCGAGCCTTCTTTTCTAACAAAAAAGCGTTCATCATTCACATTATTCATGCCCGTTGACTGAATCTTTTGAGCAATTTCAGAACCGGTGAATATAGAAAACACTTTTATTTGATGAATACGCACCGGCTGTAAAGCACTGGGTCTTGCATAATAATATTCGGCAGATCTGTCCTTTGGATCAAGATTGTATTCATGAGCCCACGTCAGTGTATCGCAATCGAATGGACGGAAACGAAGAGAAATAGGAATTTCCTCATCTCCATTTCCTGTAGCTCTGATTATTTCTTCAAATTCATATCCTTGTTCAGAAAATGTGGCGTAGTTCTGTGTGTCACTCGGTATAATACGTTGCGGCATCCACTCCATGTCTTCTCCCCCGTATCTGATCTCACAAATCACTCCCCGTTTCCAGCTTGTGGAAGAATAAGACCATTGAACACGATCTACTCCATATAAATTATCAAGTTGTATATACCCACACTTACTACTGATCGGTTCACCGGCAGAAGCGGCTTGCCTACTCAATTCGATAAAGCCTTGTTTCTCATAAACATTACCGATAAGACAGGTATTATCATTGATAGTACAAGCATTATCTTTACCAGAAGGCAGCTCACCCAAATCATCTTTCGTCAAAGCACTGGTATAATGATCCGGAGCGAATACGCAACGAACAAATTTGATGTCATACGTATATCCGGAAGGTTCATAATCCGTATCCCCTTTGGGATCGTACAACGGAACGGTTATATTTCCGTCTCCCGTCGGAGCGCGTAATGTATTAGGACCAAAATCAACATTATCATCCTTGCCGTCTATAGCTCCGGTACGAGGATACTTAGTTGCATCCGTCAATGTAGCAGCATCCAGATTGATTACCTCATAATAATCGGAACTCGCCCATCCGGATGTCTGAGCAATCGGATAATAAGTGAAATTAGGGCATTGTGCCACAGCACCTGCAGAGAATCCCATAATAGATATTGCTCCGCAAATAATTGATTTTGTAATAATATTCTTCATATCGTTTTTATATTTTATAAAAGACTTATTTACAGATAGGACGAAAAGGCTACCCTGCACGTACTCACCTTTCGGCTATACAAAACCAGAGCAGCCGCCTATTTTTATTTTTTTAAGAATTTGGCTATTCTCACCTCACCAGCCTTTGTATAAACTGTGACTATATAATAGCCGGTATCTAAATCAGAAACAGAAAAAGCCGAGATGCCTTCCATATTAACTCCCTTTATTCTGTTTCCATGGATCGTATAAATATAAGCACCAGCCAATTCTTCCTCACAGAGTATACGTAGCTCATCCGTAACCACCGTATTTGCTAATTCCAAACGTTGATCAATACCTTCATTCCGGATACCTACCGATGAAAACTCATGTTTGATATTCTCTCCTACTAAGCTATTCAGATAAACTTCAAGTGCCGTATATCCGAGCTCGGTAAGCTTGTTACCGTCAGCAGGATCATTCGGATCTAAACCATTAGCCAATTCCCAAGCATCATCCATGCCATCACCGTCCCCATCAACTACCAAATCGAATGTTTCATAGGCAAGTTCGCCTTCCGCTTGTGATGGAAAATCAATAATCCCACGATTTCCATAAGGTGCGGAACCATCACGGACACTCTTTACGATACGAGTGTCGATCAAATCACGTGGCCATGCACCGGCACCGTTCAAAACCGATTCGTAAGCTTCGGCCGCTGTTTCATAATTTTTATAGGTATAAACATTCCAATCATAATGATATCTTTGATGATCGTGATCACCGGTCGTCTGTATTACGGTATCAACTTTAATATCCTCGATCGGATAAGAAGTGCTGTTTTTAAAACCCTTCCAGTTATCGGCAGTTACCGCATCGTCTCCCTCCATTACATTACCGCTAAAGTGCCACTTAGAAGGCCCTAAAGAGGTTACTCCATCACGCTGTAAAGACTGATTAAAAAAATAATGAATACCGGCAGGTGTAGCAGGCCCGGGTTTGTAGTAGTTATTCACAAAGTTGCCTTCATGTCCGAAGAATTTTCGGTTTTCAGAAGTATTTTCACCTCCATAGCAAGCACCGCTACTTCCCCAGTTATAATTCACATTATTAATATATTCTAAATAGACACTCAAATCCTGTCCGACCGTTCCTCCGCGTGAACCGTTAAAACGAGGGGAACGAGACTGATTATTTGCCAAAAGGTTATGATGATAAGTAGCAGAAGACCCTCCCCACTGGCAACCATAGCCACGAGCCCCTTTCGGATGTCCGGCATTATACAAACCTTCGTGCACTATACACCACTGAACAGTATGAAAATGATCATCAAAAGTGTTGATGTTCTCTTCCACCGACCAACCGAACGTGCAATGATCAATGATGAAATTCTCACAATTCTCAGCACCCAGTGAATTTTCTGCAAGAATAGTACCGGTCACATCAGTTTGTCCGATACGAAAACGAATATGACGCAAAATAAAATTGGACGAACCGCCTAAATTCACCTTGTTCTTTGTTATACAAATACCATCACCCGGTGCTGTTTGTCCGGCAATCGTAAAATTTTTCTTATTCAATTTTAACGGAGTAACCAGCTCGATACGTCCTGATACAGCAAAAACGACAGTAAAATCACTGGTATATTGATTCAATGCCCAACGGAACGATCCTTCAATTGATCCTGTCTCATCATCCTCAAGATTGGTTACCGTCACCACCTTTCCTCCACGACCACCGGTAGCCAACTTACCGAATCCTTCAGCTGTAGGAAAGGCTTTCAATGTCCGTTCATCCATTTTCTCGGCCATTACTGCCATACTCAATGCCCCATGTGCTGCAATACTCTTTATACTATAACGTGCTTGAACATCTTCTATCGAATAAGTAGTACTTGTAGTAGCTGCTGCAAACTTACCATTTTTCAGAATAACATATCCGATAGCATCATCCACTTTTGCCCATGTAAGTTGCGCACCGGTTTGTTCTGCATATCGAGGAGAGGGTACTTTATCACACAAAGTAATCGGATCATAAGTAACCGTACTATTCGCTTTATTAAATGTATATGCAGGAGTAAACATATCCGCATCCTCCTGTAACATTTGAAAACTCCAATCCACACGTTGCTCCGTATTCAATACATTGCCGGCAAGATCACGACTTCCATATTCAGCAAAACAAGCAGTACTCTCGCTACCATCCCACTCTTTCCAGCCTGCCGGTTTAATATGTTTACCCATTTTACAATTCAAATAATAAACTCCGGAATATTCTTTCCAAGGGCGACCCAAATAATAACTATTTGCTTCCACATCCGAATCGGCCGTAATATCACAATCACGGAAAACATAAGTCACACGTAAAATTCGTCCGGCAGCATTTTCGTTTTTTCTTAAAACAAAGGCATATTCTGCCGGAGCTGTTACATAACCTCCCCCTTTTACGCAATTAATTGTACAATTATCATAGTACATAAGCCCACTGCCAAAAATAAAATCAGTAGCTCCTTGTACAAAACAATCTTTAAAATAAGCACGTGCTCCTGTATTAGTTCGCTGTGTATCTTGGTATCCAAGAAAACGACAGTTTTTATAAGTCTGACGATCCGCAGCAACGTAATGCGCTTCAGCTTGCCCTACATTTCCCGAAGAATTTTCTATGGTAAGACCTTCCACATACATATCTTCACCATAGAATTGACAAGTAGTAACATCTCTAAAGTCAGTAAATTCACTACCACTCCCCCGGTCACGATCAAAAGTGATCAAGACCCCTTCCGTGCTCTCTCCAATCAAACTAATCGTCTTTCCTTTCGGAATGTTTACCATCTCCTTATAAACACCGTTTCGGATAAAAATAATATTCCGTTGATCACCTTCCGGACAAGCATCTATCGCCGCCTGAACAGTAGAGAAATCACTGGCAACCACATAGGTAAATGGTTGCTGGGCAGTAAGCTTAGTCCAAGACAAGACTAATGTTGCTGCAAATAATAAAAAGTACTTTTTTGTGTGCATAGTTACAAAGATTTATATATTTCTTTTCGTACGTACAGAAAAGACGTCCGACACGATAAAATGTACTCAATGACAGAATAAAAGAAAAGGAGTCACTTCTTACAATGACCCCTCTTTTTACAACTAATTATTTAGAACTTGACACACTTATTCAAAAGGATTAAAGCAACCTTTATCCGCATCATATGACCATCCCATGGTTTGTAAAACGGCCGGGCTACGTTCCAAAATACCACTCGGCAAATCAAAGAAATTATAATTCCCGGTCGTAGTACTTTTCAATTCTTCTTCCGTAGGTACACATTTATAATCAATAGCAGAAGCTCTTGGTCCGGCTGTAGTCTGTGAAGCTCTCATATTCTGACTTACTTCTTCCATTGTCATACCGTCTCGTTTGCTGGCAAAAGTAGTGGCATTTACCCCTAACTTAAGCGAATACTCCATTCCCCAAGTACCTTTCTTTTCACCATTCAACTTTACAGTCTTTATGCCCAAATCTTCCGTAAACATATTGCGTCGACGTAAATCATAGAAACGTCTTCCTTCAAAAGCCTGTTCTATAAAACGTTCATCCATGACAAGTTCGAGTTTACTCTTAGCTGAAGGAAGTTTCAAACCATAAAAATAATCACCCATAGGTATACCAGCCCGTTCGCGAATATCTCCTAAACATTTGTACATCGTATCGTCATCTCCCACTTCCATAGCTGCTTCAGCTAAGTTCAGCAAAACTTCCGCATAACGAATTTCAATCCAATTGGTTGATGTCTTAGATAAAACCTGCGTATCAGGATTCATCATTTTACGACAATAATATCCTGTAGTGGTAGCCACTTTTGTCCCCGACTGATCCCCATTCCGATAGGTCCACTGACGATAAGTCGTATTTCCCTTATAAGGAAAATAACAGCCGTTGTACACTATAGTAGAATAAAAACGTGAATCACGATCTTTCCAATAATATACATCATCGACAGCTTTATCATAGGGTGTACCATCTGCATTAGGAAATGCCATTACCATTTTTAATGAAGGCAAATTGGACGGAACAGTTGATGTATTACCTGTCTGCGATCCCGGCCGTACACTGTTTTCATAATCATGATTACTATTTTCAGTATCATAGATACGAACAAATAAAGCTTCTTTATTTGCCTCACGTGTTAAAAACACCTTATTAATATCAACAGCAACAGGCCATTGATCAGTTACAGATGTTTTGCAATCCATCAATCCATACCCATCGGCCGTACAAATTTCGACAGCCCGTTGATTAGCTGTATAAGCTGCCTGCCAGCGCGATCGAGCTTCAGCACTTTCCTGATCGTGAATGAACTGCGGACTCGCATAATATACTAATATGCGCCCCAATAAAGCAGCAGCAGTCGCACGCGTCACACGTCCCCATTCGGTATTATTCCAAGAAGCCGGCAGCATATTGATCGCATGATTTAAATCCTCTTGTATATATTTAATGCAATCGGATGTTTTATTACGCACTGCATTCTTTAAATCGTCTTCAGTAGTATACCCCACTACTTTCGTCATATAAGGTACTCCACCATGCATTAATACCATTTTCCAATGTTGCCATGCACGAAAGAAATATAATTGTCCAGCCACCCGGTTATATTCAGCTTCCAACATGGTAGAATTCTCCAGTTCTTCAAAAGCAATATTTATGTAACGAATAGCTGCATAAGCACTTGCTGAAAAAGCACCTACTTGGCCAAAATCCAGTTTCCCTTCCAACAAAGAATTAATATCGCCACCTACCTCATCTGCACAAGCAGTAGGTCGAATACTGCCATACACATAATCACCTCCGAAAGAAGGAAGACACATCGTATATATATTATTTACGTATAACATGGCAGATTGCTCACTATCCCAAATGTCAGAATTGATAGCCGACTCGTCTTTTACATCTAGAAAATCACTACAACTGCTAAGTAATGACACCAGACCAAACATTCCGATTATTATTTTATTATATTTCATAGTTCTTTCCTATTAAATTCCAATATTTATACCAAAATTAAATGTCCGGATCTGTGGGTAATCACTCCAAAAACCTACATAAGCGTCTTTATAAGGATACGGATTTATAATAGTCCATACATTATTGGCCGTAAAGAAAAGGCGACATGATGCAATTCCTGCACGAGAAAGCCATTTTTCAGGTAACGTATAAGAGACATTCAAAGTACGCAAACGTAACGCGTGTCCATCCCGCATCCAAAAATCAGAACGTTCTCCTCTTAGTGAATTGGAATCCAAACGAGGATATATTGCATTTGGATTCATTAACGAACCATCTTCATTAAGAATCGCATAATTACCATACCACTCAGCCAATTGATTGGAAGTTTCTGATAAAAAGGCTCCATTACGTTTACCACCCGAGGCAGTCGTATAAAAACCTTTGTCAAACACTACATCATAGCCAAATTGACCACTGAACAGAGCAGAAACACTGAGCCCTTTCCAGCCAAAACCGATATTCAAACTATAGTTATAAGGAGCATTATCATATTTACTGATGATACAATTATCTCCGTCACTATTGATAATACCGTCTGGCGTCTGATTGGCCACTGTCGTTCCACGATCTTCAAACATTAACATACCCGGTTTCAAATCATCCCAGTCCAACCCAATCACCTTGATACTCTCTTTCCTTCCATCAGCCGT
>ERZ838839.3361-NODE-3361-length-10281-cov-3.366810_pt1 | contig 10281 bp, 9 predicted proteins | sample MGYA00519909_ERZ838839 | MGnify/ENA primary metagenome ERZ838839 (study PRJEB31850, sample SAMEA3708843) | human gut metagenome | biome: human gut; feature: human-associated habitat; material: faeces | place: China | collected 2014 ... | reverse complement strand
GAGTTCTCCAACGCACTTTCGAATCCGTCGGTGCTTGGAATTGTTAATTTTGCACCACTCAACGGCAATATTATTATAGAGATTGCAACCAATCTATGTTATGCCATGCTGGATCGTATGCTGGGAGGCAGCGGCCAGCCATTGGAAAAGAGCAGAGATTTTTCCGATATAGAGCTGACAATCTTACAGAAGCTTTTGGTCATGTTTACGCAGCTGATGCGTGAGCCCTGGAAAAATGTTGTTGAAATCTCACCGGTATTAAGCCGGCTGGAAACGAATCCCCAGTTTGCACAGGTAATTGCTCCCAGCGATATGATCGCTATTGTTACCCTGAATATGAAAATCGGGGATGTCGAAGGAATGGTAAATATCTGTCTTCCTTTCTTTACACTGGAAGATGTGATGGATAAACTGAACACCAAATACTGGTTCTCCACAATGCAGGAGAATCACGATGAACACTACGAGGAGTACATTGAGTCCATGATCCGGAGAGTAGATATTCCGATCAAGGCAGTGCTGGGAAAGAGCACCATTTCGGTGAATGATTTCCTGAATCTGCAGGTGGGCGACTGTATCCGGCTGGATTCCAGAGTCGATACCGACATGAATGTGTATGTGGGCAATATTAAAAAGTTCACGGCACTGCCCGGTACGGATAGAGATTCGTATGCTGTTCAGATCACATCGGTGATCAGAGAGGAGGAGTAACGATGGATGGGATGTTATCTCAGGATGAGATAAATGCCCTGCTGCAAGGTATGGATCTGTCGGATACCGCGGATGGCGGTGATGCGGCAGCAGATCCGGCACCGGAGAACAGTACGGCTGAAAATTATAATAATGAGAATGAAGCTGCGGAGAACGCAGCACCGGTTGTCAGTGACGGAGAGGAACTGACGGATGTAGAGAAGGATGCGATTGGCGAGGTGGCCAATATCAGTATGGGATCCTCTGCCACAACCCTATATTCACTGGTAAACCGCAAAGTAAATATTACAACTCCTGTGGTTACGCTGGCTACATGGAAAAACCTGCTGGACGCCTATGAAAAGCCCTGTGTATTTATTCAGATCAAATATACCCAGGGACTGGACGGTACCAATATTCTGGTATTAAAAGAACATGATGTAAAAGTTATCACTGACCTGATGATGGGCGGTGACGGTACGAATACAGATGGAGAGCTGGGAGAACTGCATCTGAGTGCAATTTCCGAGGCGATGAACCAGATGATGGGCTCCGCAGCGACTTCCCTTTCCACACTGTTGCAGACGGTAATTGATATCAGCCCGCCTGAGGCTTCTCTTTTTGATCTGACAGAGGTAAAGGATGGCAAGGAAATATCTCCGTTTTTAGGAGGAACCTTTGTAAAAATCGCATTCCGTATGCAAATCGATGATCTGGTAGACAGTTCTATCATGCAGTTGTATCCCATCGATTTTGCCCGTAAACTGGTAGAGACCTTTATCAATACCCAGATGGGAAGCCTGGAGGAAAGCAACGATCAGGCAGCAACTCAGCCGGAAAGCATACCTGCTCCCGCAGCAGCTCCGCAGAACAATGCAGGACAGATGAATGCCGGCGCAAACAATATGACTCAGATGAATATGCAGCAGCCGGATCCCATGGCTATGAATCATATGAATGGCATGAATCAGATGGGGAACATAGGAATGCAACAGATGAATGGCATGGGCATGATGAACCAGATGGGTGGCATGGGTATGAATCAGATGCCCGGCATGGACATGAATAGCATGAACCAGATGGGGATGAATGGTATGCCTCAGATGGGAATGCAGCAGATGGGGAACATGGGAATGCAACAGATGAATGGCATGGGCATGATGAACCAGATGGGCAATATGGGAATGCCGCAGCAGAATGTCAATGTGCAGCCTGCACAGTTCCAGAGCTTCTCAAATGACAGCGTGGGACTTTCCGGACAGGAAAATATTGGTCTGATCAAAGATGTCCCTTTGGAAGTTACCGTAGAGCTTGGCAGAACGAAGAAATCCATTTCCGAGATTCTGGAGTTCTCACCGGGTACGATCATTGAACTGGATCGTATTGCAGGAGAACCGATCGATGTTCTGGTAAACGGAAAATTTGTAGCCAAGGGTGAAGTTGTTGTAATTGAAGAAAGCTTTGGCGTCCGTATTACAGAAATTATTAAATAAAACAGAGAATAGACCAAACAAATGGAGGAAAATTAAATGGCAAAGAATATTTTGATCTGCGATGATGCAGCGTTCATGAGAATGATGATTAAGGACATTCTGACCAAGAACGGTTACAATGTTGCAGGAGAAGCAGAGAACGGAATGAAGGCAGTGGAGAAGTTCAAGGAAGTGAATCCCGATCTGGTTCTGATGGATATCACCATGCCTGAGATGGACGGCATCCAGGCACTGAAGGAGATCAAGAAGTTAGACGGTGGCGCTAAGGTTATCATGTGTTCTGCAATGGGACAGCAGGCAATGGTTATCGAGTCTATCCAGGCCGGTGCCAAAGATTTCATTGTAAAACCTTTTCAGGCAGAACGTGTTATTGAAGCTGTGAAAAAGGTAGTGGGTTAATGATCATACTTACCGGAAAAGCAGACAGTTATGCCCAGTTCATTACAGTATTGTTCATCTTTGTGGCAGTACTGGCGGTAACCGCATTGGTAACGAAATGGATCGCAGGATACCAGAAACAACAGGGAGCGGCAGGCAATATTGAAGTGAGAGAGACCGTTCGGATCGCAAATAACAAATACATTCAGCTGGTCCGGATCGGTGAGTCTTATTTTGCCATTGCGGTCTGCAAGGATACCGTAACGGCCCTGGGACAGATTCCTGCAGAACAACTTAAAGGTAAGACTACATTGGAAAGTACTTCCGGGTTCCGGGAATTATTGGAACGTGCGGCGAAGAAAGAGAATGAAGAGAAAGATCATTGATGCAAGTATAAAATTAAAGACGATTATCTATATGGTATGCCTGCTGGTCACGGTAGGCATATTGTGTATTTGTACGCCGGTAAAGGTGCAGGCATCGGAGCGTCATCTGACGGGAGATACGGAAGTTTCCACGGTGATCAATCCGGCGGGAACAGCCACGACCCCGGAAGAGGTAGGACAGCTGAATACGGCGAATACTGTCAGCATTACCTACAATAACGGTAACGGACAGATCAACGGTGCGCTTCGGATTCTGATCACTCTGACGCTGATCGCACTGGCACCGACCATTATTATCATGATGACCTCTTTTACGAGGATCATCATCGTGCTGCATTTTACCAGGTCTGCACTGAATACCCAGACGGCACCGCCGAACCAGATCCTGATCGGACTGGCACTGATCCTGACATTTTTCATTATGGAGCCTACGATCACGAGGATCAATGAGGAAGCAATCCAGCCTTTTGAGGAGGGCACGATCGATCAGGATGAGGCTCTGGAAAAAGGCATGGCACCCTTACGGGAATTTATGTATCCACAGACTCAGGTGAAGGATGTGGAACTGTTCATGGATATCGCAGGACAGGAGTGGGACGGAACCCTGGAGGATATTCCGAATTCCGTGCTGGTTCCCAGCTTTATGATCAGCGAACTGCGAACTGCGTTCTGGATCGGCTTTACGATCTATATTCCTTTTATTGTAATTGATATGGTAGTGGCATCTACTCTGATGAGTATGGGTATGATGATGCTGCCGCCGACGACGATCTCCATGCCCTTCAAGATCCTGCTGTTCGTACTGGCAGACGGTTGGGCACTGATCATAGGGCAACTGGTACAGACATTTTATTAGATTCGTAAGATGAGGTTTTGCTATGACGATAGATGCAGTATCGGAAATGACGAATAATGCGTTATATGTGATCATCAAGGTATCCCTGCCGGTGTTGCTGGTATCCCTGGTTGTTGGTCTGGTCATCAGTATTTTCCAGACGGTGACTTCCATTCAGGAGCAGACACTGACCTTTGTACCGAAGATCGTTGCCATCTTTTTATGTCTGATGGTTATCGGACACTGGATGATGAACACGATGGTGGAGTACACGGTGCAATTGTGGTCAAGTTTCAGCCAGTATGTACATAGGTGACGGGAAGAAATATGGTAGATCTTTCTTTTTCAATATATGATCTTGAATATTTTCTGCTGATATTCGTAAGAGTATCCTGCTTTGTATATATAGCACCTTATTTCGGGATGAATGATACCCCGGCCAGAATCCGGATCGGCATCAGCTTTTTTACGGCGTGGCTGCTATATGAGACGCTGACGCCGGTGGATGCGGTAGTTGTTGACACTGTGATGGAATATGCGGTGATCGTCATGAAAGAGGCAATTGCCGGGCTACTGATCGGTTTCGGGGCCAATATCTGTATGGCAGTCGTGAATTTTGCCGGTTCCATTGCTGACATGGAGACAGGCCTGTCCATGGCTACGTTACTGGATCCGGCTACGAAAGAGACTACCAGCATTACCGGTGTCTTGTATCAGTATTCTTTTATGCTGATGCTGATCGCTTCCGGAATGTACCGGTATCTCTTCGGAGCTTTGGCAGATAGTTTTACATTGATCCCGGTGAACGGGGTAGTGTTCCACGCAGACAGTCTGCTGCAGTCCATGACAGAATTTATGAGTGATTATATCCTGATCGGCTTTCGTATTGTATTGCCGATTTTTTGTGTGATATTGCTTCTGAATGCAATCCTGGGAGTGCTGGCCAAGGTATCTCCCCAGATGAATATGTTTGCAGTAGGTATTCAGCTGAAGGTTCTGGCGGGACTGACGGCGATGTTCCTTACCACCGGGATGCTTCCGGGGGCTGCAGATTTTGTCTATCAGGAAATGAAAAAGATGGTAGTATCTTTTATCGGAGGTATGATGTGATCCTGGAATATGATCTGCAATTCTTCGCAGCAGAAGGACAGGGCGGAGAGAAGACAGAGCCTGCTACCGAGAAAAAGCTGTCTGATGCCAGAAAAGAAGGTCAGGTTGCCAAAAGCCGTGAGATTGCCAACGGGCTGGGTCTGCTGACGGTATTTCTGGTATTGAAAATATGGGTTGGACACATGGGGTATCAGTTTATAAATGTGTTCAGCGTCATTTACGGGAGAATTCCCGAGGTGGTGACTTTCTGGCACGGTAACATGCCACAGCAGGATACTGCAGTCGCATTCCGGCAGATGCTTTTACAAGCCATCATCATTATGGCACCGATCCTTTTGCTGGGATTAGTGGTGGCATTTTTGAGCGATGTAATACAGGTGGGCTGGAAGCCTACGGGAAAACCGCTACAGCCCAAGTTCAGTAAATTGAACCCGCTTTCGGGCTTCAAAAGAATTTTTTCTGTCAATGCGTTGGTGGAACTGATCAAGTCCATTCTGAAGATTGGATTGATCACTTACATATGTTATAATTATCTGAAGGATAAATGGCCTCTGCTGTTTTCACTGTATGATATGGATCTGATGCAGGCGATTGCATTGATTGGTGGAATAGTGACAGATCTGGGGATCCGGGTGTCGCTGGTCTATATGATCATCTCCGCTGCTGACTTTATCTACCAGAAGTATAAATTCAGCAAAGACATGCGAATGACCAAGCAGGAGATCAAGGAAGAGTACAAGCAACAGGAAGGTGATCCGCAGATTAAGGGCCGTATCCGTCAGAAGATGCAGGAAGCTTCCCGGCGCAGAATGATGCAGAATCTGCCCCAGGCGGATGTGGTCATCACGAACCCCACCCATTATGCTGTAGCGATCAAATACGATCCGGAGGTGGCGGATGCCCCTATTGTGATCGCAAAAGGTGAGGATTATCTGGCAGCGAAGATCAAAGAGATCGCCAGGGAGCATCAGATAGAAATCGTAGAAAACAAACCACTTGCCAGAATGCTGTATGCAAACGTGGATGTGGGACAGGCGGTGCCGCCGGAACTGTACCAGGCGGTAGCAGAAGTCCTGGCGTTTGTATATCATCTGCAGGGGAAAGTATAAAGAAGAATCATAAATATTAGAAAAAGATGAAAATACACAAAAAGAGAAAGGAGGTCAGGCGCAGATGAAAATGAAAAAAGCGGATGTGGCGGTAGCAATTTATATCATGGCTGCCATTATCATGTTTATTGTGCCGATTCCCTCCTGGCTGTTGGATATTCTGTTAGCAATTAATATTTCCGTGGCGCTGACGATCCTGTTCGCCACGATGTTCAGTAAGGAAGTACTGGATATGTCCTTCTTCCCTACGATGCTGCTGTTTACCACGATCTTCCGTATTGCGCTGAATACCTCATCCACCCGTCTGATCCTGAGAGACGGCAATGCAGGTAATGTCGTAGAAACTTTCGGTGAGTTCGTAGGTGGCGGTGATCTGGTCATCGGTGTCATTATCTTCATCATTCTGATCCTGATCCAGTTTATGGTCATCAACAAAGGTTCAGAGCGTGTATCTGAAGTAACAGCGAGATTTACCCTGGATGCAATGCCTGGTAAGCAGATGGCTATTGATGCGGATCTGAACACCGGAGCCATTACAGATGCGGAAGCAAAGAAGAGAAGAGAGAAAATCCAGGAAGAGGCAAGCTTTTTCGGTTCCATGGATGGTGCTGTAAAATACGTAAAAGGAGATGCGGTTGCGGGTCTGCTGATCACCACCATCAATATTGTGGGCGGTATCATCATGGGAATGACGAGGCAGGGCATGGATATCACCAGTGCTCTGAATAAATACGCTATCCTGACTATCGGTGACGGTCTGGTAAGCCAGATCCCCTCCCTGTTGATCTCACTGTCCACCGGTATTCTGGTGACCAAGGGAAGCAAGGATGCTGACTTCGGTACGACACTGGTAAGCCAGTTGTTCGGTGTACCCAAGGGTCTGTACCTGGTGGGAGCCATGCTGGCAATTCTGGGATTTGTGACGGAACTGAATACGATCCTGTTCGTGGGACTGGGACTGGTGTTTATCATCGTGGCAAGAAATATCGAGGGTACGATAGAAGCAGCCCAGATCGAGCAGGAGGTAGACAGCGAGGAAGCTGCGGCGGAGGAGATCCGGCAGCCAGAAAATGTCAACAGTCTGTTGCAGGTGGATCCTATCGAGCTGGAATTCGGTTACGGTATTATTCCTCTGGCGGATGTGAACCAGGGTGGTGACCTGTTGGATCGTGTGGTTATGATCCGAAGACAGATCGCGCTGGAACTTGGTACGGTGGTGCCTATTATCCGTTTGCGTGATAATATTCAGCTGAATCCGAATCAGTATATCATCAAGATCAAAGGTATTCAGGTCAGTGAGGGAGAAATCCTGTTTGACCATTATATGGCAATGAATCCCGGTTATGTGGAAGAGGAGATTACGGGTATCCCCACGTTCGAGCCTTCCTTCCATCTGCCGGCTATCTGGATCACGGAAGGTCAGAGAGAGCGGGCGGAGAGCCTGGGCTACACGGTAGTAGATCCCCCTTCCATCATCGCTACGCATCTGACGGAGATCATCCGCCAGCACATTGCGGAGCTGCTGACCAGACAGGATGTACAGAACCTTATCAACAATGTAAAAGAGAACAATCCTTCTCTGGTGGACGAGCTGGTACCAAAGTTGTTGGGACTGGGCGAGATCCAGAAAGTATTGCAGAATCTGTTACGGGAGGGAATCTCCATCCGGGATCTGCTGACGATTCTGGAGACTCTGGCGGATTATGCACCGACGACAAGGGATACCGATATCCTGACGGAGTATGTGAGACAGAGCTTAAAGAGAGCAATCTCCACCAAGTATTTCCCTTCCCACGAGACTACCAGTGTGCTGACGCTGGATCCAAAGATCGAGCAGGAAGTCATGGGAAGCGTAAAACAGACAGAGACAGGAGCTTTCCTGAATCTGGATCCCGCCAGAAGCAAAGCAATTCTCAATGCGGTGGGAGAAGAGATCAAAAAGCTGGAAAACATGGGAAAGACCCCCATTATCATGACATCACCGATCGTAAGAATGTATTTCAAGCGGCTGACCGAAGATTATTATCCGGATCTGGTCGTAGTGTCTTACAACGAAGTAGAATCGAATGTGGAATTACAGTCTGTGGGTATGGTCACAGCTTAAGATATTAAGCGCATTGAACCGACACAGGAACGAGGAACAGTATGATAATTAAGAAATTTACCGGGAAAACAGAAGCAGAGGCAACAGAGGCTGCGAAAAAAGAATTGGGAAACGGACTGGTGATCATGAATGTCCGTGAAGTGAAAAAGAAAGGGCTGTTCTCCTTTCTGTCACCGAAGCAGATCGAGGTGACCGCTGCGCTGGAGGATGAGTCCCCCCAGAGATCTGCGGTAAACAGTCTGAATCGTACGGAAGCTTCCGGGGCAGGTGTAGGTACGGCTAAGACGGTATCGATGAAAAACAGCACGGAAAATATAGAAAAAAAGCTGGATAGTCTGCAGACGCTTTTGGAAAGTCAGTTAAACAGCAGACCGGTAGCTGCAAATACGGAGAAGGCAGCGGAAGCACAGAAAGAAGCTTTGGACAGTGAAGCGGAAGCGGCAGTGGAAAAGCAGGAAGAAAAAGAGGACGAGCAGAATCCGGAGCAGGATAAGTTCATCCGTCTGCTGTATAACAAAATGCTGGATAATGAGATGGATGAAAAATATGTCAACAGTATTCTGGAGGATGCTTCCAAGACAAAGAAAGCGGATCTTCCCTTTGATTATCTACTGGCGAATATTTATCAGAAGATGGTGTTGAAATTCGGAAAATCCGAAGGAATCACTCCGGCGGAGGATGGACCGAGAATCGTATGGTTCATCGGACCTACCGGTGTGGGTAAGACGACTACCATCGCCAAACTGGCAGGAAAATATTGTGTGGAAGACAAGAAAAAGGTGGCTCTCCTTACGGCAGATACCTATCGTATTGCGGCAGCGGAGCAGCTGCGGACCTATGCCAATATTCTGGAGACACCTTTCCGCGTGATCTATACACCGGAGGAGTTGCAGACCGCCATTGATGATTACTGGGACTGTGATTATATTTTTATCGATACAGCGGGGAGATCGCACCAGAATGCGGAACAGTTGGAGAAAATGAAGGAAATGGTGGGTGGACTGAAGAGACCGGAGGACTATCAGGTATTTCTGGTATTAAGTGCTACCACAAAATACAGGGATCTCCAGAAGATCGCAGACTGTTACGGAAAGATCGCAAAGTTTGAGTTGATTTTTACAAAGTTGGATGAAACAGAAGCAGTGGGGAATCTGCTGAACATAAAGCTTTATACGGATGCACCGATCGCATATGTGACCTGTGGTCAAAACGTTCCGGATGACATGGAAATATTCAACCCACAGAAGACGGTGAAACAGATCCTTGGAGGCAAGGAGTAAAGCTTTTACAGAAAGGCGCAGAAAAATGGATCAGGCGGAACAGCTAAGGATCATTAAAGCAAATAACCAAATACGACCTACTGCAAGAGTCATTACCGTTACTTCCGGCAAGGGTGGCGTGGGAAAATCCAATATGTCCATCAATCTGGCAATTCAATTCCGCAAAATGGGCAAACGGGTGATCATTCTGGATGCGGATTTCGGGCTGGCGAACATCGAGATCATGTTCGGAGCAATACCGAAGCACAACCTGTGTGATCTGGTTTACGAGGGCAAGAGCATCAGTGATATCATTACCTGGGGCCCTATGGAAGTGGGATTTATTTCTGGTGGTTCGGGAATTGCCGGGATGTCCAATCTGGGAAAAGATGCCCTGACCTGTATCATACAGAATCTGGCGGAGCTGGATGCCCTGACGGATATCATTATCGTGGATACCGGAGCGGGAATCTCGGACAGCGTGCTGGAATTCCTGGTAGCCAGCGGGGAGGTGCTGCTGGTGACCACACCGGAGCCAACCTCCATCACGGATTCTTATTCTTTGCTGAAGGCATTGTACAGACATCCGAGATTCCAGGAGGATTTCACGAAGGTGATGATGGTGGCCAACCGGGTAAGCAATATCAAAGAAGGACAGGTTCTGTTCGACAAGCTGAATGCAGTTGTGACCAGATATCTGAAGATTCCCATGGCCTATATGGGATGTGTACCTCAGGATCCGCAGGTTGTGCAGGCGGTGATGCATCAGGTACCTATATCCATACAGAATCCGGGAGCAAAGGCAAGCCAGGCTTATCAGAAGATCGCAGAGAGAATGTTCGAAAAAGAAGACGATACAGCGCAGGAGCAGCAGCCCAGGCGCGGAATGGCAGCATTTTTTTCTCACATTATAGGTA
>ERZ838839.3358-NODE-3358-length-10287-cov-28.303655_pt1 | contig 10287 bp, 7 predicted proteins | sample MGYA00519909_ERZ838839 | MGnify/ENA primary metagenome ERZ838839 (study PRJEB31850, sample SAMEA3708843) | human gut metagenome | biome: human gut; feature: human-associated habitat; material: faeces | place: China | collected 2014 ... | reverse complement strand
GTCATGATAGGAAGAAGATAATGATTGGTGCTGATTTAATTATCGCAGCAGCTGGGGCAGTGCTTGCTATTGTTGCATTGTATATGGAGCTATCTATCTGGATGGTTATGGTAGTATTGTTTATCCGTAGCATTGGAACAGCTTTTCACACCCCGGCTCTCAATGCGGTTACGCCACTTTTAGTACCAGAAGAACAGCTTACGAAATGTGCAGGCTATAGTCAGTCTTTGCAGTCTATAAGCTATATTGTTAGTCCGGCGGTTGCAGCACTCTTATACTCCGTTTGGGAACTAAATGCTATTATTGCCATCGATGTATTGGGTGCTGTGATTGCATCTATTACGGTAGCAATTGTACGTATTCCTAAGCTGGGTGATCAAGTGCAAAGTTTGAAACCAAATTTCATACGAGAAATGAAAGAAGGAATGGCTGTACTACGGCAAAATAAAGGATTATTTGCTTTATTACTCGTTGGAACATTATATATGTTTGTTTATATGCCCATAAATGCATTATATCCTTTAATCACTATGGAATATTTTAATGGTACACCGATGCATATTTCTATTACGGAGATTGCTTATGCCTCTGGTATGTTGATAGGGGGTCTATTATTAGGGTTATTTGGGAATTACCAAAAGCGAATCTTATTAATAACGGCATCCATTTTTATGATGGGGATAAGCTTAACCATTTCAGGATTACTTCCCCAAAGTGGATTTTTCATATTTGTAGTCTGCTGTGCAATAATGGGGCTTTCGGTTCCGTTTTACAGCGGTGTGCAAACAGCTCTTTTTCAGGAGAAAATTAAGCCTGAATATTTAGGACGTGTATTTTCTTTAACTGGAAGTATCATGTCTCTTGCTATGCCAATTGGGTTAATTCTTTCTGGATTCTTTGCTGATAGAATCGGTGTAAATCATTGGTTTTTACTATCAGGTATTTTAATTATTTGCATTGCAATAGTTTGCCCAATGATAACTGAGATTAGAAAATTAGATTTAAAACAAAATTCATAGGAGGGCCATTTTTATGTATTTAATTTTCATGTAATTTTTCCTGCTAAAATCGCAGGGTTTTCCCTGCGTACAAGCAAATGAAAACATGCGATTATAGACAGGAGGAAAATGTTATGGAATTGATAGTGAACCTCTCCCACTTAAAATTACTTTGTAATTTTTGAAGTGGGAGAGGTTCACAAAAATAAGGAGAAGAACGAAAAATGCTGAATATGGCAGAGTTAATATTTTTTGAACAAATGAGAGAAAATGGGATTCTTCAAACTTCTATATTTAAATATATTCTTGATTTAGATACATACGAGCTTACAGCCGTTGACGAGTATTTAAGCTATGATGACAGCATTTTGGACATCAAGGAGAGAAAATCAAGGGAGTTCATAGAAAACTCGGCAAAACTTATAATCTTGAACAAAAATCCACAGCTTCCCGAATTTCTTCCCGAGGGTGTGAAAACTCTTAATTTATGCGAGATACACGGAAGAATGAAGATAGAGGACATTGGAAAGCTGTACGGAGTTTTTGAGGAAAAGGAATTTCTTCCAAATTGTCTAAATTATAATCTTCTGAACATTGCTGTTTTTACTGAAATGCTTAAAACTTATGAAAAAATGCAGGTCTTTAAATGCTTCCTTGGGGACTAGAGCTACAGCGTCCCGGGGACGCAACTATGGACAAAAGAAGAATAAGTATGACAAGGATAAAAACCTAGATTTATTTTTCTGCTGCCAAAGTCTTGGAGGCAGAAAAACAAAATCTAGGAAAAGAAAAAAATTAAGTTTTTCCTTATTTTTCAGTAAAAATCGTAGGTATAAAGTATCGGGGAACTTTTATGAAGCCCCTTAAAACCGATTTTGTGAGGTCATTTTTTTCTGATATTTTCAAAAAAATAAAAAACAGGTGCTTCCACCACGCCAATAGCTTCTGCACCTGTCAAAAAGATTAGTCAAAGACTAATATGCTTTTTGTGATAGCAACATAAAAACTGCTACTACCAAGATTATAAAAAATAGCTTTTTCACTCCATCACCTCCCTTGCGTTTGGTTCAAGAGGAAGAAATCAGGCTTAATCATTATATCATTGAATTGTCTAAAAATCTATGGTATAATTAATATACAGAAGATTATAAAGATAGCTAGAAAAAAGGCAAACAAAAAGACTAGGGACACGCCAAAATACTCTGGTCTTTTTTATTTTTTGGAAAGTTCCATTTCGTCTTTTTATAAGTGAAAAAGGGGGAAACAATCCCCCTTTTATTATTTATCTCTCCAAATATTTAAAAGTTTGTCCTCAAGTTTTCTGACCGCCTTATTAATAATCAATAAAGGAATACCTTTATTTTTATTATATAACTCACATTCTATATGATTGATAAACTGCTCCTTTTCCTCAAAACTTGGGAATTTCTGTGCTATATATTCTTTTACTCTATTCATAAAAATTAAATTTTCTATGAAATGGAACTTCTGTTCTTCCATATCAAAAGTTGATAGTCTTTCTGTGATGAAAGCCTTAATCATAATTTCAGGATTTTTTTCTTTTGGTAGGATATAATAATTTTGGTGTTCTACTGTATATTTAGATACATTACTTCCCTCTAAATTAATACTTTTCTTCCCTAATCTTTGAACTTTATACACACTATACTTCAAAGTATCAAATGAATATTTAACGACACAAACTTCTTTTAGATTTTTTTTCTTTTTAAACAAATCTATATTTTCAAAAGTAGCTTTCTCCAATTCTTCTCCAAATTCAAATTCTTTTTTCTTACCAGCAAGGTTAAAGACATCATTTTCGGCTAAGAATTTATCTACTAATCTAAAAATATGAACTCTTGTATATCCTAACTTATTCATTACTAAATCTAAAGATACTTTTCCTCTAACAAATTTTTCTATATACTCCTCTGTATTTTCTTCTTTCTTAGGAACAAGAAGCGAAAATTCATCAGAATTTCTTAATTTATATAATTTTGTGTGTGATAGCCCAGTCAATCTCATACACTCTTGGAGAGAAAGTTCCCCTTTTATCCACTGTTCAACGAATAAGTGTTCTTGTTCTCCAAGTTCCTTGAAAGGTCTACCTTTTTTCTTTTCTTCAGTAGGCTCTTCTTCTTTATTAATTCCTTTAAATAGATTGATATATGTATCAAGTTTTATTAATTCTCTGTTAGTTAGGGAATAGATTTCCACGAAGTTTAGCTCTTTCATCAGCTCCAGCATTAATATTCCTCTTGGAGAAAGTAGCTCGGTCAACTCATAAACTAATAATTTCTTCTTTAAGGCTTTGACTTCCTCACTTGAATTTTCTTGGAAAACCATTAAAAAATCATCTATATTATCAGATTTATAAGTTTCTAAAAGGCTAAAATCTTCTTTTATTCTTGTCTTTTTAAATAAATCACGATAAATAGCAGTAGTTTCTTTTACATCTAAAGTATTTTCCTCTGTTTCTGAATTTTGATTAGTCAGATTATTTTTCATATACAAGATATTCTTCATTCATTTACCCCCAATCTTTTTTATATATTTTTAGGTCTAAAATTTAACATACAATAAAATTTTATAATATATTTTTTCTTTAAAAAATCTTTTTTTCTCTAAGGCTTTTTAATCTGAACTTTGATAAAAAATAAGAATAGTCCTCGTTGGTTTGCCCAACGAGAAAAAAAAGGACTTCTTTATCAAAGTATTTATATATAACATATTATAGCATATAAAAATTAACCATTCAAGATTTTTTTATAAATTTTATTACTTTTTAACATTCTTCATTTAATTACTTTTTAATTTAAATAAAATGTATTTTTTTATATTTATTATATTTTTTGTTTTTTTACATTTTTAAATTAAATATTTTTTATTTAATTTTGTTCTTTTTTTTATTAATTTTAAATTTATTTAATTTAATTTAAAATTAATAATTCTTACAACATCTTTAAATTAATTATAAATTAAATTAAGATGTTAAATAATATATTTTACAAAAATAATAAAATAGAAACATTTTTAAATTAATTAAAGTATATTAAAAATAAAATGTTCATATAATAATATTTTAAAAATAAATAGCTATGTACATTTTTAAATTAATTTTTTATATTAAAAGTACATATGTTAAAAAGCCGTTTTTTTGAGAAATAATGTTCATCTGAAGAAAATGTGATAAAGGTTTGTTTTAGAATAGCTCTAAAAACGATTGTAGACCCCCTAATTTCAATTTTAACCCCCCTAGACGATAAAATACTCAAGTAATGTGATAAAATGCGTCTATGAGGCTATTAGACGGCTTAAAATTGATTTCGTGATTTTGATACAAATTTTGCCGTGGTAATATGAGCTTCTAAAATCAAAAATAAGGTGTCTATTAGCTTGATATAGCCATTCTTAGACAATCCTTGAAGAATTATATTAGCTCTATATCTCATATCCCTTAAATCTCAAATAGGAATTTTATAACCAAGATTGGAGCTTTAACCTAAAATCCTATTAAACCTAAAATAGATTATTCCGTATACCGTCCCGATAGGGACACATCTTTTAAGAAAAATAAGTCAAGTTCCCCATTTTTAAGGGGGAACGGTCAGCCGTTAGGCTGATGACTAGGGGGTTGATAATCAATCGGGATTTTTTTTACGAGGAACGAGAAAAAAAAATATCCTTGTATGTACCCCCAAACAATTTTTAAAAATTTACTGCGAAGTGAAAAAACTTTCTTTTTCTTTTTCTTTTTCTTTATATTATTTCTATTATTTCTATTATTTCGGCGTTCGCTTTCCTTGATATTTAGCCGGTTTGCGAGGACGAAAAACTAGGTCTTGTAGTTTTAAAACTAGGTTTTGTAGTTTTAAAACTAGGTTTTGTAGTTTTTTGGCTAACTAAAAACTAGGTATTTAATCTATATGCCTGTTATATATTTATTGTTTGATTTTTAAGGAAACATATGCTATAATATTTTTAAATTTTAAATTGTGCATTTGCATTGTTTTTATTGTTTTTAAGCTAAAAAAATATGTTTTAAAACTAGGTTTTGTAGTTAATAAAAAGTGGTTTTTATCCCCATTTTGTAACAAAAAAATATAGAAAAATATGGAAAATTTAGGGTTAAATTCCAGCACTCCCTTTGCTGTATAAGGGTTTGAAAGGATTTTGATGACTAAAATGATAGCGAAAAACTAGGTTTTGTCACAAAAAGACATCGTGCTTGATAAACTGGGACTTTCAGAGCTATTTACTCCCAAATGTGACAAATTATAAATACCCTAAATGTGACATTCAACCACCCTTTTTGTTACATTCAAGCTCCATGCTGATAAATTGGGACTTTCAGAGCTATTTACCACCAAATGTGACAAATTTTATAGAAAGGAGTTTATATGAGTAGTGAAGTAGTTAAGTATCACAACGATTTAAACAAAATTAAATTTATTGGTTTTAATGAAAAGGAACTGAATGTTTTCTTTTCATTGGTATTTTTAGCAAAAGAACAAGGAATTAGGGAACTGACTATTCCTTTTTCTGAATTAAGAATTTTGTCTAATAATGATAAAGGTAAGCATAGAAAAAGATTTATAGATATTTTAAATAGTCTTAATAAAAAATTAGTATCTCTTCATCAGCAAATGAAAGTTGGTAACAAGACTTATACTTTTACTCTCTTTAATACTTTCATAGTAGATGAAGATAATGATAATTTATCCGTTGAAGTTAATAAAATATTTTCTTATATGTTAAATGATTTAGTAGGAGAATTTACTAAATTTGAATTAATAGATTTAGTAAGTCTTAAAAGTTCTTATTCAAAAACTCTTTTTACATTACTAAAACAATGGTCTAATCTTAAGAACAAAGAAAAAAAATTTACTCTTGATGAATTTAAACAATTACTTGGAGTAAAAGGAAACTATGAAAGATTTTCTTCTTTTGATACTCATGTTCTTGGACAATTAAGAAAAGATTTAACTGGTGTTATTCCTAATTTTAAATTAAAATTAGAAAAAACTGGTAGACAATATACTCATATAATTATAACTTGGGGAGCTGGTAAGGTTGATAATGAAGTTATAAATTATGTAGAAGATGACACAAAAGAAATTGAAATTTCTTCTAAAACTTTAAAAAAAATAAAAGAGATTTGTAAGCATAATCGGTTCATCAAAGAGGTTCTTGATGATGAAGAAAATCTAACCAAGCTAGTAGAGAAGTTTGAGAATAATCAAGAAGCTCTTATTAAAGGATTGGAATATGCTTCAAAAAAAATTGCTAGTCTTAGTCTTAAAAATAATACTCTTAATATTAATTTAGAATATCTTATAAAGACAGTCAGAACTGGAGCTGGAGTAAAAAGAGTAAAAAAAGTTTTGAAAATTGTTCAAGATGATGTAATAGATGTGACGGCAGAAGATATTAAAAATGATAATGTCAGACAAACAACTTTTGATGAACTTCAACCACAACCAATAGAGAAAAAAGAAGATGAAAAAATTAATAATGATTTGTTTGAATTTAATAAATTATCTGATGAAGAACAAGCTAAAATAGAAAAGACTGCTTTAGAATTACTTATCAAAGAACTTGGAAAAGACGGAAAGTATATTGGAGCGATGAAAAATACAAGTCCTACTATGTATTATAATTCTTTAAAAAAATATATCATTCAAGCAATGAATGGAGAAGAAGTTCTAGCAGAAGAAAAAGTTGAAGAGCAACCTATCCAAGTTAAAGAAGAAAAAAAAGTTTATACTGCTGATGATATACCAGAGGAAAAACTAATTGGTAAAAATGGTAAAAAATTAGTTGGTGGAGCTTTACAAATGAGAATTAAAAAAATATTAAAAGAGATGAATGAAGAATAAGCTAATTTGACCGATTAGATAGGTTAAATTTGATTTGAAAAATCAAGGTATAAAACATCAAGATGACCTCACAAAGTGTTTTAAAAACGATTTTGTGAGGTCATTTTTTTTGAGGTATTAAAAAATTTTTTAATTTTTCTTTTTTTAATAAAAAAATTGTCGTTAGGGACATTTTTTTTATTAATTTTCTGATGAAGTTGAATTGTTAATTAATTCTTCAAGTTCTAACACTTTTAAAGTGGAATTTGCTAATCTTAAATCTTTTTCAGAATCTTTAATCATTTTTTTTATGTTTGAAACTCTTTTATTGTATTTTTGTATATCAGAATTAGCAGTATTAATTTTTTCTGTTAAAGTTTGGACATAAGTTTGTAATTCTTCCTTAGTCATTTCTTCAATTTTTTTGTTATTAAGTTTTTCCATTTTTATCAGCTCCTATTATAGTTTTATTTTATCTAATATCATTATATCATAATGATATTAGATAATTCAAGTTGTTACTACTTCAGTTATTTTTGTGTTTATGATATAATAAAAATGTGAAAAACTTTTAGGAATTTGACAAAATTCCTAACCCAGTAGGCATTTTGACATCTTCACTTCGTTTCGTATCAAAATTCACTGGGGTCTTGCAGACGGCTTAGGGGGTGTTTGTACAATGGGATTGAGTGTTAGTTATCATATTAGTACTGGGAAAAAAGGTAGTTCTGCTTTGTCTTGTGCAGACAAGCATAATGAGAGAAAATATAGAAAGAAAAATATTGATGAAGTTAGCTCATATATAAATTTTGATTTATCAAAACATAATGTTATTTTAATAGGAAGTAAAAATTTATATAAAGATGTTAAGGAGCTTTATAAAAAAGAATTTAAAAGTTCTGTTGATGAATATAATTCAAGACAAAAAAGAGCTGACAGAAAAATTTATGATTACTTTGAAAAAATTTCTAATGATAAAAAAACTAATCTTTATACAGAATTAGTAATTCAAATAGGGGATATGAACTATTGGAAAGATAAAACTCTTGAGGAAAAAAAGAAAATGGTTGGTGTTTTTGAAAAACAACTTGAATTATCACAAAAATTTTATCCTAATTTTAAAATTGCAAATGCAACAGTTCATCTCGACGAAAGCTCTCCACATATTCATGTTGTTGGAGTATGTTCATCAAATGAAGAATTAAGTTTAAAAAATTTTCCTGAAAAGAAAAGAAAAAAGAAAAATGGGTTAAAAAATTATGTTTCTCAAAATGAAGTTTTCACACAAAATAATATGAAAGAGTTTCATCAATTTTTTGATAAGAAGTCAGTAGAAATATTCAATGAAGTATACAAGACAAATGAAATTTTAAATGATAAAAAAATAAAACAAGAATATTTTGAATTAAAAATGTATAAAGAATTAGCTCCTAAAATAAAAGAGTATCAAAAAGAATTTGATGATTTAAAATTAAAAAAAGAAAAAATAAAAACTGATATAAAAGATTTAGAAAAAGAAAAATATAATTTATCAAATATAAAAGATGATTTAGATTTAGGAATAAATACTTTTAAAGAGTTATTAACAAATTCTAAAATTTTTGACGACAACGAAAGAAATTTAGAATTAGAATTTAAAGTTTGGAAAGAAGAAAAATTTACTGAAACTGTTGCTCCTAAAGATGATAATTTAGAATTTGTTTTATTTTTATTAAATAAATTTAATGAAAAATTAAAAAAACAATCTGAAAATTTAAAAAATGTTGAAGAAACTAAAAAGATTTATAAAGAGATTTTAGAAAATCAAAAGAACTTTATAAACGATAAATATTCTTTGTCAAAAGAACAACTAGATAATATATTTAAAAAAGCTGAACTTTCAGAAGTTTTAAATGTAGAAAATAAAAATGTAAAGAAAAGTATTAAGGATTTAGAAAATTCTATCATTAAAAAAGATATTGAGATTAAAATTTTAAAAACTGACATAACAAATTTTGAAAGAGAAAAAACTGATTCTAAAGATTTATTTAATAGATTTAAGGAAGTTCTACCTAAAGAGGTAGTAAGAAAGCTCCAAAGTGAGAATTTATCTTTTTCAAAAATTAAAATTCTTGAAGAAAAAAAATTAGCTGATGATTTTTTAAAAATTTATATTGATTGGAAAACAGAAAAACTATCTACTATAAATAAGGTTGACCTAGAGTTTATCCAAAAGCATTGTGAAACTAACAAACTGTTAAAAGAATTTACTCTTGAGTTGTCTGAAAAGAAGATTATAGATTTGATGACATTCAGTCCATCTCTGTTCCAAGAGAAAAGAGAAAAGGAAATGGAAAAAGTAGAAAAAGAAAATGTTTGGACTAATAAAATATCTAATGATAAATCTAACTCTTGGGGTAGTAAAGTTAATAATGATAAATCTAATGAGTGGGAGAGATAGAAATGACAGAGGAAGAAAAAGAAAAAAGAATTGAAGCAATGAAGTATGCTATTCACTCCAACGAGCTTGAGGGGAACATAACTTCTGATGAAGATAAAGAAATTTTTTTTAAAGTTGCTACTGGAGAATTAACTATTGAGGAAGCTAAAAAAATCTTTAGATTATAAAAAATAAAGGGGAGATTTACTTGTATCTAATTGATGAAAACAAATTTCTATTGGCTATTGTTTGAGTGTCAATATCTACACCTCACTCCCTCTCGCCTTGACCGCTAATCTTATCAATGAGTTTTTTTTACCTTTTTCCGTCAAGTATAAGGGAGTGCCTTTTTGATGTCAATATCTACACCTCACTCCCTCTCGCCTTGACCGCTAATCTTATCAATACATTTTTGCACCTTTTTCTTCGTACCGACAAACTGGAATTTGTTACTCTTTTGTATCGTAAATAATTTTGCCCGTAAAGTAAATTGAAATGTCCATTTGAACTAAATCTTCTGTTTCTAAGATAGATAAATAACCAGAATACAATACTTGATTATACCCGTATAATTCATCTACAATTTCAAAGCTATAGTTTTTGTATCTCTTTATAAAGCGTTCCAGTTCTAATTTCTCACCGTTGAATTTTCCATAGTTTCCCCATTTGCTCTGCAACATAACGCAGGTACAATCAAAATCCACACCTTCGATTGTGATGTTTCCCTCGACCTGTTCAAAAGGTTCTGTAAGTTTTTCATATCCGTCCTCGAATTCAAGGACTATTGTTTTATCTTGAATTATAATCTTTTTGACCCGCATATCATGCAGACTATATGGAATGGGCGGATTGTGTTTATATTCTGTCCTCATGAGACCTCCCCGTCAAATTCTAATTTGAAAACCACATTTTTATAAGTGGTTATTAACCCTCACAGGGTTTTAATAAAATCCTCCGAAAGCCTTGAAAATAAAGGGTTTATCGCAAAATGCTCACCTTAACTTATTATACG
>ERZ838839.3346-NODE-3346-length-10320-cov-2.396785_pt1 | contig 10320 bp, 9 predicted proteins | sample MGYA00519909_ERZ838839 | MGnify/ENA primary metagenome ERZ838839 (study PRJEB31850, sample SAMEA3708843) | human gut metagenome | biome: human gut; feature: human-associated habitat; material: faeces | place: China | collected 2014 ... | reverse complement strand
ATGACCTCTGATTCTGCAAACACGGTACACATGGAGCTGATGGTAATGGGATTTCCCCGGGATGCCAGGTCTGAAAGCTCCTCCATGGTCAGTCCCAGCCGGTTGGTCATGACCTCCAGGAACTTTCCAGTTCCCGCAGAGCACTTATCGTTCATGATGAACTTCATGACACGGCCGTTTTTCAAGGCGATCCCCTTGGTATCCTGGCCTCCGATGTCGATGACCGTCCCGTTCCTTCCGAACAGATGCCAGGCTCCCTTTCCGTGGCAGGTGATCTCCGTTACGGATTTATCGGCATAGGGGACCGATATCCGTCCGTAGCCCGTAGCCACATAGGCGGCGTTATCCTTGTGGATCCCGTCCTTCTCCAGCATCCGGTAGATATCCTCCGCCGTTTTCCTGCTGCTGAAGCCTGTATTTAAAAGGTAGGTCTTCACGACCTCCCCATCCTTTATGACTGCTGTTTTGGCCGCACTGGACCCGATATCGATTCCCACCTGATACATGATACTCTCCTGCTATTCCTTACTGCTTGATGATCTTATCTGCGTTGGCAAGCTTTTCCACAATGGTGTACATATTGGTCACGCTTCCCACCGCCAGCTTGTCTTTCAGATTATAATAATCCAGACATGTTCCGCATGTGAGGATCTCCACGCCCTGGGCTTCCATGTTCTTTAAATCATCCAGAGACGGAGAGCCTTCGGTCGTGATGGTTGCGCCGCCGTTGTAGAAAAGGATGGTGCTGGGAAGCTCGTCTAACTGGGAAAGAGCAAAGATAAAGCCCTTCATCAGGACCTTGCCCAGCTCGTCGTTTCCATGTCCCATGCGCTCGGAAGCGATGGCTACTACGGTATTTTTTCTTCTGTCCACGCCGCAGGAAGCCTCCTCCTCGGCTCCGTTCTCCTCCAGGGGCTTGTCCAGGGTGATCTTCACGATGAACAGCTTTTCTTCCTTCTTCTCTGCAAAGGACTTTAAGCCCTTGCTGGATGCCAGACGGGTCAGGTTCTGGACGGCGATCTCATTATCTACATGGACCTCAACGGTTCCAGCCTCTGTCATTGCCTTTAATGCCTTTGTGGCTTTTACTACCGGGATCGGGCACTGGTCTCCCACTGCATTTACGACTACATTTGCCATGATCAAATCCTCCTGCTTGTATTTTTCGCCCAATAAGCTGCCCTTTATTTTATCGTTGTTTCAGCAGTCTTGTCAAATAGCATATTTCAATACATATACCGGTTGTAAATATGTTTATCTATACGGTTGCTTTTTAAAAATCCAGGTGTTATGATGAAATCATGATCAATTAGGAGGTTTTTACAAATGGCAAAAGAACTGCCCCTTACTCAGATGACCACCGCGTCCGGCTGAGCAGCCAAACTGGGACCGGGTGTCCTTACAGAAATACTGGAAGATCTTCCAAACGTTTATAATCCCCGCCTTCTGGTGGGTTTTGATACCAGCGACGACGCATGTGTCTACAAGATCACCGATGATGTGGCCGCCATCCATACTGTGGATTTCTTTACGCCCATCGTGGACGATCCCTACCAGTTCGGACAGATCGCCGCAGCCAACGCTTTGAGCGACGTGTACGCCATGGGCGGACAGCCAGCGGTGGCAATGAACTTATTATGTGTTCCCAACTGTCTTTCCAAGGAAACGATTCGGCAGATCTTAAAGGGCGGCCATGATAAGGCCGTGGAAGCCGGCTGCACCATCGCCGGCGGCCACACGATCCAGGATCCAGAGCCCAAATACGGTCTCTGCGTCACCGGATATGTACATCCCGATAAGATCCTTAAAAATGTCGGCGCACAGCCTGGGGATCTTTTAGTGATCACCAAACCCCTGGGAACCGGTGTCCTGACCACAGGAGCCAAGGCAGACCTGGTATCAAAAGAGGATTATGACGCCATGACCTGTTCCATGGCCACTCTGAACGCCAAAGCAGCCGAAGCAGCCCAGACCTTCCCGGATGTCCATGCCTGCACCGATATCACAGGCTTTGGTCTTCTGGGACATGCCTATGAGATGGCAGAGGGAAGCGACAGCACCTTAAAGCTCTTCAGCAAAAAGCTCCCGCTGCTCCACGGAGCCAGAGAGCTGGCGGAAATGGGCATCATCCCTGCCGGAGCCTACCGGAATATGGATTATGTGAAGCCCCATTTACGGATCATGGATTCTGCCGAGCAGTGCCTGGTGGATCTGATCGCAGACCCCCAGACCTCCGGAGGCCTTCTGGTGGCCCTTCCCGGAGACCAGGCCATGGAGCTCTGCAAAAAGCTGACCGCCCAGGGCATCACTGGAGCCATCATCGGCGAGGTAGTGGAAAAGACGGATGTGGATCTGATCATTGAGTAAACGTTTATAATCCGGAGTTTTGGAAATAATCCGAAATTCCGGATTATTTTTATGTTTTTCTGTTCATAAAGCCAGAAAAATGATATAATCTCTGTAAAAACAGACAGGAGGGATACTATGACAGAAGAATTTACGATCCATGAGATCTCCCTGGGATTTCCCCATGATAAAGAGATGCTGATCCGTTTTTTATCGGAGCATGAGCTGGTTTTTGAAGATGACATCGAAACTGCCTTCGGCGTTTTTGACCAGGACGAGACTCTGCTGGGCTGCGGCTGCTGCGCCGGAAACCTTTTAAAATGCTTTGCCGTGGACGAGGCCTTAAGAGGTCAGAACGCCCTGGGAAGCCTGGTATCCAGACTGGTGGAAAACCGGTTTGAAGCTGGCCACTATGATCTTTTCGTCATCACCAGGCCAAAAAACAAGGTTCTTTTCACATCCTGCGGCTTTTATCCCCTGGCTGAGACCCAGTCGGTGCTGATGCTGGAAAACAGGAAAAACGGGCTGGAGCGTTTTTACTCTGCATTCCTCCCGGAATTCCCTGAAAACCATGGAAACACCCTGACCGGAGGCGTGGGCTGCATCGTCATGAACTGCAACCCCTTTACCAAAGGCCATCTGGCTCTGATCACCTATGCCGCCTCCCGGTGCAGCCTGCTCCACATTTTTGTGGTGGAGGAGGACCGTTCCCTCTTCCCCTTTGAGGTGCGGATGCGTCTGGTAAAGGAAGGGACGGCCCACCTTCCCAATGTGAAGGTCCATCCCTCTGGCCCATATATGATCTCCTCCGCTACCTTCCCCACCTATTTCCTGAAAAAAGGCGAGGATGCAGCCAGGATCCAGAGCGAGTTGGACATCACTCTGTTCGCCTCCCGGATCGCCCCCTTGTTCCATATCACCAAGCGGTTTGCCGGGGAGGAGCCCCTGGATCCGGTGACAAGAGATTATAACGAGGCCATGATCCGGCTTCTGCCCCAGTACAGCATTTCCTTTATAAAGATCGCCCGGACCACGGCGGAGGCCCCCGAGGGAAAGCCGGAGGTGATCAGCGCCTCCAGAGTCCGGAAACTGCTGGCTGAAACCGGCGTTACGGAGGAGGTCTTACAGCTTGTGCCGCCGTGTACGGCCCAGTATCTGAAAAACGAATTTGGAGCGCGCCCATGAAATTAAATCAGATCTTCTGCGGCTCTCCGGCGTCCCTGACAGAGATCCTGGACGCCCGGAGCCGCCGGGCTGAACGGCAGAAAGCACTTTTAGCCACCCCCGGTGCCCGCTGCCTCATCAGCTTTTCCTTAAATATCCCTGGAGAGATCAAGTGTTTTCCCTTGGCCGTCCGGGCTTTCGAGGAAGGTCTACGGGAGATCCGGGCCGCCGTTTCCGGCCGAGACCTCCTCTCTTTTGAGAAATCCAGGGAAAACACAGGGCCGGAGGCCTTTTTCCTTCTGGATGCCGACGCCCCGGAAATAAAGAGGAAAATGACCTCCATCGAAGAAAACCACGGACTGGGACGGCTCTTTGACATAGACGTCCTGGGACCGGATGCCGTTCCCTTAAGCCGCTCTGTTCTTGGCCTTCCGCCCCGTTCCTGCCTGATCTGCGGCGAAAATGCAAAGGCCTGCGCCAGAAACCGCACCCATTCCATGGAGCTGATACTGTGGAGGACTTCCCAGATCCTCAACGACTATTTTAAAGAACAGTCCGCCGACCAGGCAGCGGCGGCAGCCGTCCGCGCCCTGCTCTATGAGGTATCGGCTACGCCAAAGCCCGGCCTGGTGGACCGGAATAATTCCGGCTCCCACCAGGATATGGACTTTTTCACCTTTGTGGACAGCAGCGCCGCCCTGATCCCCTGGTTCCGGGATTTTTTCAGCATCGGCTGGGAGCATGGGGACGAGACCGGGGACCGGCTTTTTGAACGGCTCCGTTTCGCCGGGCAGAACGCCGAAGCAAAGATGTTTTCTGCCACCGGCGGCGTCAATACCCACAAGGGCCTGATCTTTGCCTCTGCCATCTTCTGCGGAGCCCTGGGAAAGGTATATAAAGATGCCTTCCTGCTCGGAAAGAAGCCTCCTGTGCCGCTGGACGCGGTGGTCGGGGAATGCAAAAAGTTGGGAAGCTGCTCCCTTAAGGACTTCAAAGCCGAAGACAGACGCCAGGACGTGTCCGCCGGGGCCGGTCACAGACGATCCACAGAAGAAACGGCCGGGGAAAGGATCCACACAGCCTACGGCATTGCCGGAGCCCGCGGAGAGGCTGCCCTGGGCTTTCCATCGGCCCTTACCATCCGGCCTTAAAGGCCTGGCTGGCCCAGGGCTTTTCCGTAAACGACGCAGCCGTCCTGACGCTCCTTTCCCTGCTCTCCCAGGTGGACGACACCAACATGATCCATCGGGGCGGCTTAACAGAGGCTGCTGCCGGAAAAAAAGAAGCCGGGGCTCTCCTTGCAGAGCTGACCCCGGGATCCTTCAAAGAAAAAACAGCCGCCCTGGACCAGTCCTTTATAAAAAGGAATCTGAGTCCCGGCGGCTGCGCAGATCTCCTGGCCGTCAGCCTGATGATCTGCTTTTTAGAGGAAAGCGGGATGATCGCCTAGGATCATCTGTTTTCCCTTAGCTAAAAATATGGTTGACTAAAAAGAAAGGCCCGTCGATTTTGCTGATGAAGAAACAGCCAGCCCGAAAGTATTTACGGACTGGCTGTATCAGAAGAGTATTATTATTGTCGAATTCTTATAAATATAGTTACAGAATAACCCATTTTCCTTTTTGACTGGAACCTTCCCTTTTTATAATGCCAGATTTTTTCATGGATTCCATATAATACTTAACTGTACTATATTTTTCTCCAATGGCATCTGCAATCTTTTTCTGAGACAACGATGGTTCCTCTTGAATCACTTTCAAGATGCGTGTAACTACGGAATTATCGCCGCCTTGGTTAGCTTGGTTAGTATCTTGGTCAGTGCTGCTAACCAAGCTCTTGAACATAACCATAATATCCTCACGTTTAATCGTATATTCTGGCATAGGATTTCCAGCTTCCTTACAACTGTCTTTGATCTTCTCGATTCCACGTCCCCACGCCTCAATAAAACCAGCTCTGAAAAACGTATTGGCGATCAACGGATTATACGGTCTTGACCGATGCTTCCCCATCAGATCATCAATTGTCCAATCCTCCGGGAAAATGCAATCATTCGCAATATAAAGCCTATCTGCATACACGCTAATTTGTATAGGAATCATTGCACCGTAAAATTTATGTGCAATAGCATTAAAAACAGCTTCCCTAATTGCTTCTTTCGGAAAAGGGTAGGTTTCTACTCTTGTTACGCCTTGATACGAAATATCTGCCTTTAAATATTTCGTAAAAATGAGATCAACCACTTTATCTGCCTGCGAAATTAATGAACCGTGAATTTCATCCTGATAACGCAGTTCAGAATCCGATTCAAAATATCCAATCTTAACATAAGCTCCTGGTATCCACTTTTCCGGATTATGATGAAAAAGTAAAACAGCCGCTCTTTTTAATTGACCATCTTCAAGTAGATTAAGGCTGTCAAGCAGCTGCTCATTCGTGGCTTCAATATCTTTGCGATCCATTCGTTTGCTAAGGACCGCCTGTTCCCGGAAAATATCAAAGCTATCATTTCTTAAATCCTTTACCATTACACCCTGAACCGGCACACTATCCCATGTAATTCCAGTCTTTTGCAGCAAGAATTGATTAAGCGCCTGTCCTTTTAATTGCTGCTTGGTACTACCGCTCCGATAGTGATATTCCCCCTTATAATTCACAGGATAACTGCTCGGATTCACGCAAATTTCAATATAGTCTTTTTCATCTTCTGTCAACAAATTCACATCTACAATTATGCCAAGAACATCTCGGACTTTATTTGGTATATCCTCCAACAGCTTTTTGCTGTCCTGCAAGCCAATTACTGTACCATCATCATTTGTTCCAATATAAATTTTCCCGCCTTGTGCATTTGCAAAACCACATATCCATTTAAGATATTCGTCCCGCCAGGATTCTTTCCATTCTATATTCTGGCTTTCTGCCACATGCTCACCCCTTAGTTTTCTTTTAATATCTCTGGCTGATTTTTAACTGTATATTAATATTTTATCCAATCCCATATACTGATACTTTTCTCCGCAATCAAAATCTGAATATCCGTCTCTCGCTGTTCTCTTATAAATCGTTGCCAATCTGTACTTCTTCAATCCGTTCAGAAGTCTGGATGCCTTGGTCCATCAGCAAGAGAAACAGTTTTTACATATTACAGACGTATAGTTCCCATTTCTCATGAAAATCACTATACGGCAATATATCATGAAAATGTAAAAAATTCAATTCAGTGTTATAGACATCAGACAGGAACCAGGAACAATGTGAGAAAGAAAAAGGCCCAATGCAGCAGCTATGACTTACACCGAACCTTCCTATCTTTTGCAGTTATGTATAAGCGTGGGAGCGCCATATTTGGCGTGGTATCTTTAATTATGGAAAATGCCCCTCTCTTCCCCCGTTATCCTGCACCTGTCCTCCTCCATCACCTTGCGGAGCACCCGGCAGGGATTGCCCGCAGCGATCACCCCGGATGGGATATCCTTCGTGACCACGCTTCCAGCCCCGATGATGGTCCCCTCCCCGATGGAAACGCCGCCGCAGACAGTGGAATTGGCTCCGATCCAGACGTCACGGCCAATGGTGACCGGCGCTGACGTACCGATCCCGGCCGCCCGCTGGGCCGCGTCTTTGGAATGGCCGGAGCAGGCAATGCAGACGCCCGGCGCAATAAACGCGTTTTCCCCGATATGGACCGGAGATGTGTCCAGGATCACGCAGTTATAATTGATCACCGTCAGCCCGTGGGTGTGGATGTTGAAGCCATAATCACAGCGGAAAGACGGTTCGATGAACGTCAGAGGGTGGCACGTTCCCAGAAGCTCCCGCAGGATCTCTGCCCGCACATCCCCCTCCTCCGGACTGGTCTGATTGTACCTCCAGCACAGCATTTTTGCCTTTTTCTGAAGCTCTCCCGGCATGTCCCTGTGGTCTGAGCAGTATGCCTCTTCCTTTTTCATGATCTCTAACATATCCATTTCATATTTCTCCCTATGTACGCCTCATATAAATCCAGATCCGGCTGGCTGAGAGCGTCCAGAAGCTTCCATTTATATGTTCCATACCCTCCGTCCCCAATGGCCTCGCAGCAAAAAGAGACCATGGATACCGCCGAGGCCGCCAGAAGGGCCATCCGGTCCGTTCCCGGCATGGCTCCCGTTTTTTTATGCTCCGCCGCCAGAAGGGCTCCCAGGACGGCTCCTGTGACGCAGCCCGTGCCCACCAGGTTCACCCGGCGGCTCTTTTCATGGCCGAAGGCAGCCCGGAAGATCCGGTCTTTTCCACCGCTCTCTGAGATCCAGCAGAGCTTATCCACCGCTCCAGTCTCCAGGATCACCATTTTCCGGCCCTTCTCCCTCATATCCCTTAAAAACGCGGCCTCCTCTTCCAGATGGGAAAACGTCCCCACACTGTCCACTCCGCTGTGGGCGGCGGCTCCGGTGAGTACCGTGTGGATCTCTGAGCTGTTTCCCTTCAGCACTCCGGACCAGGCCCTCCCAGGCCATGAAGCCGCGCACAGACTGGCCGACGCTTTTTTCCGGTATCCGGACGCCCCGGCTCCCACCGGGTCCAGGACCGCCGGGATCCCCAGATTTCCGGCGGTCTGAAGCGCCCGCTCACAGGCCAGATATTTTTCTTCCGACGGCTGGCCCAGGTTCACTGCCAGTCCGTCCGCCGATCCGGTGATCTCCTCCATCTCCTCCGGGGCCTGGGCCATGAGCGGTCTGGCCCCTATGGCCGCCATGGCGTCGGCACAGAAGGAGGCCGTCACATAGTTGGCGATCATGTGTACCAGAGGCGCCTGATCCTTAACCATAGAAAACGCCTCCGCCATCCCACGTCCCCAGTCCTTTGTCTCTCCTGTCAGCTCCATTCCTCTTCCATCTCCTATTCTGCGGCGGCAGACGACGCTTCTGCGGCCGTCATTTCCCCTGTCTGCTGTCCGCCCGCATCCGGCGTTCCGGCCGCCATTCCTCCTGCGGGCACACTGCCCGCAGTTAGCTCTCCATTGAGTGTCCGGAAATCCCCAGCCAGATCCCCTGCGCTTCCGTCCCGCTCATAGATCCGTCCATCCTGCTCATAGGTGTAGACCCGGATATCGTCCACATGGATCCGCCGTTCTGCGGTGATGGAAAACGTGTATCTCGGAAGGGATGCAAATTCCATCCGGTACGTTTTCCCCTCGCCCACATGGATCGTCTGCTCGTCACCGCCCAGGCGGACCGTCGCGCTGGCTCCGCCGTTTTCTGCTTCTGCGTAAAATTCCACATGGATCCGGCTGCTTCCGGGGATCCGGCCGTCCAGATCCTGGGAAATGGAACCCTTTTTCCCGATGACTGCCGCCTTGGAACCGTTCCGCTCCTCGATCCGGCTGTCTCCAGAAAAGCTCCAGCCCTCCTGATCCAGGGCAAACTGGCTGTTATAAACGGCATTATTCACATAATTCCTGTATACCCATAACCCGTATCCATTGGTCCGGCCCGAAAGCACCGGAGTCAGGCTCCGGACGAAGGTCCCCACCTGTTCGTCCTCCACTTGGGTATTATGGGAAAATGCCTCTGTGGAATCCATATACAGAAGCTGTTCAATATAAAGCGGCTTCCCGGCCGCCGCGTAAATGCTGTCCAGGTTCCTGGTCATGGCCGCCAGGGCCTCGGAGGCAGGGATCTTATTTCCTGTATTCACCTGTCCCATAGACACGCTGTACATGAGAGCCGCATAGTCTGCCCCCGGACAGGGGTAGGTGGCGCTGTGGGAATAGTATTTCGTTCCTCCCATCCCGTCTGATACGATGTCTCCGTCTGCCCGGATCTCCAGGGACAGCCCCGGGAACACGGCCTGGGTCTCCGTCGTCAGCTCTGTGAGGAAATGGTCATAAAACTCGTAAAAAAGCTCCGCGGAGGGATGGTCCTTATATGGGATATATACCTGTTCAAACGTCTCCAGCTTCGGGCCGTAAAAGCCCCTTACCTGGTCCAGAGTGTAATTTTCCTCCAGGTACGCCTGGTATCCGCAGTCCTTTGCCATACGGATCCGGCTGGACATGGCCATGTCGCGGCCCATATTTTCCGTATAGTTCCAGAAATCCTCCCAGGTAATGAAGCCGCCCCAGAAGTTTTCATGGGCCGCCGCCGTTTCATACACCTTTTTGCTGTATTCCAGCCACAGCTTCCGCTCCGGACCATCGTCCTTTGTGATGGCCGCAAACCGCTTCGGCGTCTCGGTCGCCCCCAGGTAATCCCATACGTATCCCAGCCGCAGGACTACCCCCAGGCCATGGCGCTCCGCACAGTCCATCACCTGGTCCAGGCGGGCAAAGGCCCTTTCATTGAAATAGCTTCCCCCCTCGCTGGGCTGGAATTCCCGCCACGGGACCACCAGGATCAGGCTGTTGAAGCCGTCGGCAGCGATCCGCGCCATATTTTCTTCCATGTTTTTGTCTTCGCTGTTCCAGTAGTTAATGGGCCATTCGTCTCCGAAATACGTTACAGATCTCATGTATTCCGGAATTTCTGCCGCCTCTGCTTCCATTCCCGTAAATGATGCGGTCCCAAGGACGCAGGCGGCCGTAAACGCCGCAAGTTTTCTTCTGAACTTCATACTCTTATCCATCCTGTTCTCTTAATGATCATCCGGCAGACGTCCGGCTTTCCGCGATGTATGCAAAAAGTCTGTCTGCCATGCCAGACGCTCCGCGGTTAGTATAGCATGTCCTTCTCTGCTGTGCAACGCAAAGAAAACAGTTGGAGATGAACGGCCCCGGTTATCTCCGGCCGTACACCAGCTCCGCAAACTGCCCGTATTGCCGGACGGTTT
>ERZ838839.3344-NODE-3344-length-10322-cov-10.751826_pt1 | contig 10322 bp, 9 predicted proteins | sample MGYA00519909_ERZ838839 | MGnify/ENA primary metagenome ERZ838839 (study PRJEB31850, sample SAMEA3708843) | human gut metagenome | biome: human gut; feature: human-associated habitat; material: faeces | place: China | collected 2014 ... | reverse complement strand
GGGAGCATTAGCCTTTTTATTTTAGCAAACTATATAGAATCGCGGAGACGCTTACTCTATGGCAAATGGAATCTCTTTCCCTATGGCAGGGTATTTATGCTCTACTATTGTTCCGTCAAAGTCTACTGCTATAATCATAATTAAATAGTACCCAATTTATTTCCTCAACATTCTTTTATAAAATATCTCCCTCATCCGGTTAGGCATCATTCTCGTTGTAAACCGAATCATTACATTCAGCACAAACCGCCTGTAATTTATATATCCTATGCGCAAAAGTTCGCATTGCAACGCCAGTTCCTTCATGGCATAGCTCCATCCGCCTCTGCGCCGAAACACATTCCTTGAGAACCGGAAGTACAATAAACTTTCCTGAATATTATAAAACTTACAACCGGCTTTCAGCATATATCCCCATAAATAATAATCCTCAGGGAATTTATGATACCCTCCCACTCTCAACACTGCACTTTTCCTATACATCACACAGGGGTGATTTATCGGACTTCTTTTCTTTCCATATTCATAAATCTCACTTGGCTGCTCCGGCAATTTACGAATAGAAGTCACCTTTGAGGTATCTCCTTCAAATTCTTCTATCCAAGCGCCTACCACATCCAATTCCGGATGCTCCTGAAAAATCTTTATCTGCTTTTCAAAACGATCCGGTTTCGAAATATCATCAGTATCCATACGGGCCACTAAATCATACGAGCAATATTTCAAACCTTCATTTAGTGCTTTTCCCAGTCCTCCGTTCTTTGCTAGAGGGATTATTTTCAGTTGGGGATATCTTAGGGCATATTCCTCTATTGTTTCATCCAGTTTGGCCGTCAAAGGGCCGTCTTTTACCAATATTACTTCCGATGGCAATAATGTCTGCCTGAATATGCTGTCCAGACTTTGGCGCAGAAAGGCCGGGCTTTCTTTGTAATATAAAGAAAGCAATACGGAAAAAGGATTGGTCATTTGTATTCCAGAATAAGTTACTGTTCAGCAAGTAAGTTATTATAAATCTCCAGATATCTTCTATAGAAGCAATCAGGAGAATAAACCTTTTCATACTTCAATTTTATGTTACAGGATAATGTCTCTTTATCCTGCAAAACACGTTTGATGGCAGTTGCTACACTTTTCTTATCTTTCAAATCAAACATGGCTATTTCATCATCCGTAAATATTTCCTTAAACACATCCAGATTTGAAGCTACAATGGGCTTGCCGAAAGCTGCCGCTTCAAGCATTGCCAGCGGGAAGCCCTCACTATGGCTGGGAATGGCAAAAGCATCAAAATAAGGAAGATACCTATAAGCCGCCTTTTTATAACCAACAAATAATACCCTATCGGCTACACCTAAATTTTCAGCTAACCTCTCCCATTCTTTCCGAACAGCCCCATCACCCACAATGCAGAATTTCACATCCGGACACCCCTGAAGGGCTTGGATGACTAAATCCAAGCCCTTCAGGGGTGACAGCGCACTGCTCGTTCCGAGCAGTGCGCTGTCACCCCGGAAGGTTTGCAACTGCCGCTTTTCATCCGCAGTCAAGTCTAGTGAATAATCACAAATCCGGGTATTATAGGCATAAGTAAGTTTCCGAGCCTTAAAAAATTTCGCGTAATAGCATTGTGCATCTTTTGTCAGAGCAACCACCTTATCCGCCCGACTATTCACGCATAAATAAAGCATGCCATATAGAAAACCTTTAAACTTGCCATAGGTGAAGCTGAAATCATCGAACAGATAATTATGCATCGTCGTGACAAACTTTGCTTTAGCGTGCCACGGTCTGTGCAAGAATACATAGAGTTGTGGGCGATAACCATGCGTATGCACGATATCAAACTCATCAAAATCAATCTTCCGGTTTATCACAATTCTTTCCGTATCACAATCAAAACTCAACTCTTTTATTTCATCGAAATAACACACTTTGCACTTATGCCCATGCCTCACAAACTGATGAACCAAATCATTGGCTACAAGTACAGGACCGGCATTTTTCAAAGACGGAACAATAAACAATATTTTCATAATCAATCCATTAAAACAAGATAGAACTATAGTGAAGCACTCCCGCAGAATTCGTTGAGAGAAAATAGAAAAAGAACACTGACAAAAAGAGGACAACTACATAGGGAGAAATCACCCTGTATGATTCCTTTACATTCGCCAGATAAAGCGGAAACAAAACCACTTCGACTACAGAAAAATAAAACACGACACGCAGCCCCAGTTCCAGCCGGAGCATTACATTCATCACCAGTATGGCCATAAAATAGAGCTTCATCCAGAAGTTCTCATGTAATTCATCCTCTACGGTTTCGTACACATAGAGAAATAATCCTGTCCAATATAACGACAGAAAAAATGCCTGAAGCGTCCTGGCTTCTGTCCGGTATCCGTCCGCTTTATCCAAATAGCCTTCATAACTGCCTATAAAAGGAGAAATCATATCATTATTCAGCAACAATCCCACAAAGAACGAGGCTATTAATAATATATATATCAGCAGCCTGTCATCCAGCTTTATTTTCTTGTAAAACAGAGCCACCAACGCCACTATGGCAGTAGAATGAATCAAAGAGGCCACAACCACCCATCCCATAAAAGCATACGTCTTATTACGGTTCAGCCAATAATAGGCATACAGCACCACACTTACCGCTATCATCTGCCGGTTTACGTTCATGGTGTAACAAATAAAGTAAATGGTCAGCAAGACGAACCACGAGAAGATACGGTTGGGGCTTTCCCTCCTAATGACGAATGCGTAGCAAGACAACATGAGCAGACTAAGCACCCATTGAAAAAAATGAAAATCGTTCTTTATCTGATAAATGAAGTATATTAAATACCCATACAGGGGTTCAGGATATCCATGATAACCACTTCTGCCAATTCCATGAAACATCTGATAATAAGCCCTTACATCTACCCCTACCGTTAAAGAACGAAATCCTATCAATACAGAAAAAACCAATAAAATACTCCAAAAAGAAATTTCATTCTCCTTGTCCCACGCAGCTACCAGAATCAGAAGCCACAAAATAAAAAATACCAGCATACTTATTTTATTTGTAAAAATTCAGATCAGCGTAACTTCAACTCAATCAACAACCTTTTTATCCTATTCACTAACGTACATAAAAATAAAGCTAACGAATGGCTTACATTCAGTGACAGAAAAACCAACAAAACACGATAGTCGGAACGCAAGGAATACAAATGCTTTGCATCTAAATTCAGCCCAAGTTCAGTCTTCTTGCTTTTAAGTTCTCTTATCCGGGCTTTTATCTCAAGCAATATGTACAACATCCCAAGTCCCTGCCAGTTCAACTCATTCTCAAGTTCCTGATAATCACGCAGCAAGCATTTTAAATGCTTATATACATCCTCAGACACTTTATAATATTCATACGTAATGCTCCGCGTAATGGAACCACTATTTATAATCTGGTCATAATGATAAAATGCCCGGGGTAGATAAGCCACTTTTGTTTCTTGTATCAATATTTGCATATTCACCAAAAGGTCTTCACGGTAGTTGATGCCTTTTATAAAATGTACTTCACGTGTTTGGTAGCAAGTGGACTTGATCAGTTTGTTCCAAAGAGCGGCATGCAGTCTTTGAAACAAGTCTTTCATAAGTTGACGGGAGTCCAAAGAAGTGGGTTCCTGCTTCCTGTAAGTCGTTTTATGGGGAAAATCCACATAGTAGTCACAAATCACCATGTCCGCATCCGTTTCTTTTGCTTTCCTGTAAAGTTCCTCCAGCATGGTAGGTTCCACCCAGTCATCCGGATCGGCATGGATGGAATACTCCCCGCAAGCATGATCTATACCAAACTGACGGGTAGCCCCCACTCCCTCATTCGCTTTATGAAAAACACGGATACGAGCATCTTTTCGGGCATATTCATCGCAAATTTCTCCTGAACGGTCGGGACTGCCATCGTCTATCAACAGGATTTCAAAATCGGTGAAAGTCTGCGCCAAGAGACTGTCCACACAGCGATGCAGATATGCTTCCGCCTTATAGACGGCTACAATTACTGATATTTTTATCATTTCAATACTTCCACCCACTTACTCATAACATTGTCAATGGAAAAGCGCTGCACGTTCCTTTCCGCATTCTGTCCCATTCTTTTTCTCTCCTCGGGATGTTCAATCATGTAAATCATCGCCTTTGCCAAGCCTTCCACATCTCCCACTTTATCCACCAGTAAGCCGTCTTCGCCATGAGCGATAATTTCACGAGGACCACCACAATCATAAGAGACACAAGGTAAACCACATGCCATTGCTTCTAGTAACACCAAAGGAAATCCTTCATTCCGAGAAGACATAATGTAAAAAGAAGATTCCACATATTTATCAACAATATTTTTCACTGGATCATTTAATGATATAAAGTCTTTCACACCATTATCATTTACTAATTGTTGAAAATAATCCTTCCCTTTATCTTCATCCACTCCACCATAAATATCCAAATGCCAATCGGGATATTTGCGAGCAACCAGTGCCCAGGCAGCAAATAAAAAATCAAAACCCTTTTCAAAATGCAATCTTCCAACAGATATTACTCTTTTACTATTCAATTGTGATTTTACTGAAGGTATATTAACGGTAATAAAATTAGGGACCACAATCATATTAGATAAATTACCACGATTTACAACATCTTCTTCTGTCAAATCTACAATTCGATAATAGTTTTTGTATGTTCTGGATTGATAGCACTTTCTAAGTGACGCAATCAAACGATAGATATATCTACCATCATGCCCACCAACATTTAAAATCAAATTATGTATTTCATAAATCTTCTTACTCCCATCTTTCATCTTGGGAATGAATCCACAATGAATCAAAGTAGAAAGATAGTCACATGGATTTTCTTTTATATATTCCAACAATTTCTTTTTCAGCAACCAATGCCTTTTAAAACTAATAAAAATGTTTTTAAGGGATGAAAGGGCGTCTTTCCTACTTTGTTGCTTTCGTACATCAGCCAGATTATCTATATGCAATGCATACAGTTTAATCTTTTCCGATAACGGATAAAAGGAACAAATTTCCTTTTCTATAGTTGTCAGAATAGTCACTTCGTAACCATGTTCCACCAACCAGTTGGCCTTCAAAGAGACAACACGTTCCGTACCTCCCGAACGGTTCAGACACTCTATCAGATAAATAATTTTCGCCATATATTTCGTGCTTTTTTTGCTAAATTCGCCAGGATATAATAGATAAATACAAATCTTTCGTGTCGGCACACGAACTTCACACAGGCAGTTTTCAAACTTCCATGATAGCCTTTAGAAAGAGCTAACAGACCGGAAATAAATTCTATATTCCGTACCTTTTTATTTTGCTTAAAAATACATCCGCCTATACCGGAAAACACAAATACCAAATATTCATTCCTACATTCATTCTCTAAACCATGGTCGGATAACTGTTTCCAGATGGCATTGCACAAACTAAAAAAAGGCTCCTCGTACACTTTCATGGTTCTACATACTGAATTCATATTATCCGGATTATACAGATAAACCACAATATCATCATAAAAGCCTATGCGACTGGAATTCAGGGCAGCTACAATATTCATATACAAGTCTTCATTATTCGTCACATTACGGGGCAGTTTGAATGCATTCTCATCCAGGACTTGTCTTCTAAATAATTTTGTAACAGGCCCACAAGAAATCTTATGAAGCAACATTTTTTTTATATAGTCTGTCTTTTCCCAAAGCCCACTTTGCAAATAATATTCCTTTTGGGTTCTGTCACGATAGAGAGCAGCACAGCCCACGGTAATGTCCAAGTTATCTTTTACAGCCTTCCCCAATAGCAGGCTCAAAGCATCACCGGGCAAATAATCATCAGAATCGACAAAGGCAATGTATTCCCCAGAACTGGTCTGTACCCCCAAAGCCCGTGCCGCACAAGCACCGTGGTTCTCTGTATGAATGACTGTAATACGCCTGTCCTTTTCCCGATAGGCATCACATATCTCTCCAGCTTTATCTGGACTGCCATCGTCCACTAAAATTAGTTCCCAATCCGTAAAATCTTGGGATAATACACTTTCTATACATCTTGCAATGTAAGGTTCCGCTTTATAGACGGGAACAATAACTGAAATTTTAGGCATACTATTTTAATTACATATTTATATTCAGGAACAGTCCTGCTGAACTCATAATCCTAATTTCGGCAAACAGGAGGAAGTACTCCCAACTTTTCCAATCCACCCCTTATCAGATATTTCAAATAAAGATTCAATGGCAAGCTTCTTCTTTTTCTAACCGACAATCCTGTCAGTTTCAAGTACTTGAAAAAATCTTTTTTATAAGGGTTCCAACATTCTTTATGCCAAGGTTTCAATCCTGTGTAATGTACAATTACCGGATCTTTTGACTGTTCGCAAATAGTGGCATAGTTTTCATCCTCCATTATTTCTCGCTTAAGAAAAGTTGATTGTACATTGTATGCTATAGACATCTGTTTTTTCCGGTCTTTCAATACGGCATTCAATATATCTTGATCATGGTACTGCAATAAACCAATATTGTTATAAGCATACTCCAAAAGTTCATTTTCAAGATTATTTTCGCGCCAATAGGTCAAATTCAACAAGAGGACACCACTATTAAAATAACCATACCTTGTTTCATAACCCAATCTGAGACAATGTTCCTGATAATCATCCTGCACAACCGCCAGTGCAACCTCCGATATATTTTCATCAAATAATTCCTTGAGAGAATGACGAACTATAATGTCACAATCCAAGTATAAGACCTTAGTAACAAATAAAGGTAAAACGCTAGACAACAACAAGCGGTAATAAGCAGCTATTGTTATGTGGGATGGCTGTCCTTTTCCCTTTAAAGGAAGGCATTTTAATAAATCCGCATTCACTTGATAAAAAGAAATAGAAATGCCATACTTTTCAGCCAATCTACGCAACATACTTTTGCTCACTTCACTTAAACCAGAACTGACAATATAAAAATTAATATCAGAACCCATGTTATTTTCACACACAGACACTATTAAAGCACTGCATGGTATGATATAATTATCATCCGGGCAACATACAATATCCATATTTAAATTTTCTTTTTTATGATACGAACAATAAAAACAAATTCTTTCCACTTAAAAAGAAAGGGTATAACCAAGTAATAAAAACAGCCTAAAACAATCCCTACCAACAGTTGCACTATTGGAGATTCAAAGAATCCTATTACCCAAAACACAACTCCCCCCATAGAAGAAGCCCATATAAACGTTGGAAATATGATTTTTAGTTCCTCTAGGAATCCACAATCGGGCAAAACACGTTTTATATACTGAGTAACAATGAAGATATCAAGAACTGAATAAAGAACAAGCCCCCAGCACATCCATTTAATACCCAAAGGTATGGTTAAAACCAAAATTATAAATGCTACTATTTTTTTTATTATTTCGGACTTCAAAGAATAATCACTTCTACGTTTTGCATTTAATAGTTCCCAATTTTGGCGCATTAAAGGTTCGAACATATAAGCAATACACATAATCTGCAAATAAACGACAGCCCCCAACCATTTATCGGTCAGAATAGTAATGATTAATGGTCTGGCTAAAGCACAAAGCAATATCATCATGGGAAATACAACGAAAGAACTCATCTTTATAAAGAAAAGAAATTTATCACGCAATAAATGATTATCATGTTGCAATTCACATTCTATGGGATATGTCACCCTGTTCACAATAGCCATGAAAAAAGAAGAAGGACTTTGAGCTAGGGAAAATGCCCTATTGTAATATCCTAATTCAACAACTGGAAAAATTTTTCCAATAAAGAGGGTATAAAGATTAGTATAAACCGTATGAATCACCCCGCCTACCAGTAATTTACTGCCAAAAGAGAACAATTCTTTAAACGATTTTACAGAAAAGACAAATAAAGGTCGCCAGTCAGACATTATCCACAAAAGCAAGGCAGATATCATAGCCATAGATAGGTTTTGACCTACCAAAGCCCACACCCCATAATTATTGTAAGCTAAGAGCAACGCAAGTATTCCACTTATTATTATTGAAACAAAAGAAATGATAGCCTGTTTTCTATAATCAAGGTCAATCATAATTTTTGCACGCTGCACAATAGAAAGAGAATTTATGATTAAACTCAACCCTATAATACGGACAATCTCTTTCAATTGCGGCTGATTATAAAAATCAGCAATAAAGCCCGAAAAAGAATACAATATAAAATAAACTGCAACAGAAACAATCAAATTAAAAAAGAAAGCGGTAGAGTAGTCGGTATCTGTCCTATCCTGCTTCTGTACAAGTGCAGCTCCAAATCCAGAATCTACTATATTCTGCGATATACTCATAAAAATAGTGAGCATTGCAATTAACCCATAATCAGCAGGAACTAGTATGCGGGTTATAAAAAGCAAAAGAAGAAAAGACAATAATCTGGAAGAGAAAATATCTATACTACTCCAATACAGACCTTTTAAAGTTCTATTCATAAGTTAGCACTCAATTTATGGCATACTCGTTTGAAAAGGCACATAAGTGTGCCCTAAACTGAGTTTTGTTAATTAATAAGTTTTGAGATAAATGAAGACCGTTACTTATACGGTTATCAATCCAGATACGAACAGGATTTATCAGTTCGGCTTCTTAATACACTTTGATTGCCTGTCTTAGGATCTTCATCAGTAGGAGTCCCATCGACTTTAACTTCAACGACCTTGCTACAAGTATCCTTATGCCATTTGTGAAAGATGTTACAATCTGTAAGCATATCTAATAATCAAAATCCTAAATATTGATTCAAAAACTTCGGAAATAGCTTTTTAAATATGACTACATTCATTTTCTAACTAATGAATACTTTGCATGAAGATTATATACGATTACGCTCATTCGCACCATAGCCTTCTCAAATAAATTCAATTTCCTTGCCGGAAAGAAGTTCAATGCTTCACACTCAGCTGATTCAGTTAGCAATCTCCCTATATAATGCAAAATTCTATTACCTCTAAAATATTTATCAACAATGGCTTTTCGCATATAAAAATTAAATGCGGCAAATCTATCAGATACTATCAACGATGTGTTCACTGCAACCCTACATACATGAAGGGGCTGATTTATTCTATAAATAGGTGCAAAAAGAAAATACTTCATGAGTAAAACAAAATCTATAGCTGGATAAAAATCAGGATTATACCCTCCTATTTTCAGCATTACCGATCTATTAAACATCTCTCCTACCCCATTGCTAAAATCCAGCATAAACAAAGAATATATATCGTTAAGATAATAAGATTTAGACTTCAACAATCCCCAAAATCGATCCTTACATATATCATCTTCACTTATCAAGTTTCCATCAGCATCTATTGCTCTGCTTCGTCCCAAAATGGCCGCTTCAGGCCCTACCTTCTGACGGAACGCCCACAAGTTTTTCAAAGTATCTTCCACCAGCATATCATCGCTATGACAAAACACGATATTCTCCGAACGGGCAAGCTCTATACATCTATTCCAATTGCCTGCCATACCAATGTTATCGTCATTACAGTAATACCGTATACGGCCGGACTTGAGACTCTTTACATACTCCAGAAGGTTACTGTTACCCGGATCATTTTCTACAATGACCACCTCATAATCAGGAGCTTCCGTCTGACGAAGCACACTATCCAAAGCCTCCTTTATATAGGGAGCCTTATAAGTGGGTATGACAACAGAAACAAGAGGGTCTTGGCTCTTTACATCCGAAAACAAAAGATTAGACTTTACATTCTTATATTTCTCAAAGCTGTTCACATATTCAAAAAAATCCTTGCTTTTAAAAGGATATTCAAATTTTATTGCCATATCATATTTTTATTGAAAGATTTCTATTAAAAGTCTCCATCACATTTTTATAGGGATATATAATTTTCAATAGTTTACCTATGTCACACTTCAAATCCATTATTTCATTCTCCCTGTAAGGCATTGCACCATAATGCACTGCTGACGCAGAATGCAACTCCGATTTATATAATTCTATAATTGATTTCAATGAAATGCTGCTTCCACTACTCACATTCACTATCTCGCCTATACATTCCCTATAGTTCTCAAGCAAGCCGTGAATATCCTCTGCAAAATCATCCACATAAATAAAATCGCGTTTTTGTTCGCAAGGAGAAACATTCAAAGGTTCGCCATTCCGAAGCTTGTCTATTACATAAGGAATAAACTTATTTTTATTTTGTCCCGGTCCGAACAGATTGC
>ERZ838839.3340-NODE-3340-length-10332-cov-11.266517_pt1 | contig 10332 bp, 8 predicted proteins | sample MGYA00519909_ERZ838839 | MGnify/ENA primary metagenome ERZ838839 (study PRJEB31850, sample SAMEA3708843) | human gut metagenome | biome: human gut; feature: human-associated habitat; material: faeces | place: China | collected 2014 ... | reverse complement strand
GACAAACAAAAGTATACTCTTTCTCTTTTAATATTTTAAGCGCATCAAGCAATACGATTACTCCCTTACTTATCAATAAATTAGACAAAAAAAGTAAATGAGGGATAACATTATTGCGTCTTGCTTCCATTTCTTCTTTACATGAGCGTGGTATACCATTCGGACAAATATATACATCTTCTCTTTTTACATACTTGGCCATATCTTTATAAAGATTCTCTGCCAACAGAATTACTTTCAGATTGCTGAAAAAACGTTTATAGAAGAAGTTATAAACCCATTTACTCTGATAAACCGAAACGCCTTTATTGTGATAATGAGCTATGACTTTGCACCTCATACTTTTCAGCATCTGCACTACAATAAAGTCTTTAAAAAAGGCTTTTCCTCCAGCATTCGGAGTGATATAAACCAATTCGGGACGGATTTCTCTTACAACGTGAGAAATCTGCTTTAGAAGAAAGAAATACTTCAACAGCTTTTTAAAACTTATATGCCCAATATCAGACAAACTTCCTGCTGTAGCTAAATTTATACAATAGCAATCGAAAGAAGAGTTTATCAACTCACTTTCCTGAATGTATTTCCCCATCATGGCGGCGCCATGGATGGGAGGAGGAAGGTGAAGAATAAAAAAAAATTTAGTAAGCATAAACTATGTTATCAAAATTATTTTATATATTTTCTTTTAGACTTCATCCACGCATTTGTTAGGAAACATGGGATATGATCTTTAAAAAATTGCACCCACCCGTATCTTAAATAAGTCCAAACAAGAACCCATCCATAATACCATCTTTGAGCTATACCTTTTATTTCTAAAAGTTCTTTATGCAACAACAAAGGATTAGTAGCAGAAAGACCATATTGACCATTGTATCGAGACACAGTCTGAGGAATATATTGAAATGCTATTTCATCTCTTTTTAACCTAAAGAAAAAGTCAAAATCAGCAACTATTTTAAACTTCAAATCAAACCTATATTTCTTCAGTAACTCTGTTCGTACAAATGAAGATTGATGAATAAAAGGCATTACAAAATTATTTTTAAAGTCTTTTGGTTGTGAAATACCACACCCAAAATCATAAATCTGCAAAGTATTACCATAACACACTCCTGTTTCATCAGAAATATCACTACTAAAAAAATCCTCTAACGTAGTATCCGAATAAAAACAATCACCAGCATTCATATAATTAATCCACTCACCAATAGCTATATTTACTCCTTTATTCATTGCATCATAAGTTCCTCTATCTTTTTCGGAAATATATGTAAATGGAATACCTTTTAATACAAATTTTATCTTAGATTTTTCTAATAATTCCACTGAATTATCAATACTTCCACCATCAATTACGATATATTCAAAATTATTATATGTTTGTTTCAAGACTGATTCTATCGTTTTTCCAAGGTCAATTTCTGCATTGTAGCAAACTGTTATAACACTAACTTTTCTCATTCCTCCAATTAAAATAAATACCCTATCTACTTATATAAGCTAAAGCCTTATCTAACATGTCCGTAAAAGACAAATTCATTAAATTATCTTTTAACTTAACACAGGATTTATTCTTTATTTTTTTTATCTGTTTATCCAATAACCGGGCAAGCTCTTCTACCGAATACGGATCAAAGATCTCTCCATTCGCTCCTGAAATTATAATAGAAGAAGAACCCGCCTTTTCAGATACCAAAGAATAACATCCTGCAAGTAGCGCCTCATTGGTAACGGCTCCAAATGGCTCCTGAACACTCGGTAAAACAAAAATATCAGCAATGTTATACCAAGCTAGCAATTCATTCCCTTCTTTTCTACCAACAAAAAGAACCTTTGTTCCCATCTTTTTGTCTAACAGTTCTAAGCTTTTCCGGCATTCACCATCACCTACAATCACTAGTTTAGCAAACTCTTTTACAGATGAATAAGCTTCTATTAGCTGGGACACATTCTTTAATGCTATTAATCTACCCACAAAAAGAATCACCTTATGTCCCTCCAACCCGTACTTTCGATTGATTTTCTCACTTAATGGCAAAAGGCTAGCATATATGTTTCTCAGTCTTTTCTCATCTGCAATAATAGGCATCCACACTCCTTTTTTATAACGTTTTTGATACCAAGTAGCCACCTTGTTATCAACCAAGAATAGATTATCTAATAAAGGAGTAATCATTTTTCGTGCCCATCGATGCTGGATGGAAAAATCATTTCCCATCAGCATATCATAACTGTCATCACAAATAGATATAATCTTATATTTATAACCAAATATTTTTTTAACAAACAATATTTGAATGGCCAATATAGAAAACTCCGGCACAAATATGTATTCGGGCTGATACAACTTTATGATTTCCCTTAACCCATATATAATCTGTCTCTTCCCTATATGACCACATCTCAAAAAATGAGGTTTGTAACAACATTGGCTATACAAGGAAATTATCTCAAAATTCTCTAAAGCTATATCTTGATATTGAAAAAAGATTTCACAATTGAAATGAGTATACAGATAGTTGTATAAATCTATCCGATAAGGAGCTATACATACCCCCAACATAAGATTGCGCATAAGCTTTTTAAATTATTTAGTAAGATCTGTTTTACATTAGCCATTTATTCAATCGCATTTTAATGATAGCATACATTAAAACACATTCTACAAGTATTACAAGCATTACCATAACCAAAGGTTCTATAGCTATAGGTATATGATAAACAAACGAAAATTTCAGGAACAAGGAAATAAACATGAAATGACTCAAATAGATACCGTAACTAGTTTTACTTATATATCGTATAATATCAGAAAATATGCCACTCTGTTTAAATTTCATTGTTACCATCACACTAAACAAAAACAATGTGCTAACAACTAACTGCAAATTACAAAACGGTATACCAACATATCCAGTCAACATAAATACACCACATGAAATACCTAGTCCGATTCTTGCTATAATTTTAAAATACGCCAAAGGTTGTAAATAAACACAAATTATATACCCCCATAAAAAGTAAAATATATAAAGTAAATTCTGACAGGCAAAACGATTTGTAACACTCACGTTGGGAAAAAGTTCGACAAACAGATAAATGACAGATACCAATCCTACCATATAGAAAACAAGACTACGATCACCGCCACTTAGAATCTTACGTAAAAGTGGAGTTATCAAATACAAACCTAATATCAGATATACATACCAATAAATACCATACACACCGCTTGTCACATATTTATATATAAAAAAAGTAAACCATTCCATAGGATTTCTCCCCCCCTCTTGTACATATAAAATAGCATATACAAGCATACTCCATAAAAAGAAAGGTAACAATATACGACGTATTCTTTTAATAAAGAAAACAGATAACGACTCTTCTTTTGTAAGAAGCAGACTACCACTTAACATAATAAACAAAGGTACTCCTGAATATATAAAAGTATCTAATACAGTTTTCACTAAACGAGGAAAGATTGATAAATTCACCATTCCATCTATCAATGCCATACTATGAATACAAATAACAAATACAATTGCAACACAACGTATGAAATCAAAAGATAAATTTCTTTTCATTTTAATTTTTCAAAGTTTTCAACCCTCCATTGAGAGACTCCTAAGTAAGGATGATATCCTTTCTAACTACATAATAATTAATAGTTTTACTTTTCTTTATAAAACCTATATCTGTAACGTAAGTTAAAAAGGACACTATAAACCTTATAAACATCACCACCACTGAACTTGGACAAATATCCCCAAATACGAGTATTACGTTTCTTCGCACAAATTAAAGAAGATATAATAGAGTGATTTCTGTTCACATAGTTTCTGACATAATCACATAAAGTAGCGTCATCGCAACTTTTAGTTAAAAATAAAAGTTCATTCACACAATCAGCAACACAATTCCTCCAACTCTTCTTATCCTTTGAACATACATACCTAGAAGAAAAAGAGAGCAATTCATTGATAACAAAACATAAATCATAACAACGTTTAGGGTTCACATAATGAGTTATAGATCCCTCACGCACCAATCTATGATAAACAGGAATATCATATGGGCATACTTCATTAGCCATATAGAGAGTACAAGGGGTAAAAAGAGAATCTTCATGAAAAATACCTTTTGCAAATGACAGTCCATTTCTGACAAGGAACTCCCTAGAATATATAAAGAATGGAACACAATGAGGATATTCTCGCAAAGACAATTCCCGGCCATTGCTTGAATGACACATCGTTTCTATCTTTTCCTTAGTTATTCCATCACTATTTTCCTCGTAAGAACGAGTAAAATACAAAATATCACAATCTTTAAGAGATTGAACTATATTCCCTAAAACATTTTCACTCACCCAATCATCCGAATCAAAAAACCACACATATTCTCCACAAGCTTCTTTCATTCCTGTGTTTCTAGCCTGTGATAGTCCTTGATTTTCCTGATTAATAATTCGGATTCTTAAATCATCAAAATTCTGCTGAATTAATTTTATGCTTCTATCTTCTGTACCATCATTAACTATGATTATTTCATAATCAGCATAATCCTGACAAAGTAAAGAGGATATACATTTTATAATATATTTTTCTACATTATAAACAGGAACAATTATTGATAATTTCATAAAAGCTTATGCTAAATTTCTTTTTAAATACTCCATAGATATTTGTCTCATCTTATCAAGACAATATTGTATTTTTGTACCATCCATTTGAATAAAAAAATCAATGTCGTTTAAATTTGTATTTTTAATAACAGCACAACAAGATGCTCCACAAAGTTTTAATAAATTTATAATTCTATTATCTCCATTTGATTCATCATTAACAACAGCATACAAAGGCTTAGCAAAATTAAGAGAAAAGGCAACCCCATGAAAAGATGTTGTAACAACCACAGAAGCTTTTGAAAAAAGATAAAGGAAATCTGAAGGGGAAACACCCCCTTGAAAATTTCTAACTTTTTTTAACCGAATAGCGTATTTTAAAGGCATTTCTATACAAACAATCCTATACCCCGTTTTCTCCTGTAACTTATTTATAAATTGAATAACGTAAGGATAAGGATTATAAGCGTAATCTAACACATAAACCAATATATATGGATAATCTATTTCAAGTTTGCTTTGCTTTATAAGCGATAAATAATCCTTCTTTTTCAACAATAATGTGGGATCCAAAGTCACAATAGCTTTTCTACCTAAAAATTTTTCTATAACTTCAACTCCATCTTTCTCTCTTACAGAGAAAGCTTTAAATGCAGATAAATATTTCCGAGCATTTTTCTCATACTCTATAGAAAATTTAAGTTGAGCAAAACTCGAAGCATAACTAAAACAGATACTATTATTTGATAAAAAATCAAGAAAAAAAGTATTGTCATCATAAATATACTTTGGATTCCAAACTTGGTCACTACCCACTATATATACATCATACAACGGTGGATCCTTTTTTATTGCATCTGAATCAGCATAATATTTAGATAAGACATAATTATTTTTCCAAAAATCTTCAAATACATTTCTTTTCTTTTTTAATGGAAAACCTTTCAATGTTTGAAACAATAAATAAACTGATTTGCGCAAAAATCCAACTTTATGTCTTAAATGTGCTTTATTTGGAAAAATATAATCTATTAATTCTACCTCATAACCCATTTTCTGTATCACTATCTGAGTAGCATAAGCTTGCAAAGCAGAACCAAAATTCAAAACTTTATGCATTGTTAATACTCCTACTTTCATAATATCTTATTCTTATTAACTATTCGATTTTGTTTCTCTTGTAATAAAAATTTCATTCTTCCTAAATAATAAAAAAGTAAAGTACTGCTAATTATCATTGACGGACTAGAATATGACATAGTATACACCATCGAAATCAATATAAAAGCAGCTATATATTTAAAAGAATTAGAATAAGGTTTATTTTTTGCTCGCAGAATAATAACGACAATTTTAAGACAATATATTAATTGAAAAAATAACCCCACATATCCATACTGAAATAATACATCAAAAAAATCACTGTGTGCACCAACCGCAAGTCCCCAAGCCTTATACATCAGCATATTGACAGTCCCTGTTCCCATTCCAAAAAGAACTACAAAAATTCCCATGTCAGACCATATTTCATACCCTTTAATCCAAGCCCCGACACGTCCAGACCCCAATGATTCTGTATCATCCTCTATCATTCTGTTTACTAAATAATCAATGGTTGTAGGGTAATAAGCAATTACTATTACATAAATTATAAAGCACATAACGGTTAGTAAGGCAAAAATCTTGATTTTTGCAAAAAAGCCATTATGCAAAATGGTAATAACTAAAACAGCTCCCATAATAGACACTAAAGGCCCCCTCTTTCCTGTTATCAATATACCAACTAAAATAATTAAAACTGCTAAAGGAATAATAACCTTATGCCTTTTAAACAAAAATAATATACCAGTTAATGATGCTAATATATAAGGATTAATATTAATGAATTCAGCAGCAACAGATGAATCAGTAACAACACTCACCATATCAAATGAAAAAGAGAGTTGCTTAAAAAATAAATAAAGAACCAAGCATAATCCGATAGCAGCCATTCGTTTTTCAAAAGATGTAAAATCCACCTTTTTACTTAACCCATATACATAAAAAGCATTTGCACAAAAAACCCAACCAATTTGCACTAAATAAACGAAAGTTATATGAGGTATCCCCCTTAATATTGCTACTAAATAATGTATTGATAAATAAACAAGAAAAATATTAATTGATTTAAGTAGGTTACTAGAATTTATTGATTTAATTGCCAATGTCCAATTACGATACAATATATAAGAACACAACACTATTATAGTAATATACGAAATAAAGACTTTGCTATAATTATCTGCAATAAGCAAATGTGGCAAAACGACAACAACAATTATAAAATTTATCAAAACAACCAACGACCCTACTTTAGTCATAAAATACCTTTCATTACAAGTTAATGAAACTATAGTTCTTCTTCTTGACTGAGCCAATACGCCCCAATAAAATCATCCTATTTTTCTAATTATTCGTATTATGAAACGTAATAGAAGCTCTATTCGGAACAGCACATTCCAAGAAAATTTATTATTAAAAAAACGACTTTTTAACATTCGATATGCTATATACTGCATATACGCCTGCTCACAATTTTTCTGCATTTGTCCTTCCGCAACCACTTCGAATGGATGTTCAATCAGCGTACAATTAAGTGAACGGACAATCTCATCTCCTTTAGGTGTATAAGCAATAACTGCACTTACACCATCTTCGTCATGTTGATAGGTCTTCCCCCAAAGATCACCAATACGAATATCAGCACTAGACGCTTTGTATTTATATTTACATTTTTTACTACATGCTGGATTACTACAATAATCGCCTAAAAATAATTTATAAAATATATCACCTTGTGACAGTCGAGAATTTAGATAGTTCTTTTTTTCTTTCATTAATAAACTATAAGAATTTTGCCAATCTACTTTCTCACCGTATTTTTCTTTACCATCAATGCCTATAGACCAAGAATCATGCCAGCCTGTCTGTTTGTTACGCCAAGAGGCGTAAATAACTTTGCCCACTTTCTTCTCTATTATAGCAAGATACTTTTTCCATACCAACATAGAAGGGACGCTATGACAGAAAAAGTCCATTAAGACAAAATTATCTTCAACCTTGAATTTACGAATATAACGACGAAAAGAATCTATCTGACAAGGGGTACCAGTTATCAAATACTTTTGTTTTTTGTTTATTTTACAAAATCCATCTACTGTATAACTTTGTATATATTTACTTCCTATTGAGGGAATAAGTTCCTCTATTGTAGTTGCTACATAATGTTCCGCACGAATCTTTTCCGCATTATATCTAACCGCACAAACTTTATATCCGCTAGATATAAGACTTTTTCCTAGCTCAAATCCAACTCCACCACTACTACATTTACGCCTTACAACAGCATCATTGCTCCAAGCTGCATAACTATGCTTTGCTTTTCCATATTGAGAACTCAATTCGCAGTGATTATATGCACATATTTCTACACATAATCCACAATCTGTACATAATTGCATATCCATAATATATGGTTCATAAAAACCATCTTCATTTAAACGTATATCAATAATCCGTTTTGTACAAGCAACAGCACAGACACCACACCCATAACAATTCTTTATATGAGAAACATTCATCACTACACAATTAAAACTTATATTTACAGTTTTCTTAATAAAAAATTTGTAACTCTTTTATTATTTACCCTCCATCTTTCTATAAAATAATAAGGCAAAAAACGATGAATAGGCATGTGCCCAACCTTTTCATAAAGATACAAATCACATTTTTTTAATGACTCATCAAGTAATCGACAAGATACATCATCATAGTCTTCGTTCGATTGCTTAATTAAGAAAATTTTATATAATACAAAACAACGTCCTATTATACGACTTGAAAGATACTTTATCCTATTTTCAGACAAAGTCAATCTATCAAAGTGCGCATAATAATCCATCATCCTTAAAACACTTTTCAAAGTGTGAGAATAACATTTCAATACAATATCTGCATTCATTGTTTGCCCTTCTCGTCCCAATACATATTGATATATATTCAACGGATAATAAATAATATCTTTCAAGAAAAAAAAAGGAAAAAATATCCATTCTTGATCCGTGTAAGAAATACCTTCTGTTTGTTTATAATCCATATCTCTCAGCAACTTCGTTTTATAAGTAATCCCATGCATTTGTACAAACCTTATAGGCATATCATCTATTTGTACTATTTTTCCAATAGTTTTATCTGACATCGTTCTAATAAGTTTTCTTTTGTCACTTTGCACTACTGTATAATCCGTCAAGACAGCATCCGCATCTAATGACAATAATAATTCTACAAATTTTGAGAATTCCAATTTATTAAAATAATCATCCGAATCAAGTACCTTAACATATTTACCTTTTGCCTTTTTCAAGCCACAATTAATACAAGAACCGTAATTCCCATTCGGTTTATCTATAACACGAATTACATTAGGAAAATTCATTTCATACTGATGACCTATATCTGAAGACTTATCTTCACTCCCATCATTTACAATGATTATATCTAAATTATCAAATTTTTCTTTTATAATCAAGGAGTCCAAACAGCGTGGCAACAAATCTTCCATATTATATGTTGGTATAATTATAGATAATATTTTTTCCATTTTCATATTACAATAGCTCATTAAATTTTCAACTTACATTTTATGTTATGAAACTACACTAATTTAAACTTTTATCTGCATATTAAAATCAATATACTCTGTGCTTTGTTGTAAGTTTCAAAGCTTCAGAATTTAGAATAAATCCATTAAAAATTAACACAATGAATTTTTACCTAAGATATTGTTTAACATTTCACCTAATTCCTCTTTATCAAACCACACAATGTCATTCCGATAAAATTTCTCAAACACAATAATATAATTGCATATACAAATACACCAACAATTATCATCAAAAGCAAAGTAGCAATACTATTTAAATGCAATAATGATATAAGACATAAACAGCCTCCCATCACAACACTTCCTAACACATAATGCAAATGTTCTTTCTTAAAAAACTGAATAGGAATATACCTTCTCCCAATAATGAACATGGAAACAGTAACAGCTACTTCCGCCAACATATAAGCCACTGCCGTACCATTATGTCCATAAACAGGAATCAGTAATACATTCAACACCACGTTCACTACCGCACCTATGAATGTGCAAAGAATAACAATATTTATTCTACCCATCGGATAAAGCACCTGAAGCCCCATTACACCCGAAATGCCTACCATTAAAATATTCAAAGCTACTATTTGTGAAGTTAATATAGCTGGGGCAAAACTTTCACCACTTAACAATAGAATAACACTAGGACTAGTAAATATCAATCCCACAGTCAAGGGCATTGCCAAAGCTAAAATAAAATCGTATGATTTCTGAATCAAGACCTTAAATTCATCCATCTTATTTTCAGCTATCAAATTGGAAGTGCGTGGCATAATTACCGCTCCCAAAGAACTAGAAAGACTCATAGTTATGACTAGAATTTTAGTTGCAGCCGTAAAATATCCCACAGCCTCAGCATCTTTCATAAAACCCAATAATACATTGTTTAATTGAAGATAAATACTAACAATGACATTAAAAGCAAAAATATGTATAGCCGGCTTTAAATGACTGAAAGGATGCAACGCCCTAAATTCAATCATATCCTTATGCAGAT
>ERZ838839.3329-NODE-3329-length-10362-cov-3.363054_pt1 | contig 10362 bp, 9 predicted proteins | sample MGYA00519909_ERZ838839 | MGnify/ENA primary metagenome ERZ838839 (study PRJEB31850, sample SAMEA3708843) | human gut metagenome | biome: human gut; feature: human-associated habitat; material: faeces | place: China | collected 2014 ... | reverse complement strand
AAGCCAGTCATTTGCAATTGCTCCCATTGTTTTCCTCCACAAATCAATTGATACGCACACTGATGCCGCGTTCCTTCAAATATCGTTTTAAATCTGCAATCTCAAGCTCCTTATAATGGAACAAACTTGCCGCAAGCGCAGCATCTGCCTTTCCATCTGTGAGCGCCTGATAAAAATGTTCCTTCGTTCCTGCACCACCAGATGCAATAACTGGAACACTAACTGCCTCTGATACTTGTCTTGTCAGCGCAATGTCGTAGCCTGTCTTCATACCGTCGCAGTCCATACTTGTTAGAAGAATTTCTCCTGCACCCATTCTTACAGCCTTTGCTGCCCACTCTACTGCATCAAGTCCAGTATCAATACGGCCTCCGTTTTTATAAACATTCCATCCGCTGCCGTCTGCTCTTTTTTTTGCATCAATCGCCACAACTACACACTGACTTCCAAATTTATCAGCTGCATCACTTATAAGCTGCGGTGTATTGATAGCAGATGAATTGATTGATATTTTATCTGCGCCCTCACGAAGAAGCATACGAAAATCCTCTACTGTACGGATTCCGCCGCCTACAGTAAATGGAATAAATACCTTCTGTGCTACCCTGCGCACCATATCAACCACAATGTTTCTGGAATCACTTGACGCTGTAATATCAAGAAATACCAGCTCATCTGCACCTAGCGCATCATAAGCTGCCGCTATCTCAACTGGATCTCCGGCATCCTTTAAATTCACAAAATTAACACCCTTTACCACCCGTCCGTCTTTTACGTCCAGACAGGGAATGATTCTCTTTGTAAACATTGATCTCGTTCTCCCTTCTGCCCAGTCCGTTACAGGCTGATGAAATTCTTCAGAATCTGAAGTCCCACACGACTGCTCTTCTCCGGATGGAACTGACAGGCAAAAATATTGCCGTGCTCCACCGATGCATGAATCTGCACGCCGTACTCCGATGTCGCCACAACTATTTCCGGATTTTTAGCCTTCAGATAGTAGGAATGAACAAAGTATACATAAGATCCGTTCTCCACGCTCTTAAAGAGACGGCTGTCCGGACGGATTTCAAGAGAATTCCATCCCATATGCGGAATCTTGAGTCCCTCTGCCGGCGGAATTCTCAGAATCTCTCCCGGAAGGATTCCAAGTCCCTCCACACCCTCGCTCTCATCACTCCGCTCAAACAGAAGCTGAAGTCCCAGGCAGATTCCGAGAAACGGTGTGCCCTTTGCCGTCACTTCACGAATCACATCCACGAGACCATACTGTCTCAAGCGCTCCATTGCATCACCAAATGCTCCGACTCCCGGAAGAATCACCTTGTCTGCACTGCGGATCACATCTGGATCACGCGTCACAGTCGGTTTCTCTCCCAATGATGTCAGCGCTTTTTCTACGCTTTTTAAATTTCCTGCATCATAATCAATGATTGCTATCATCTGTTCTCTGCCTCCAGACACTCTTTCCCGACATCCTGCGGACAAATTTAATCTTTCTATCGCTGTGACATTTCTCGATTGCAGAACTTTTGTCACGGTATCTTCCCTCCGCTCTGCGTCCGCTGAAACGCCACGATCACTACGGATACTTCAACAGTTTAACACACACCAGTTATTTTCACAACTTTTGTTTCTTCGTTTGTACATTCAAGATGGAGTTGTGATTTTTACTTTATGGCACACTTTTATTTTACGGCTCATCCAGCGCGAGCGTGTTTGCGCGTATTTTCCCGCCGTCTTTCGCCTTAGCTAGGTATCTTACATTTTCGTATGATTATATTTCAATCATATCTGATTTTTAATCTGATTCACCCACTCAACCGAATTCTCCTTAATTCCAACTGCGCGATCTGCCAGTTCCTGCGTGATCTGTGGGAATTGGGCATGTACACGGCAGAGATGCGATTTGCGGTTAAAAAATGCTGTCTTCTCAAATGGGAAACGAATGACTCCCGGATTGCCAAATCCCGCTCCCAATTCCAAAATCAAAGTCTCGCGGTTCAAAGTGCGCGTCAGCCACTGCGTATAACGATTCCACTGTGGCAGGTATCCCTCCTCAATATAAGGATTTGCCTCGACTGTATTTCCAGTCAGCGGTGCTCCGCAGTGTGGACAGATATCATTCGGGACCTCGCCCGGCTCCCAGATGTCCTTCGTACAAGCGGCGGAACACTGTCTCCACGTCTCATTTCCACAAGGAGCTACAATCCTCTGCCATCTGGTATCTTCCGGACGCTTCTTGGATGGAAACAGACGTTCCATCACCGCAAGTGTCTCTGCATTCTCCGACGGACAGGAAACTGCATCTTCCTCTTTATCCGTTGAAATCACGTTCTCTGCCTTGCTTCCAAGCGAAGTCTCATAGATCAGCGCATCCGTTGCAAGCGTCACAATAAAATAATCTTTATTCTGAAGCATCTGATACAGTTTCTCGTATGCTCTCACCAGCTCTTCCCGGCGTTCTTTTGCATCCTCGCCCTGACGATTCCACTTCCACTCCTCGCCAAGTCCGACTAACACTTTTTCTGCCCCCGCAAGCTGTTCCTGAATTTCATCAATTTTTTCTATCATTTCATCCTCTTGTCCTTCCTTATGTCTGAGTCTTATTTTATCACAGGCTTTTCTCTCTTGCAAACTGAGAACAAACATTAAGACATTTACAACACAAAAGGGGAGCCGAAAAAGCACCAAAAAAATCATTAGAGAAAACATCAAAGAACATCAAAGCCCAAAAGCAATAAACATCTCTGCACACATCCTATCGCTCTACCCCCACTTTCACGCACTCCCTATTGCAAACTTTTTCTCACTATGATACGATGTTCTTGTATCCTGACGCCAAAAAACTATGAAACTATTTTGAGGAGAAAGGTTCACCTATTTTATTTTCTATTCAAAATTCACATTCTGTAACTATGATATTTGATATTTTTGTGCTTCCATTCAACGAATATCAGCAAATAACTTTGACTTGAATTTTGCGAATCTGGATTCACACTACCAATCCACAAATCGTTACAGTCTTTTTTGCGTCCTGGATTCTAAAATTGTTTCTGTTCACCCACACGTGTCTAGCACTATGAACATGAACAGTAGCCTAAAAACATCTTTATATGCCAGGAGGACTCTGTCGCACATGAAAACACCAGAATCAAAACTGCACACAGAACATGCTCCGTCTCCTGCTGAGGAAACACGGATCGCCGTCATTGGAATCGTTGTGGAAAATTCAGATTCCGTTGAAGCGCTCAACGACATTCTGCATGAGTATCGCACTTTCATCATCGGACGCATGGGAATTCCCTATCGTCAAAAGCAGTTGAGCATCATCAGTATCGCGATCGATGCCCCCCAACCGGTGATCTCCGCACTGTCAGGAAAGATCGGAAAACTGCCCGGAGTTAGTTCCAAGGCGGCCTATTCGGGAGTGAAATCATGAATGACTTGAAAAACATAACGAACATGACGAATTTAGACTTAATGGCAATCGCCAAGACTCTGGTTCGCGAACACGATCTTCCCGATGAGGATCTCCGTCTCCTGATTGACGGACGAAACGAGGATGATGGGCGCATCCGCGCATTTTTAAAGAAGAAAGCATCTGAGTGCTGTGCCCGTTACTACCATGAGGAAGTCTTTCTGCGCGGACTGATTGAGTTTACCAACTACTGCAAAAATGACTGCTTCTACTGCGGAATTCGCCGTAGCAATCCACATGCAGACCGCTACCGCCTGAGTTTCGACGAGATTCTCTCCTGCTGTCGCCAGGGATATGATCTCGGTTTCCGCACCTTTGTGCTTCAGGGCGGAGAAGATCCCTATTTCACAGACGAGCGGATGGAGAAAATCGTCTCCGCAATCCGTGCCGAATACCCGGACTGTGCGATCACACTGTCTCTCGGTGAGCGAAGCGAGGAGAGCTATCAGCGACTGTTTGATGCCGGCGCTGACCGCTACCTGCTCCGCCATGAGACTGCCTCAAAATCTCACTACGAGAAGCTCCATCCCGAGCAGATGAGTTTTGACAATCGCATGAAATGTCTCGAGACACTGCGCCGAATCGGTTACCAGACAGGCTGTGGCTTCATGGTTGGTTCTCCGTATCAGACAACTGCGGATCTCGTGAAAGATCTGCGTTTTCTCAAAATATTTCAGCCTCACATGGTTGGCATCGGCCCATTTCTCCCACAGAAAGATACGCCATTTGGAGAGATGCCTGCCGGAAGCGTCGAGTTGACGCTGTTTCTTCTGTCCGTGATCCGCCTTCTGCTCCCGAAAGTACTCCTGCCAGCAACGACTGCTCTCGGAACCGCACAGTCCGATGGACGCGAGGAGGGACTTCGCTCCGGTGCAAACGTCATCATGCCGAATCTCTCACCCGTCGGAGTTCGCAAAAAATATGCGCTCTACGACAACAAGATCTGCACCGGTGAGGAGGCTGCCGAATGTCGTGGCTGTCTCGAGCGCCGTGTCACAAGCGCCGGATTTCACATTGTGTCCTCACGCGGAGACAGTCTGATCGGAATCGAGTAAAAGATTCCTATCAAAAAAATAAAATTATAAAAACGCTCTGACAGGAAAGCCGGATTTTTGACTTTGAAAATTTTTAGTCCCGAAAAAATGCTGAACATATCGTGTTCGATCAAGGGGAAGTAGAAATCTCGCTGACCTGCAAGAAAGGAAAATATTATGTACGCATACAATCCAAAATCTCTGAAAGCGGAGGAATTCATCAACCATCAGGAAATTCTTGACACACTCGCATACGCGGAGGCCAACAAGGACAATCTCGAGCTGATTGATCAGATCATTGAGAAGGCAAAGCTCTGCAAGGGTCTAACTCACCGTGAGGCCTCCGTTCTTCTCGCCTGCGAAAATCAGGAGAAAATTGAGGAACTCTACACGCTCGCAGAAGAGCTGAAAAAGAAATTCTATGGCAACCGCATTGTCATGTTTGCCCCGCTCTACCTCTCCAACTACTGCGTCAACGGCTGTGTTTACTGCCCTTACCACAGCAAGAACCGCCATATCGCGCGCAAGAAGCTGACACAGCAGGAGGTCGCCGCTGAGGTCACTGCTCTTCAGGATATGGGACATAAGCGTCTTGCCATCGAGGCCGGCGAAGATCCGCTCCACAACCCGATCGAGTACATTCTCGAGTGTATCAATACGATCTACTCCATCAAGCACAAGAACGGAGCGATCCGCAGAGTCAATGTCAACATTGCAGCCACGACTGTGGAGAATTACCGAAAGCTCAAGGAAGCCGGAATCGGAACCTACATTCTGTTCCAGGAGACCTATCACAAAGAGAGCTATGAGACCCTTCACCCGACCGGTCCGAAGCACGACTACTGCTACCACACCGAAGCGATGGACCGCGCGATGGAGGGTGGCATCGATGATGTCGGTCTCGGTGTTCTCTTTGGTCTGGAGCTGTACAAGTATGAGTTTGCCGGTCTTCTGATGCACGCTGAACATCTTGAAGCCGTTCACGGAGTCGGCCCGCACACGATCAGCGTTCCGCGAATCAAGCGCGCTGACGACATTGATCCAAACACCTTCGACAATGGAATCAGCGATGAGATCTTTGCCAAACTCTGCGCTCTGATCCGCGTTGCCGTTCCTTACACCGGCATGATCATCTCCACGAGAGAGAGCCAGAAAGTCCGCGAGAAAGTCATTCGTCTCGGTGTCTCCCAGATCAGTGGTGGTTCCCGCACCTCCGTCGGCGGTTATCAGGAGGAAGTTCGCCCAACAGATACCGAACAGTTCGATGTATCCGATCAGAGAACGCTCGATGAGGTTGTGAAATGGCTGATGGAGCTTGGGTATATTCCGTCGTTCTGTACTGCCTGCTACCGTGAGGGACGCACCGGCGACCGCTTCATGAGTCTTTGCAAGAGCGGACAGATCCAAAACTGCTGTCATCCGAACGCGTTGATGACGCTGAAAGAGTATCTGATGGACTACGCATCCGAGGATACGAAAAAGATCGGTGAGGCACTGATTCAGGCAGAACTCTCAAATATTCCGAAAGAAAAGGTTCGCGAAATCTGCGCTGACCACTTAAAGAAAATCGAAGAGGGAATCCGCGATTTCCGCTTCTAATTTCGTTACTTTATCATTTCGATTTATGAGAGGATCTATTATGGGATTGAATGCAACTCCATCCGCTGAGCGGATTCATATCGGATTTTTCGGGCGACGAAATGCCGGAAAATCCAGTATCGTCAACGCAATCACCGGTCAGCAAATGTCTGTCGTCTCTGATACAAAGGGAACGACGACAGACCCGGTAACAAAATCTATGGAACTTCTCCCACTTGGTCCGGTTGTGATCATTGATACGCCCGGATTCGACGATGAGGGAAGTCTCGGAAAACAGCGCATCAAACGTGCCCGACAGATCTTAAACCGCGCCGACTGTGCGGTTCTCGTCGTGGACGGCACGGAAGGAATCGGTGCTTCCGATCAGGAACTTCTTGATCTCTTTAAAGAAAAAGATCTTCCATTTCTCATCGTTTTTAACAAATGCGACCTTTCTGCATTTCAAAATTCAAAGAAGCACGATTTACCTGCAACAGACACTGAAATTTCAGGCACTGGAATTTCAGGCGCTGAGATTCCAAATGCCAATATTGAGGGCACCAACATCTTACCCGCTAATATTCTCAGTGTCAGTGCACAAAAAAACATCGGCATTCAGGAGTTAAAAGAGCGCATTGCCTCCCTGGTTCACACCGGAAAGCCCACCCGCAACCTTATCCGCGATCTATTGCATCCCGGCGATCTCGTGATTCAGGTCATCCCGATCGATGAGTCCGCGCCGAAGGGACGACTGATTCTGCCCCAGCAAATGATGATCCGCGAGGTCTTAGAATCTGGCGCAATCTCCATTGTCTGCCGGGAAACCGAGCTTGAAGAGACGCTTGCCCGTTTTCAGGCAGGTGGAATCCAGCCCGCTATGGTTATCACCGACAGTCAGGCGTTCGGTCTCGTGAGCCGTCTCGTCCCCGACGAGCTTCCGCTAACCTCCTACTCGATTCTGATGGCGCGCTACAAAGGATTTTTAGAGACAGCGGTTCGCGGTGTCTCTGCAATCTCCACGCTGAAAGACGGCGATCGAATTTTGATCTCCGAGGGCTGTACCCATCACCGCCAATGCGGAGATATCGGAACCGTCAAGATTCCCGGCTGGCTCCATAAATGCACCGGAAAATCGCTTGAGATTGAGACAAGTTCCGGTCTCGGCTTCCCGGAAGACCTGTCAAAATTTAAGCTGGTGATTCACTGCGGTGGATGTATGCTCAACGAGCGTGAGGTTCTCTACCGACAGAAATCAGCGCTCGATGCCGGAATTCCGTTTACGAATTATGGCATCACGATTGCATTTATGAAAGGAATCTTAAAGCGCAGTCTTGGACTCTTCCCGGAGCTTGCAAAACTCGTACCGTAATGCGATCCGGTATGTTTCTCCACGGTATTGCAATCTCTAGGTATCGATTATATAGTTAGTTACTTTGCGCCCTTACAAAATATTTTTTCATTTTACAGGATAACTGATAACATTTCCTATCATACAAGAAAGCGACAGCCCGACGAACTTTTTCCCGTCGGACTGTCGCTTTTCTTCCTGTTCACGCGCACATACCCAATAATTCTCTTTTCTTTCTGTTACTGGCGAAGCCCCTTGCTGTTAAGTGTATATCCGTCTACAACCGTGTCATGCGCCATCGTGCCGTCCTCATTCAGGTAATAATACTTTCCCGGCTGATCCATGATCCATCCTGTCTGCACCGCACCTGTCTTATCTGCATAATACCAGTTATCGTCCCAGACAAACCATCCTGTCGCAAGCATTCCATTGTCTTCATCGAGATAGTAGTGAACTCCATCTACGGTCTGCCAGCCACCCAGGCGATATCCATTTTCATCGAACAGATACCAGACTCCCTGAATTCTCTGCCAACCACCGGTGAGAAACTCTCCATCTTCGGTCTCATACTTTGTTCCCTCAAGATAGTTGCGCCACTTTCCACCGGTGATTCCCTGAACCTGATTTTCCTTAAAATCTGCGGTCGGAGAGGCAACCCAGTCTCCGGATTTCACATACTGCTGTTCACTGAGTTTCGGAACTGCCCGGACAACGAAAATATAGGTGTGAAGATCCTTCATATACGGAGAAAAATCATAACTGGTCTCCGTCGTTCGCTTCATCATCACGCACTCTGCATCCTGAGTCAGCTCATTGAGCTTTGCATCAGTCAGCGTAATCACTCCGTTATCCTCATCATCCGTATCCAGATCAAAATCATCCGCAATATAGAGCTTGACCTGATACTCATGCGCCTTGCTCACAGAATTCCATCTTCCGACAGTATCAGTCTCCCACCACGCATGCCTGGATGTGGAGAGATAAACAGTCTCAACCGCCTTATCCGACGCATATGCATGCATAACCGGCAGAATACTCGCCCCCGCTGTCCCCGCAAGCACGATTCCGCACAGGCACACTCTCACGAGCGTTCGTCTCACTGCCATCCATGCACCTAAATGATTTTTTCCCTGTTTCTGACTGTTCTCTCCCTGACTGTTCGCTCTTCGCTTCATTCCGTTTCCTTTCTGATCAAATGGATCTTTCGCGTTTAAATCATAAACACCTTCCATGACTTATCCAATATATTTAATATAACAGAGAAATTTGAAAATCCTGTGAATCCACCCGGTGTCCCATCAGGAAATCTCAGAAAAAAGTAACCGGGAGGAAGCTCAACAAGCCCCTCCCGGTCATTCAGTCATTCAGTCAACGATCCTATTCTCTGATTCTGCCTTGGTCAATCTAATATCTAGTGTACCCAGACACCATTCTGATCTACATAAAAGCTATCCACATAGGTGTTCTCTGCTCTCGCACCGCTGTCCGGATAGAAGTAGTACCAGTTTCCATCCACCTGTGTCCATCCGGTCGCTCTCGCACCGTCTGCACCGAGGTAGCAAGCCTTACCATTCACGGTCCACCAGCGTCCCTTCACCAGAGCGCCCTGGTACTGATCCGGTGTCGTGTTCAGGTAATACCAGCGTCCGCCCCACTGAATCCATCCCGTCAGCATTGCTCCGCTGTCCGACAGATAGTAGGTCTGGCCATTGATCGTCTGCCATCCCGTCAGCATCTGACCACTGCTATTGAACAGATACCAGCTTCCGCCAATCATACTCCAGCCGTTCTTCTGGTAGCTTCCGTCCGGATAGTAGAAATACCAGTTTCCTCCAGACTGTCTCCAGCCGACATTTGTATTGCCACCCGGAGTATTCGAAGTTCCCGGACCACCAGCCGTGATCGTGGAACCGCTCTCCTGACCGCTTCCATCCGATACATCCTCCTCTGCGAGATAAATCTCATCGGACTCTACCCAGTCACTCTTGTCGCCATAATCCTTTTCCTTTGTCGTCTTCGCAATCGTGCGAACACGGAAGGTGTAGGTTCCCTTCTTTGTCATATATGGATAGAAGTTGAAGGAGCGATTGTTCGTCTCCGTCGAATACACCTTAGAGGAACCTCTGCGAAGCTCCACCTCATAGCGTCCGGTGCCTCCATCCTCCGGCTCATCCCAGCGCGCAGTTCCTTTGCTGTTGTCCTTCCAGTAGGCATTGTCCGGTGCAGAGAACGTTCCCTCCACTGCACGAACCTTAACCTTGACAATCAGATCGCCTCCGCTCTTGCTCGCACTCACAAAATCTGCTTTGCGGATGCTGACATTGCTAGAACGGTAGGTTCCCTTAAATTGGTACTGATCTCCGCCAACAGAATTCGGTCTCAATGTCAACTTCATCTGAGGCTGTTGTCCAACTTCCATGACCTTGCTCGTCGATGTCGTCCACTCTGCATCCACGATCGAGTAGGTATCCGACGTATTGCTGACCACAATCTCTCCATCTCCTGCACTCGTGCTCTCTCCGGAATTGTTGTAAGAAATCGAAGGCAGAGTATCTCCCGGTTTCAGCTTGGAATCCACCCTCAACGTCACCTTCGTCACTGCCTTATCCGCCGCATACGCAACCGTCATTCCAACATTCGCCACAGCTCCAACGGTTCCGGTGATCCCCGCCACACCGATCATGGCACTCATGCACAGTGCCCGTAAATTGCTCTTTCTCATTGTCAACCCCCACTTTCCTGTTATAAAAATGAAACTCACTCATTTCTCTCACAAATTTTTATGAAATTCTCGAAATTCTTAAAATCTTTTCGCAATCTCCTAATCCCCTATTTTTCTTTCATAAGAGGCTTTTGAATTACTGTTCACGGGTAGGCATTTTCTGAACTGAAAATGCCGTATGATACAGTGGTGGTAGCAG
>ERZ838839.3325-NODE-3325-length-10374-cov-10.245179_pt1 | contig 10374 bp, 5 predicted proteins | sample MGYA00519909_ERZ838839 | MGnify/ENA primary metagenome ERZ838839 (study PRJEB31850, sample SAMEA3708843) | human gut metagenome | biome: human gut; feature: human-associated habitat; material: faeces | place: China | collected 2014 ... | reverse complement strand
GCATGACGCAGACGAACTGCACCTGCTGGATGTCGTTGGTGGTGCGGGTGATGAGGGACGCGGTGGAGAAGTTCTCGATCTCCGCATTGGAGAAGTGGATGACGCTGGAGAAGGTCTCGCGGCGCAGGTCGCGGCCGATGGCGGCGGACACCCGGGAGGCCAGGAAGCCCACCGCGATGGACACGGCCACCATCAGCAGGGTCAGGGCCAGCATCTGGCCGCCTACCTTATATAAATAGTGCATCTGCACATCGTGGGCGATGCCCTGGGCCTCGTATTCCAGCCCCACCAACAGCAGAGCCTGGCTCTTCAGGTTCTCCACCACGGTGTCGTCCAGCTGGCCGATGGCACTGGTCAGCTGCTGCTGCACGGCGTCGCGGCTGAAGCCGGGCATCTGGCTCATGGCGGCAAACTGGCCGCACACGGTGTCCAGGTCCTCCGCCGTGGGGGCCACAGTCTCGGTTTCCGTGTCGGGATTGCGGTCGGCACCGGAGGCCTGCAGGTCCGCAAGGCCGGTCATGCCCATGCCGGTCTGCCCGGCGGGGGTGTTGGCTGCCTGGGTGGCCGCCAGATACAGCACGATGTCCGGGGTGGTCACAGCCTCTTCCAGCGCGGTGCGCTCGTCGGCGGTCAGGTCGGTGCGCAGGCGCAGCACATCGCCGTCGGCGGTGTAGGCGTTCTGGAAGGCAGCGGCGTCCTCCTCGCGCATCAGCAGCGAGAGGGCATCCAGGGTGCTCTGCCGCACGGTGTCGGGCAGGGGGCTTTCGATGCCGCCCTGCTGGATGCCGGTGTCCACGATCTTGCTGGTGTAGTCCGGCAGCGACAGATCGCAGTACGCCTGCACGAACAGCAGTGCGAACACCACAAGGCAGACGGCCCAGTGACGGGCCAGCTGCTTAAAGATCTTTGTCATGGTTTGGTTCTCCCTTCGGTTTGGTGGTACGCGCAGCATTTTCCGCAAGAATGGCTTCCATCAGCGCGCCGCGCAGCGCTTCCATCTGGGCCAGCTGTTCCGGCTCCAGCCGGGCCATGACACTGGAAAAGTAGTCCCCAAGAGCAGCCTCGCACTGTCGGCAGGCCTCGTACCCCTTGGGCGTGAAACGCACCAGCGTCTTGCGGCGGTCGGCAGGGTCGGCAAAGCGTTCCACAAGACCGTCCTGCTCCATCTGCCGCACCGTGCGGGAAATGGCAGGAAGCGGTTGATGAAGCTCCTGAACAAGATCGGAGATATAAACGGCACCGTCCTGTCCATGGAGCCGAATGCAGCCCAGCAGCCCTTCCAGCATGGGGAAGTGGCGCTTGGGGCAGTCGGCCAGAGCGGCCTTCATGCCGGCCTTGGATGCTTTGCTCAGCCGGTGGATGTAGCGGCAAAGCCCACGGAAACTCAACGTGGATTCCTCAGACACGCGATCCCTCCTCTCAAAGATTACTTAACAGCTGTTAACTGTTAACGCTTGATAATAATAGGCTTTTGCAGGCCGGATTGCAACCCCCTGCAGGGATTGTTTCACAAAAGTTCACAAACGTTTGTGTCCCGCATACACATAAAGCAAAGGGGGCATCGGGCATGGAACAGCGCTTGTGGATGATCCTGCAATTGTTCGGCGGGGCGGCACTTTTCTTATATAGCATGGACACCCTCACGGACGCTTTGCAGCAGGCGGCGGGGGACACCCTGCGGCAGGCCCTTGCCCGGCTCACGGCCCGCCCGCTGGCCGGGGTGCTCACGGGGGCGGCGGTCACGGCGGTGGTGCAGAGCAGCTCGGCGGTCACGGTGCTGGTGCTGGGCCTTGTGGGGGCCGGGCTGCTGACCCTGCAGCGGGCCGTGCCGGTGGTGTTCGGAGCCAACATCGGCACCACGGTCACCGCGCAATTGCTGGCCTTCCGGTTGGAGGATGCCCGGTATCTGCTGCTGGTGGCGGGGCTGCTGCTCTGGTTCGCGGGGCGCGGGCGTCTGCACGCAGCCGGGCAGGCGCTGTTTGCGTTCGGCCTGCTGTTTGAGGGCATCGCGGTCATGGCCGAGGCCATGGAGCCGTTGGCAGCGGGGCCGGTGTTCCGGCAGTGGATGGCCCAGGTGCGGCACCGCCCCGGCCTGGGCCTGCTGGCAGGGCTGGGCATGACCCTTGCCGTGCAGAGCAGCTCCGCCACCATTGCGGTGCTGCAGCAGGCGGCCGCCCGCCCCGGGCCGGACGGCGGGTGCCTGCTGGGCCTTGCGGGGGCCATCCCGGTGCTGTTGGGGGACAACATCGGCACCACCGTCACGGCGGTGCTGGCATCGGTGGGGCAGAGCCGGGACGCCAAACGTCTGGCGGCGGCCCACGCCCTGTTCAACCTGTCCGGGGCGGCGGTGTGCTGGCTGCTGCTGCCCCAGTTCACCGCGCTGGTGCGGCTGGTCTCGCCCCACGGGCCGGAGAGCGCCGTGCTGGCCCGGCAGATCGCCAACGCCCACACCTTGTTCAATCTGGGCTGCACGGTGCTGTGGCTGCCCCTGACCCCTTGCATGGTGCGCATCGTGTGCATTCTATTGCCGGAAAAGCACGCCCCTGAGTTGAAACGAACGCCCTAAAATGGTATAATGACAGTGTATCGAAAATTTTGTGACGCTTTTGTTGCACAAATGATGAACTGACTCTTCTGTGGGCCTGCGGCGGTGTGCGGTTGCCAGGGCACAGAGCGAACCAAGAGGACGTGTTTACTATGAAGGATATCATCAACGGGTTGACCGAGCGGTTCCGCAGGCAGCATGTACAGGCCCGGCGCTATGTGGCCATGATGCTGGTGCTGGCCCTGCTCACCACCCTGTTCGTCAACTGGCAGCTCCATGGGGTGGGCATCACCATGACTGCCGACTACCACTGCGGCTACGAGGAGCACCAGCACACGGCGGCCTGCTACGAAAAAGTGCTCACCTGCGGTTACGAGGAGGGCGAGCCGGAAACGCCCGTCACCTCTTCGGACAGCAGCGCCGATCTGGTGTCCGCCTACAGCGCGGCCGAGCCGGAAGAGCTGGAAGAGCCGGTGCAGACCGAGCCGGAGACCATCTGGGTGCCCCATGAGCACACCGATGCCTGCTACGAGGAGCACCGGGTGCTGACCTGCTATCAGGAAGAGCACGAGCACACCGACGACTGCTTTGACGAGTACGGTGCGCTCATCTGCGGCGAGTTCGAGCATATCCACGACGACAGCTGCTACACCACCGAGTATGAGCTGGTGTGCGGCCTGGACGAGGGCGAACTGGTGGAGGAGCCCAACCCCGCCTATCAGGAAATGCCTGCCATCCGCCCCGTGGTGGACCTGCCCCCTGAGCCGGCCGGGACCACTCCGGACGAGCCGGTGCTGCATCACCACACCGACGCCTGCTATACCGAGGAGCTGGTGTGCACCATCCCGGAGCACCACCACACCGTGGAGTGCCTGGCCGATACCCAGGCCGACGTGGAGACTGCCGAGGAATGGCAGGCCGCGGCCAACGTGGCCCTGAACGGCAACTGGGCCGAGGACCTGCTCACCGTGGCAAAGTCCCAGCTGGACTACCAGCAGAGCGACAAGAACTTCAAGCTGGATGTGGAGGACCAGCAGGTGCTGCGCGGCTACTCCCGCTATGGTGCCTGGTACGGCAACCCCTACGGCGCCTGGGACGTGATGTTCCTGTCCTACTGCCTGCACTTTGCGGGTGTGCCCCAGACGGTGGTGCCCCAGCGTGCGGGCGTGATGGCCCTGCACAGTGACCTGCGCGGCTCCCAGTGGCTCACCGACGCCGACGGCTCCACCGCAAGGCCCGGCGATATCGTCATCTACAACACCCTCACCACCGAGCAGGTGGCCGTGGACGAGAGCTCCTATGGCATCGCCCTGCTGGACCTGGACGAGGACCCCGACACCGCCGCCCAGCTCACGGCTTCCGAGCCGCAGGTGGACACCCGCACCGTGACCACCGAGACGGTGGGCGTCGTGTCCGCCGTGGACCCCGACGCCGGGACCCTGACCGTGATCTCCGGCAACGTGGACGGCAAGGTGGCCGAGGTGCCCGCTGCCATGTCCGACGTGACCAGTGTCATCTCGGTGACCGGTGCCTATGCCGCCGAGACCACCGCTGTGGCCCCGGAGGACCCGGCAGGCTCCCAGGAGGAGCTGGACGGCAGCTATGCGCTGCTGGAAGATGAGGATGGCTTTGGGGCCACCGTGGAATGGGTCGGCGAGGCCCGGCAGCAGGACCCCGATGCCCCGGCCCTGCTGGCAGAAACTGCCGATACGGAGGTGATGCTGGACCCCGCCTGGATCACTAAGACAGAGTTCGAGCAGAAGGTCAATGGCTCCTGGGAGACCCTGATGGGGAATGAAGTGGAAAGCGGTACCAACGTGCAGGTCACCGTGACCTACAAGCTGCCTGCAGGCACCCTGACGCCGGACCGGCCGACCCTGTGCTACCAGCTGCCGGATGCCATGAAGCCCAAGCAGCCCACCTCCGGCAATATCAAGGACGAGACCGACAACAACAAGGTCATTGGCACCTATACCATCGACACCAACGGCCTGGCAAAGCTGACCTTTGACAAAAGTGAGAAGTTCACCGGTTTGGATGCCAACGGCAACCGGGAGTTTACCGGAACCTTCCAGTTCTCTCAGAAAGTATGGGCAGATGATTTTGAGAATAACAAAACCATCACCTTTGAAAATGGCTTTACTCTGACCATCAAGAAGAAAACGGCAGATATAAAGATCAGTAAAGGGTACACCGGCTATTGGAGTGCCTTTGAAAATCATCCGGAAAGTGGCACCTTCATAAACCATTATATGGTGACGGTGGAGACCACCAACGGTACCAAAGACCCGGTGACCCTTACGGATACCCTGAACACGAATCAGAGTGGAATCAGTGCTGGTGATTACCTGAAGGGCGGCACCTACCTGAAAAACTCCTTTAAACTTTACAAGGAGGACGCTTCGGGTAAACGAACGGAGATCCTGCCGTTCCCCGACTGCAAGATCCAGGAGGACAGCAACGGCAACCCCCAGGTGGTCATTAAGGACCTGGAAGCATTGGGGATTGAAGAAAAGTACATCTGGTACTATGACGTTCAGCGGAACTATGCGGACTTTGACAAGATGCCCGACGGTGTCGGTATGATCTTCAATACGGCAACAGCGAAGGCAGGGGACAGGGAGGAAAAGAAGGCTGAAGCATACTACACATGTAAAACCCCTCGCATTGAGAAGAACGGCCAGTACGACCCCAAAACAGGCCACATCCAGTGGACGATCACTGTAAAGGTACCCCATTCTTTCCTGGGGTCCTATATGCTGCAGGGCTGCAAGATCACAGATGCCTTGCCAGACAGTGTGAAAATCGTAGGGGATGTAAAGGTAGGCGACGATACGATATCGGCAGAGAAATTCCAGCAAAATGGCTATACCATCCCGGCGGAGTATGGGAAAACGGAGCTGACGATCACCTTTGAGACCACCACCCCCATCGGCGGCGGCCCGGTGACCAACACAGCACAGATCGAGACCGAGAGCAAACACACTTTTAAGGCCTCGGATACTGAGAACATCGGGCAGGGGGATTGGACCCTGAGCAAGGAGCTGTCCAGCAGCAGCAAGGGCCTGGCCAAATGGAATATCTCTGCCGCCAATGCAGCTGGCGAAAGCAGCTTTACCCTGGTGGAGACTCTCCAGGACGCTGTGAACGAAAGCGGCCAGACCCAGCTGAACACCCACTACGCCTACGCCGCAGAGCTGGAGAAGGCTTTGGAAGAGGGCCTGACCCTGACCCTCCACGACGGCGGCACCATGAACTATGCTGATGCTAAGGCCGACAAGGTCATTGCCGTCACCTACTACAGCGGTGCCGACGGCACCAGCGGCACGGTGACTGCCAACGACCCCTCCACCCGGGTGCGGAGCTTTACCATCCAGATAGACAAGGCAGATGGCAACCCGGTGCGGCGTGTGGAGGTAAAGGACCTCCCTACCCACGAGGATCAGAGCAATGTGCCCACCGGAGAGAAATGGACTTACAAAAACAGCGTCAGCGTGCAAGGTAGCTCTCAGAGTGCTACGGCAGAGGACACCTACCACAGCTACAAGAGCTTTGAAAAACGGGTGTCGGCGAACAGCGATCAGGACGAATCTGGTTACCAAAGCGGAGACCAGACCTACCAGTACAGTAAACTCGACGGCAAAAACCTCCACTATCAGCTGGTGGTGCAGACCGCTGCCGAGGATGATGCCGACATCATCATCACCGATACCCTGCCGGAAAACACCGAGTTCAAGACCGACTGGGTAACGATCGGCATGGACGAAGGGGCCCCGGATAAGGCTGACAAGTTGGAAGGGGCCAATGCCACTGTAGCCTACGAGGAAGCCACCCGGAAGCTGACCATTACCATCCGCGACTACAACCTGAGCAAGAACAAACAACACAAGTTCCGCATTCTGTACAAGGTGAGCGTGGACGACGATCCCCGCTGGCAGAACCCCTCGGTGGGCCAGGTGACCTACACCAACACGGCCCAGTGGGGCGAGCTGACCGAGACCCTCCACACCACGGTAGAAAAGACTGTGGACCCCCTGAAAAAGACCGGAAAGCTGGTGGATGGCAAAACCGACCGCATCGAGTACCAGGTGGTGGTGAACCCGGCCCGGAAGGACCTGTCGGTGGAAGCCAACAAGGCCCCGACCATTGAGCTGTGGGACGACGTAAAAGCCCAGAACGGTGCCATTGTCCGGGGAGACCCGGCGTCTGTAAAGCTGTATTACTTCCAGTATGACGAAGCCACCAACACCGTGACCCGAGGGGATGAAGTGCCTCGCAACCTGTACCAGGTGCTGCCGGCAGATGACGAGGGCTGGCTCCACATGGTGATTCCCAACCAGACCGCCATGATCCTGGTGTACCAATGTGATGTAAAGCAGGGCAGTGCTGCTGAGGATTACAACGTGGACAATACCGTCAAGCTGGGCAATGGGGACTCCACCGAATCGGATTCCATCAACTTTACCTATGCATCTGCCGCCACGGCCTCCACCGGACAGTTCCTGCTCCACAAGGTGGACGAGTACTCCGGCGTTGCATTGCCGGGGGCAGAGTTTACCATCTGGCAGTATGATCTGCAAACCAAGAATTGGCGGCGCTGGAGCGGCGGCGTAAACGGCACCGTCACCACCAACGAAAAGGGCCAGGTGAGCCTGACGGTGCTGGAAAACGGCAGCGAACAGACCCTGAAGCCGGACCTGCTGTATAAGATCGTGGAGACCAAAGCACCCCAGAACTACCAGAAGGACGATACCCCCCACTATGTGCTGTTCCACAAGAGCAACGAGACCCCCCAGACGGCCTTTGATACCGCTACGGGCAAGGAGACGGTGATAGACGAGGGAAAGACCATCCAGTTTGCAGATGTCCAGGTGGGCAATGCCGCCCAGACCACCACGGCCCGGTATACCAACCGCTACAGCAACCTGACCGTCAGCAAGCTCTGGCTGGATGCCGACACCCGCCAGCCGGTGGAACCGGCGGCAGAGAATATTGAAATCCAGGTCTGGCGTTACACCGACAGCGTGGAGAGCAAGGAGCCGTTCGAGAAAGCTACCCTGAACAAGACCAACAACTGGACCTGGTCCAAGTCGGGGGACAAGCTGCCCCTGACAGACGGGAAGGGCAATGCGTACCACTACCTGGTGGAGGAAGTGACCACCGGCAACTGGAACGTGTACATTGACAACAACGGCGTGCAGACCGGCAATATCACGGTGCAGAACTACGTTTACACCGGCTACGAGCTGCCGTCCACCGGCGGCATGGGCACGGCACCCTTCGGGGTGCTGGGCGGCGCACTGGCCGCTGCAGCAGCCCTGCTGCTGGTCCGCAAACGGAAACAGAACGAGGAGGAGTGAGCAGCCATGAAACAAAACAAAAACAACCGGTTTGCCGCTCTTCTGCTGGCGCTGTGCATGGCCGTGTGCTGTGCACTGCCCGCGCTGGCAGCCCCCGCGGCCAGCGCCAACATCGACCTGAGCCGCACCGGCAGCATGGACGTGACCCTGTACGACCACCAGAACGACGTCCCCCTGCGGGGCGGCGCACTCACCGTGTACAAGGTGGCGGACGTGGCCCGCACCAACGGCGACCTGCACTTTGTGTACACCGCCGACTTTACGGGCTGCGGCATCGCGCTGGGCGACCTGACGGACAGCACGCTGGCTTCCAGGCTGGAAGCCAAGCTGCCCGCCCGCGCCGCCGGCACCACCCATAAGATCAGCGAGCAGGGCATCGTCTCCTTTGACGCGCTGCCGCTGGGCCTGTACCTCGTGGTGCAGACCGAGAACTCCAAGGGCTACGAGGCCATCAATTCCTTCCTGGTGTCGCTGCCCATGGCGGACGAAAGCGGCTGGCTCTACACCGTGGACGCCACCCCCAAGGTGGGCGCGCCCACGCAGGAGGTGACCCCGCCCGAACCGGAAACTCCCAGCACGCCTTCGGAACCGGGCAAACCGTCCGAGCCGGAGAAGCCCTCGGAACCGGACAAGCCCACCCAGCCCAGCACCCCGGATGAGCCGGACAACCCGGACATGCCGGTGAATCCCAACGACCCCAACCGCCCGGTGTCGCCCGGTACGCCGGATAACCCGGTGAACCCCGGCAACCCGGACAACCCGGTGGCTCCGGGCCGCCCGGACGGCAATGCACTGCCCCAGAGCGGCCAGCTGAACTGGCCCATCCCGTTCATGGCCTGCAGCGGCGTGCTGCTGTTTGCCGTCGGCTGGGTGCTGGACCGAAAGGAGACGCTGGCATGAACACAAAGCAGAAGATCGGCCGCGCCTGCATGATCGTGGGCATCCTGCTCATTCTGGGCGCGCTGGCCCTGCTGGGCTATAACCAGTGGGACGCCAACCGCGCCGACAAGGCTTCGCAGGACGCCCTGGGCAAACTGGAAGAGACCCTGACCGAGACCATGGAGGACAAGACGAAGGACGAAGAGCCGGTGGTCCAGCCGGAGCTGGACCCGGAGCAGGAGATGACCGTCACCGACATCGACGGCTGGGGCTACATCGGCTACCTGTCCATCCCGTCCATCGGGCTGGAACTGCCCGTGATGAGCGAGTGGAGCTATGCGGGCCTCAAGGTGGCCCCGGGCCGCTACAGCGGCTCCACCTACGCCGACAACATGGTGGTCTGCGCCCACAACTACGCCAAGCATTTCAGCCCCATCAAGTGGCTGGCCCTGGGCAGCGAGGTGTACTTTACCGACATGGACGGCCAGCGCTGGAGCTATGAGGTGTCCAACGTGGAGACCATCCAGCCCACCGACATCGACAAGATGATCACGGCCACGGACGAGGACGCCTGGGACCTGACCCTGTTCACCTGCACCACCGGTGGCCGCGCCCGCTGTGCCGTGCGCTGCACCCGCACCGGTTACCCGGTCTTGGAGACCAGCGCGGCAGGGCGGATCACGGAGTAAGCAGGACGATTTGGAATTGCCTCCGCTTTGCTCTGGCAATATCAGCGGAAAATTATTTTTAAAGATATGCAATCCCGGAAAATCTGCGGATTTTTCGGGATTGTTTTTTCACGGATGGGCGTTAAGGAAAGTGGCCTGTTCTCTGGAAGGCAAACGATTTAGAATGCCCTCCGCTTTGCTCTGGGCATAAATAGCGGAAAAATTATTTTAGATTTTGCAAATCCGGCAGGGCTGCGGCCCCGCCGGATTTGCTTTTTCACGGGAGGGGGCGCAGAGGGGAGCAGCATCCATCCCCGCCAAAAGACATTCTTTTGCCGCTTTAAAAAACAAGGTTCTGCACCGGTTTTTGGTTTTATTTTTCGTTTTGTGAAGCGGGTTCAACTTTTCGTTTGTTTTTTTGAAACATTTTCTGCTTTTCCGCTCTTGTAAATCCCCCGGCAAAGCTTTATAATAATAAAGCGTAAGCAGTCTGCACTGCGGACTGCCGGTGTAAGCGTGGAAATCCGGGGCCGCCCGGAGCCGGTGACGGTTCCCTGCACGCATTGTGGCGGGCAGAGCGGCCTCGTCTTTTTCAAAATTTATAGAGTAATTGGGAAAAAGGAGTATTCTACTATGCTGACGAATGAATACCTGAAGCGCGTGTACGACGGCCTGGCAAAGCGCAATGCCAACGAGCCGGAATTCCTGCAGGCTGTGCGTGAGGTGCTGGAGAGCATCCAGCCCGTGGTGGAAAAGCACCCCGAGTACGAGAAGGCCGGCCTGATCGAGCGTCTGGTGGAGCCCGAGCGCATCATCAGCTTCCGTGTGCCCTGGGTCGATGATCAGGGCAAGGTCCAGGTGAACCGTGGCTACCGTGTGCAGTTCAACAGCGCCATCGGCCCCTACAAGGGCGGCCTGCGCT
>ERZ838839.3324-NODE-3324-length-10374-cov-23.340537_pt1 | contig 10374 bp, 15 predicted proteins | sample MGYA00519909_ERZ838839 | MGnify/ENA primary metagenome ERZ838839 (study PRJEB31850, sample SAMEA3708843) | human gut metagenome | biome: human gut; feature: human-associated habitat; material: faeces | place: China | collected 2014 ... | reverse complement strand
TTCCAAGCATAAGTTAATCGGAAGCTGCTCAAGGTGTGGATGCATCAGCCCATGAACTGCGACTTCCATGCCACTCTCTGAATAGAGCTTTGTAACCTGATTCTTAGTCATTCTTCTATGAATTGTCCCTGCTGGATACACTGTTCCTTCTGGAGCATAGCATCCACTATTTAAGTTAAAGGTTCCCTTAAGCCCATTTTTCTTCATGATATCAATCAAATGAATATCCTGCTCCACACCATCGTCATAACTCAGTGTCAGTGCCTTTTTCTTTCCACCAGGAAAACGCATAAAAATCCCCATAATTCTTACCATTCCTTTCCATACTGCCGTAACAATCTACCTATGTTTTTGTATACAGCTTTATTGTTATTTTCTACTATATCACCTTTCGCCATCACTATCGATGCAGTATTTTTGCAAAATCATTTGTATTTTAGTTTTTTCTGTACTTTTCAATTATACACTGATGTTTCTTGCTGTTTTTATCATAGTTGATTCCAACTAAAAGAATATCACCGGTGTAATTCAAAACTGATTCCGGATATCTTCTATTTTATTTAAAGTATTTACCACCACTCGAAGCAAATTTTGCCGCAATATTGGCTTATCCATAAACTGTAACGCTGAATTTTCAAATTTGAAAATTTTGTGAACTACTGCGAGGCTATTGACAAGATAAGATTCTGTATATATAACCAGCCTATCCTTATAGTAGGTTTAAAAAACTGTTACGATGGAAAGTAACTTTTCTATCATAACAGTTTTTTCTTTGATTGATTTTTCTCAAAATCAACTTTATCTTTGTTACAAGAAAGGCCAAAACAGTGGAACACACAAAATTATACATCAATGGAATGACCTGTATCAATTGCCAAACACGAATTCAAAATGCTCTAAAAAAACAGCCTGGAATCGCACAGACTGCTGTCAGCTATGAGACTGAAACAGCAAACGTTTTGTATGATTCATCTATTATCTCACTTGAGCAAATTCAAGGCTTAATTGATGAGCTAGGCTATAGTGCTTCGCTCCAAAAAGCATCGCACGCAAAGATAGTCGGTCATACTTTGCGCGAACTTGGTATCTCGTGCGATGTTTCAAAATGCAGCTGCCTATAATGCTGGACGTATTATTTCTTACACGATAATCGTAGGAATACTCGGAGGCATCGGTGCGCTTACCGGAATGCTTCCAAAAATATCGCGTGGAATGAAGCCGCCATCCTGTGAAAGATTCAAATTATTCTTCTCAACAAACTCTTTTAAATCAGAGGAACACATAAATTCCTTCTGTTCTCCATAGGCGTCATCCAAATCAAACTCATCCATTCCAAACTGATTTGGCATTACTACATATACATCATCCGGCACCTTTCTCGCAATCCAGTGATGGCCGCCGATCGTCTCAAGCCACCAGATCTCATCCTTATCCTGAAAAGCAATTCCATTCATCTCATAAGTACCATAGGTCTCAAGCAGACTTCCCAGTCTCTTTACACCCTCTCTTGCACTGGTTATATATGGAAGCACAATATAAACAATATCTTCCTCACCGATACCGCCTACACTTTCTTCCTCTCCGTCTGCAGCTGGCTTATAAACAACTAACGGATCAGCACCTAGCACACGCGGATTCGAGGTGATCGTCTCTGTCGCTGTCATCGCTACATTTTTCTCATTGACACCACTTGCTGCCCAGATGCCCTCTCCATCCACTGCATTTGGCATTGAGGTGCAACGAAGTGGCTCCTCTGGAAGTGTAATCTCCACATGAGAAATCACAGAGCGGTACACCTTTGGTCTCTCCTTTGGATGAACCACAACAAACTTCTTTGGCATATAGTGACCAGCACCTGAATCGTCATTTCTAGCGATCATGGTTGATCCGTCATATGAAGCATTTTTTCCCAACTAATATTGTCGTACAAGCCATTTTTATCTCCTCCTATTGTCAGAATCCTTTTACTTTTCGAGTACATTTTTGACTCTGTCGCTATCATAGCATGATTCTTTGGATTACACAACCCCATTGCCACCCGCCGGGGACAGACCCCAATGTCACCGGATACTATCATCTCAAATAGGAAATTATAAACGTCTTTGCAAATATACCATATCTATTAACTGTACACCACACTCATAAATTGGGTGGTCATAATTGTCCGTAAAGAAATTCGGAATATTGTGAGATCGGACAAATCCGCATTTTTCATAAAACGGTACGGTCAACGGGCTGTCACCTGTTCCAACCTGCAAAATAGAATATTCATCTGCATATTTACTTACAAGGAAGTCAATCAATGCTTTCCCATAACCCTGTCCTTGATTCTGAGGATCAACTGCAATATTTTTAATTTCAAGTATTCCATTATCTTCATCAGTAACGACACATTCAGCTTTTACATTACCATCTTCAAGTACATACATAGTACCTTTTTCAAGATAGTGATCAATCATATTTTCCTGCTCATCAGCTAATAACAATAATGCTATAAATTGCTTTTTATTCTCATTCACTTCTCGAATTTTCATATCTATTACTCCGTCAAATTCCAATTTTAACATCAGACGTGTGGTTTTACATTCACGTATAAAGATTCTTTCACATGCTTTGTTCGTCCTTTTCAAATATCAGAATCTTCTGCGTAACCTTTTTTGCAATAGGTAATAACGCCAAAAGTCTGTATGCAGATGAAAATAACTCCATGCCACGAAGAATATTATCATCTTTTATTTTATGATACCCTGTTGTCATATTCCCAAGGTCTTCAAAATGATCTGCACCGAAGACAAATTTTGAGCCTGTTTGCTGTATGGATTTTTCTGTTCCTTCTTTCTTTACCCATGCCTTTGCCAGACATTCCATAAGAATACAGGCATTATCAAAGTTGTCCTTTATTATTTTTAATATCTTACCGTTTTCTTCTGCTGTCAGATACATTGATAATCCTTCAATGATAAAAAGCATTTTCCCCCACACTTTTACTTCTTTTGACCATGCAGGGTCAAGTGCAGAAATTCCTATCGTAGAAACACGTCCTGATTCCTCGAAAATCTGATTGCGGATTGCTATCGTTTCTGGAAGGTCCAGATTGTACCATGTAATTTTACCATTATCCATGCGATAAAATCTCGTATCCAGACCACAGGCAATATTAACCACCGTACAATCAGGATTTTTCTCTATAAAATTCTTTACTAATTCATCAAAAACTACCGTTCTGGCAATTACCCCTTTCCCCATCGTAGAATCCCTAGCCGCTGTAGAAAAATCATAATCAATTTTATCGACTAATTCTACCGCCTTTGCATCATAGAATTTATTATGTTTACTTTTGGAATATTGGGCTCTGGCATAAAAGCTCTGGAGCATTGTCTCAGCACTGCCACTGATAGTAGGTTTTATTCTTTCACTCATACATTTACCTTTTTTACAATATAATTAGTTGTGGCTAACTTGATTGTAACACATTTTATGAAAATAAACAATTCAAATTAACGTGTCTTGGAGTGTCTTGGAGACAAGCCCCATAAACTTCTTAAACTGAGAAATCTCTCATCTACCTGAATTCAATTATATCTTCAAATGGTTTTCTTGGTCTTTTATCTGGAGATTCATCCGCAATTCCAACCGCAACCAATCCAGTCAGTTGGCAGTCAGTTCCAATAAAATCAACAAGATCATTGTATGCAAAGCATGTATTTGCAATCCACAAAGTACCTAATCCATACCCTGTTGCTGTAAGTATCATATTTTGAATGGCAGCACCTATAGATAATGAGTCACAGATTTCTACAATTCTCTTTTCATTTTCTATGCCAGAAAATGGTGTCTTCTGATTAGTATTAAGCACAGCAATTAGACATGGTGCCTCCTGCATGATTCTTACAGTATTCTCAGCATCTGGTATTGCAAATACCCATTCTGGCATTAGTTCATGGCTGATCTTTTCTGCATTAATACCTTGCTGCATTACTTCAACCAATTTGTCTTTTTCATCTCCCTGATATACGATAAATTTCCATGGCTGTCTGTTCTTAGCAGATGGAGCAAGTGTAGCGCTGTATATCATATCTTCAATCATGGTTTTATTAACTCTATCTGGTTTATATTTTCTTATGCTTCTTCTATCTTCTATTTCCTTTATCATGATTTTTTACTCTTTCTCACTTATTCTATATGAATATCTGTATCCTGTAAGGACACTTAATCTAATAAAAATAATCAAACCGTAGCTGCCTGTCAATCCAGCTTTTCTGTATCGCTTCGTGTATAACATCTCCTGGCATACTCTCACCGATTAAGAATGGAGATTCCGGATTATGTTTTTTCATGTTTGCTCTCACTAATGCTTTATCTGCATTTGCATAACAATATTTACATAAATGTCCACATGTATCATACGCACCTATGTCCACACCAAGCACACAGACACAAGCCCCATTCCTCTGATTAACCTTTCCCTTTGGAATCTCTAATCTGTTATGAAGTGCTTTCTCAAAGGTATCCACTGTCATACAGCCAGAACAATCTGCTCCATATGTTGCCAGTTCATTTCCCTCTGCACAAGGTTTTATAGTCATACCATATCGTGACGCAATCTCAATAAAGGCTTTTCCAATCGTGATTTTATCATTATGACTTACTTCCATTGCCTCTGGGAAATTGCGTTCCACCTTTTTATAAATATCTATAAAACTTATTACACATGTTCTTGTATATCCACTCAATGTCGCTGCCATTTTTTCAAACTCAGAAATATGCCATTCTACCGTATGTGTGGCATCAACCATAATTGGATCATATCTCCAGCCGATGCTGTCTATCCCTACGATGTCTGATAAGCGCCTAAAACTATCCATCACTATTTTTTTATCTGGTACATTAGGCTCTATCTCTTTTCCATATGGTGTAATTGTAACGAACCAGTACTGCCCATACTGCTTCAATGTATCCATGTGTATAAGCATAGGCTCCTGATTCTTCGTGCAGAAAGCAATCAGATCTACAACCTCTTTAGAAAGACTATATTTTGTCACCTGCACAGGATTGTACGGATTCCTAACTAAGACATATCCTTCCTGTATTCTGTTCATCAGCCAATCTGGATAAAATGCTGGAATATCTGTTCTCATTCCTGTCTGAATAATCATTTCAGTAACCTCTTAATATTCTATCTGTATCTCTTCTCTGCACATTGCCCTCTTATTTATATACGCTCTGTTTTTCATTCAATATACAGAATATTGCTCTGCTGTTCATATATCATTCTTCAATACCATATATCCTCACCACACAACTTCCTGTTATATGAACTTCTAAAAATCATACAATAATCACATATTCATACATCTCAAAATTCCTGTTTCCTACTACTTCATAGAAAATGTTCTGAGTACAAATATACTTAAATCCTGCCTTTTTATAAAATCTCTTGGCAGCTTCGTTATTGTCAATGACATCTAAATGTATCGCTTCATATTTATTATTCCTTGCCACAGCAAGTATATCTTTTAGCAGCCTACTGCCTGTACCACAGCTGCGATACTCATATCCTACCGCAAGTGCATGTATAACTAAGACATTGCTTCCTCTGTCAGTAACCTGCCACTTTACCTTTTCATATTCATCATTTGATATACAGTTACATACCGCACATGCTTTTATTTGTCCTTCATCTCTTATTACATACATTTCCTTTTGCACAATACTTGCCATTATAAAATCATCTGACGGATGTTCACCGCATTTCCAGCCAGGAAATGAAGGCTCATTACTGCTTTTATTAATAAGATTCCAGTAAAGTTTCTGTATTTCATTAAAATCTTCTATATCTGCTAACCCAAATTCCATTTATTCCCACACTTTCCAGATATCAGGCTGATATCCAAGAGTTGATGCCCTGCCATTTCTTACTACCGGCGTTTTTATAACCTGTGGATTTTCAAGCACCTTTTCTAATTTATCCTCATCTGCCGTGTATTTGATAAGTGCAAGGGTATCTTTATCCTTACTTTCCCAGTTAATCATATTTTCCAGTCCACCATTAACCTGAGCAACTGAATTAAATTCGCCCTTGCTCAGTCTCGCCTTCCGGCTCGGTCGGTTCGTAGCAAGTCGTCCACCGGACGACACTCACCCTTTTTCTTTCATATCAATAAACTGGTACTTAATACCTCTCTCCTTAAATAAACGCTCTGCCTTTTTTGTATCATTACATTTCTTAGTTCCAAATATCTGAATGTTCATCTTAATATTCCTTTTCTATTTTTTCGTTAATTCCATACATTTTCTTGAAATTATCAAGGTCTGCCTCACTCCTAATCAGCATGATCTCTTCTATCTTACCCGTATGAATATCCTTAAATCCAGCTACCTGTTCACCAGTGCAGATGCTGACCTTAATTACTGGTCTTTTGCTATCTTTATCATAAGAACGCATTATCTTTTTCTTACTAAATAATCCCATTTACATTACCCTTTCTTTGTCTGTGCCAACAGCACAAGTTTTTCAAACGACTCTGCAAAATGAATATTATCCTCATTTGACCTCTTTTTATGTCCCTTTATATGATTTTTACTGCTTGCTCTTTTCGCACATTTAGTTATGTGCCTCTGCATAAGCATCTGATCTATGTTGTCGTTAGTATACCACTTTCCTGACTGATGAATTGCATATGCACCCTTACTCAACGCCATAGCTGCAACCCCATAATCCTGTGTAACAACTATGTCATCACGCGTACATAAGTTAACCAGCTTAAAATCAACTGCATCAGCCCCTGCGCTTACTGTGACTACATCACTATAATCAGATGTAAGCACATGATTTGTATCACATATAAGCGTTGTTTCTATATTGTATTTTTTAGCTATGTTCTCTACTATCCGTATGACAGGACATGCGTCCGCATCTACATATATGTGCATGATTACCTCTTTTTGCAATTAATCGATTTTTAAATCAGTTGACAGCTTATACCATCTCTTAATATAAGCATCCTCAAATAACTCAAAACTATATTGATTTCTTCATCTGTAATTTGGTCTATCTCGTACTTTCAAATATTATTGTACTTTGTCCCTATTCCAAATTTCATATCCCTGACGTCTCGCTGAGTCATATACTGGCTGCATGTTCTTTTCTAATATGTGGCAAAATTCCGTTTTACCTTTTCCTGCAGTATACAGTTCCCTTACAGCCCATATAGAATGCAGATTATCTCTGTAGCAAGCTTCAAAGAGTTTATGTAATTCCGGTTTTTCATATATTTTTTTATACATAATAAACTGATTACCAGCAAATATTTCAAAGAAAGGTTCCCACTTAGGAAGCTTGTTATTCTTAGAGGAATTGAGTGAAGAGTCCATTGGCATCAGATTCCACAACTCATCATTCATTACAAATGACCACGGTATAAAGTGATCTATGTCATATTGTTTAGTATTTACCGGCTTCCCTGTAAATACATCTCTTACCTCACATACATCAAGTATTCCTTCCCACAGTTTCCTTGCATGGGATAGCTTTCGCATCTTTTCATCAATAGGTGCCAGTTTATATACTAATCCCGGTACTTCCGGATTATTGTTTTGCAGCCATTTAACCTTTTCATACTGAATCCATCCAAGTATATTTACTGTATTATCCTGTATCATCAATACCCAGTCCAGATTAAAATATACTTCTTTCTTTAGTTTGCTGCTGTCTCCAAGAATATAAGGTAATGGCACAATTATCTGATTGACCTTCTTAATATATGCTGTCAGTCTTTTTACACTTCCCCAGTCTGCAGGCTCATCACTTTTTGAAAAGAATCCTGACAATGCTCTGTACGGAACCATATTTGTAAGCTGTTCCTTTACCGCCTTAAGTTCATTATTGTATTCTTTGATTGCATTTTTTATTTCTACTTTTGACGCATTAGCAGGTAAGCTGCTGTATTCAGATAACAAATTTACTGCCCTTTCAAGCCCGTCCCTTACCATTCCATCAGATTGTATTCCACTAAGATGTATATGGAACTCTCTTACTGAATACCATGCATTTGATATCATTTCATCTATTATCTCATCAAATGTTGTCTGATAAACATTTTCTGAAATCAGATGAACAATAGCCTCAAGCCAGTAGAATTTATAACAATACGACGGATCCTTCATCATCTGTGAAAATCCTTCTATATCCAGCATGTTGTAATATTTTTGTTCAACTATTAAATGATTGTCACCTTGCGAAGTATAATATTCAACCATTGCTCCGTACCCCTGTTTTCTCTTACATCACCTGTTGCCCAGATTTTTTCTTTCTTAAATCCATTTATAGGCTCCATCAACATATCAAAACTTTCCTCTGTAAGATATGTGAAATACCTTCCATTTCTTACGCCCTCAAAATCGCCATACTTAAAAGACATATATATCACGCCGTTTCTTTTAAGTGCATGATACAGCCGCTTTATCATATCAGACAGTTCGCACTTCTTTAAATGAAGAATTGATGCACACGCCCATATCCCATCATATGTATTACTGGCATTAAAATCCTCGAAAAGCATATGATGTACCTGAATACCAGTGTACTTTGTTGCTGCCTTACATAATTCTTTTGAACCATCCATTGCATCAACTTCATATCCATTATCTATAAAATACTTAGTATCTCTTCCTGAACCGCATCCAAAATCCAATATTTTTGCTTTCGCTGGCAAAAACGATAAGAAAAGTTCCTGTATTTCATGAAAATCCACATTTTGAGTTGTATTGACAAAATCTGCTGTATGCTGGTTGTAGTAATCTAATGTATTATTATCACTCATTTTTTCTTACTTCCTGATGTTTTGTTATCATTACTATAACACAAATACCAGTTACACTAAAGACTACTTTAAAAATATGGAAACATAATTCATTATAAAATTCACATCAAATCTTAGAGCCTTTTTAATTTAAAAGTACTACTACATTTCCATGATGCTATTTTCATCAGCATTACACCCCTGCTCACTAAGTATTTCCTGACACTCTTCTATTATATTGCCATATAACAAAATCCTATGTTTATAATTAAGACATCTCTCAATTTATAAACATAGGATTTCAGTTATTTCTCTTTATTCTGATAATATCTACAATACTGCTGTATATGTATTAAATACACTATATGTTACATATCACCTTTACTATCTTTTATGTCTTTGCTTAATATTTCCCAAAACAGAATTGAATACATCATAATTATGACTATCTCTTGGAGAACAGTAAACAGCAAATTCAATTACACGAAAGGCATGTATATATTTGTCAACTACATTCTTAGCAGCCGCGGCAACAACACTTGGGTTATTCTCAAATGCACCACAGCCAAATGCACCAAGTATTACTACATCATTGTTATTGGCCAAAGCTATATCAAGTATTCTTGTGAATCTCTTTTCATGTATTGCAAGCAGCTCATCATCAGTTATTTTAACTCTTTCATCACCATCACCACTATTCATCATGTTACTTGGCTTTTCTCTAAGGTTTGGTGCAGCACATGTTATCATATTAACCTTATACCACTCATTTTCTGGCATAAGTATAGGTTTTGCTGTATCTGTCTTTATTACTACAACATCCGGTGTATATATGCAGTCATCGTTATGTATCGGATTGTGCTCCATTCTGTGTGGTGTGTAAAATCCTGCCCACATATCAGGCGAATTAAGATTAAAATACAGTGTGGAACATCTACACAGGCATTCTTCTTGTGCAGAACTTCCAATGTTCTTTTCTTTGATACGATAATCTCCGCAGTATTTTTATATCTATCCTTATCTGGTACAGATATTTCATCAGTCTCTAATATAAGTTTCTGATTGGCACTGGAATTAGCCACTGCATTCTTTAATTTACTATTACTCTTAACCTGCTTTTCTGTATCCATAAATACAATAACATTTTCTTCTCTTCCCATAGCATTCTCCTCCTTTACACACCGTTATTTATTTTATATTTTCTCGCCTCCAAACTTGCTTTTTACAATTGTAAAACTATGCTCCCCAATCCTAATCCTTGCTGTCCAATTTCCTTTCTCACTTTTCTTCCAATATGCGAGACTCTCTTGTCTCGTTTTACTGATTAAGCAACCATATAGCTATATTCTCCATAAAATAGTCCATATCCAAATCAAGAAGTTTCATTTGCCTATCTGCTTTCTCTGCAAATATTATTTTCCCCAGCCCGGACATATACTTATCAACATTCCTTGGCAATCTGTTTCTGAAAACTAGGGAATACATCGTTCTGTAATTCATTTTTCTTGATATTTAAGGCATCGGCTAATGCCTTGGAACAAAATATATACATAGCCAATCTACTCCTTACATT
>ERZ838839.3322-NODE-3322-length-10376-cov-4.884023_pt1 | contig 10376 bp, 7 predicted proteins | sample MGYA00519909_ERZ838839 | MGnify/ENA primary metagenome ERZ838839 (study PRJEB31850, sample SAMEA3708843) | human gut metagenome | biome: human gut; feature: human-associated habitat; material: faeces | place: China | collected 2014 ... | reverse complement strand
TTTAATATATATCTTGCAATAAATAATATGTAATACATTAAAAAATAAATACGAAAATAATGTCGTATATGCTGCTGCAAAATATCCAATTTTATTTATAAATAAATAATTAAGAATTATATTTAATAAAGATATCACTATAGACATTTTCATTATAATACTATTATGTTCATAATACATTTCTAAATTGCTAAATATAGAAGATAAAAACATAAAACAAACACTAATAGTAAGCGCTGGCATCATATAAATTGCATCCATATATTCTTCAGGAACTATTATTTTCATCATTTCTGGTATAAACAAAATTACAAAAATATTTAAAAGATAAACTATTACAATTATAATAGTTATATTATTTTTTATTTCTAAAAAACTATTATCTGCAATTTTTTTGTACATCCAAGGAACAAAAGCAGCATTAATACTCTCATTTAAAATTTTTAAAAGCATTGCTACAGAATAAGCTATACTATAAATTCCTGCAAAACTATCTCCAGATATTTTAGAAATCATTATTTTATCTGATTGATTTAAAATTATCATTGAAAGAAAATAAGGAATTAAAGGTAAGCAAAACTTTATTGTATATGGCCAATATTCTTTTATCTTTATTTTTTTTAATCTAATAAAATTCCAAATATAAACTGGACCACAAACTATAATTTGGGCAAGCAAATAACCATATATTCTTGCAATTCCTTTTTCAGTAGCTACTCTTACAAATAAAATCCCTAAAATTGGATTTAATGCTGTTAATATTAAAGTTAAAATTACTGCCATTGAAAATTTTAGTTCATATCTACTTTTTACAGTAAAAATAGCCAATGCTGGAGTAAATAAAAGTTCAAAAAACATTAATATTTCTATTTCAAATGGCATTTCTAAAAAATTTCCTATAAAATATTTAATACAATAATAAATTATTATAAATATTCCTGTATTAAAAGTATACAATAATTGAATTGTACTTATATAATCATCATGGTCTTCAAATTTAGTAAGAGCTTTATTTATAACTCCATATGCCATATTCCATGATGAAAAAATAATAAATATTTGTAACCAAGATTGAAATACTGTAAACTTACCATATTCATTTACACTCATTATCCTTGTAAAAATAGGTACTGTAATAAAAGCTATTCCTTTTTGAAATAAATTGCATATCATAAAGTATATTGAACTTTTCACATTTAACGATAATTTTCCATACATATCAACTATTTTTCGAAACATTTATTCTCCCTGTTTTCAATAAAATAAAAAAAATTCAAATTTAATATACCTTAATAAAAATTTTTTTCTTTAATTCTAGAAAATTTTGTACGTAATATTTTTTTTAAACTTACAGGTATATATGGATAAAGCAAGCGTAAAAAACATATTATATAATTATACTTTGGCAAATCAAAAGCTTTAATAGCCTTACAGTTTAATTTAAATACTCTCTTATTTCGATCTAAAAAATTATATTTTTTATGAAAATAACTATTTTCCATAGTTAAATCATAAACATAATACGGTTCTCTTAAATTTGCAAATGTTGCTTTATTTCCTAATCTTACCCACAAATCTAAATCTTCAGCATCTTTACAATTAATATTATATCCTCCAACAGATTTTAAAACATCAATTTTTGCCATCATACTCCCTTGACATAAAGGAATATATTTACACATTTCTTTTTTTATTTCTTTATCAGTCTCAGGATAAATTCTTATATATTTTTCTTTTCTTATTGCATCAAGTCTATAATAAGCAGTTCCTAAAATATCAATATTAGGATGTTTTTCTAAATATTCAACTTGTTTTTCTAGTCTATTAGGTAAGGAATAATCATCTGCATCTTGAATTGCTATATATTTTCCTTTTGCTAAAAATATACCTTCATTCAAAGAAATTAAACGACCTTTATTTTCTCTTGAATAATATCTAATATTTTTTGCTGAATTTTTACTAATAAATATTTTTATTTTTTCATCAGTTGAATCAATCGATCCATCATTTATTAAAACAATTTCAAAATTTTTATATGTTTGTTCTAAAATACTCTTTAAACATCTTTCAATTTTTTCCTCTTCATTATATGCGGTTATTAATACTGTAACCTTAACTTCGGCATTATTATTCATTTTCTAAGTCCTTTATAATTTTTTTTATAATATCTATATTAGTTTTTGCTAATTCATAATCTATTAGTAAGTTATCTTTATTGTCTTTAATCTCATCTTTAAATAAATTTTCAAATTTATTTGCTAAAAGTCCAATTTCATTAAAAGGAACTATATTATCAGTGCTATCATATCTTTTCATAAAATAGTTAATTTTTTCATTATGATCAATCGCAATCACTTTTTTTCCCATTAGTTTCATTAACATCAAAGCATGGAGTCTCATTGAAATTAGGTATTTACATTTTTTTAATTCTTCTATTTTTTCTTTTGAACTTTTTCCTGTAAAAATATCAATTTGATATTTTTCTTTTAGTTTTTCAAATAATTCTAAAGAAAAATCATAATCAGTTTTATCTTGTTTTCCAAATTGAATAGGTATTATAGAAAATTTTAATTTAGGATGCTTTAATTTTACTTTTTCAAATTCCTGAACTAGCTGTTCTAAAATCTTTTCATCCCCTTTTTTATTATGATAAGTAGAAAAATAATATGGCATAATACATATTGCTACTCTATCATCGATAGTTTTTTCATCCTCTTCTACCAAATCATCTTTCTTTAACAAAACCATATCAGTACTTTGGATTAATTTTTTACTATTCTTAGTTAATTCTGATAATAATTTAAATGAATCAGTATCTCTAATATAAGATAAGGTTGATCCTTTAATTAATAGATTACATGCTATTTTCCCAATTTTAGTTTTAAAATGTGTTGCTCCAACACTTATCAATAAACTTTTTTTATTAATAAATTTACGCATCCAAAAATATATACAATTTTCAATCAAGTGTTTATATGAATGTTTATCAGTTAAAATTGTCCCACCACCATATACATATAAGTCACTACAAACAATTGTTTTTAATCTTTTTAAAAATACCTTTAATGATGGTACTTTTCCTGTAATTAACTCATTTGGAGTTTCAATACCATATATTTCACTTAAATCATCTGGTGCAGAATTCATAATATATAATTTTACTTTTTCTTCTTTTAGATGAGTAATAAACAATTCTTTCATTAATTCATCTCCAAGATTATCTCTTCCATAATATCCACGAATAATCACTGTTTTCATAATTTTCTATCCTCTTATTTTTTTTGTATCTGTTAACTTAAATTTATATGAACCACTCCTAATCCTTTGTAGTATAATAATTTGTCCAGAATTATTTTTCTTCCCTCGTTTTTGAAGAATACAATAAGAAAAGGAGCAGTTACTAACTATGATTAATAATATTATTTGTCCTAAATGTTTTTCTAAAGATCTTTATCGTTATGGTAAAGATAAAGATGGCTTCCAAAAATATCAATGTAAATCTCATGGTTGTTTACACCAATTTACACCTGCTAAACCTAAGAAGATTCCTTCTTCTAAATATCCTAAATGCCCTGTATGTGGAGCTTCCACATATTTACACCATGATTATGAATTTTATTCTAGATTTACTTGTAACTCTAAAAAATGTAATCATCATTTTAGTATTTATTATCAGAAATTTTTAAGTTAATATTTTTATAAAGATTTATCACATTCTATTTATACTACTATCTTATCTTTCAATGAAGTTAATTTGTTTAAAATTAAAAACTGCACTATATCTTAAACATTTAGGATTTTTAATGCAGCTAGAATTTTAATAAGGAATTCCAAGTTTCTCTTTTAAGGCTGTTGTTAAAACTGCTGAACAGTTTATTTTTTTCTCTTTTACTATATCATTAAGCCATCTTGGAATTGTTACATTTTTTCTTTCCATTTCATTTTTATACTCATCTCTATAAGTAGCCATATAAACCTCTACTAATTGAATAAAATCTCCATTTTCTAATTCAGTGGTATCAGTATATGGAATTGTAGGTTTAGGTATTTCTTCCTTTTCCTCTTCCAAACAGCTTAAATATACTCCTAGACAATCTTTTGCTATAAACAGAGCATCTTCTAAATCTTCTCCTTGAGTATTTGCCATTGGTAAATCTGGAAATTCTATCCAGTATCCACCTTCTTCTGCCACATGAAATATTGCGGGATAAATATATTTATCTTTCATATCAATATCCTCCTTACATTTAAGAGAAACTAGAGCTATTTAGCTCTACCTTCCTTAAGAATTTTATTATACAACCCTTTATCAATATCTTTATTATGCTTCGGAACAAGCAAGGCTTTCCCATTCTTAGTATAGCCTTTGGTTCTACAATATTCCCAACCATTTCTTTTAATAGTTGGACGAGGTCTTTAAAGTTTGAACCCATGGTATCATCTCAATTATATTATATATTTTAAAAAATTAATAAAAATATTATCTTTTCAAGATTCTTTTACTTATATTCAAATTTTCTCTAATATTTTTTAGTTGTCTTAGGGTATAGCTCAAAAATATGACATCGTTTGTATTGAAAAAGAGATTATTCCATAAATGTAAATTGAAATATAAATTAATAAAATCTCTTGCTGATTGTTTTTCTTGTAAAATTCTGTTATACTATAAAAAATAGGTAGATTTTACCTTTCAGGTAATTTTTCTTGTAAATTAGGAGGTAAAAATGGTGACTTTAAAAAACCTCTCAGAAATAACAGGTTATTCTATAGCCACTATTTCAAGAGTTTTAAATAACGATAAAACTTTGAGGGCAAGCGAAGAAACTAAAAAAATAATAAAAACAGTAGCAAAAACTTCAGGATATAAAACTCTTCAAAGTAAGAAAAATAAACAAAAAATTAAATCTTCTTTATATAATAGATGTTGTCTTGGAATTGTTGAACCTTCTAATATACAAGAACATATTCAAGACCCTTATTACTTATATTTAAAAGGATTTGTAGAGCAAGAATGTTTTAATAAGAAAATTGAAACTGTAAAAATCCAATATAACACAAAGAGCAAAAAGTATAATTTTTTTCCAAATAAAAAAGTTGATGGAATTATTACAATAGGTCATTTTTCTGTAAAAGAAATTGATGATATGAAAAAAATTACAAAAAATATTGTCTTTCTTGACTGTGCACCTCACGATGGTAATTATTCTAGTGTTATTGTAGATCTTAAACTTGGACTAAAAAGAGGAGTAGATTATTTAATTAGTTGTGGTCATAAAAATATCTGCTTTGCAGGACCTAAAACTGCTCCAAATATTTTTAAAGAATTAGAACTTGAAATAAAAAGAGTTGCTTTTTTAGAGTATATAAAAGAAAAAAATATTTCTGAAAATTGCTCTTTACTTGAATGTGAACGTTCAACAGAAAGTGCTTATGAGAATACTAAACTTTTTATAGAAAAAAATATAAAAAATCTTCCTACTGTTTTTTTAGCAGTAAATGAAAGTGTTGCTTTAGGGATTTTGAATGCACTTAAGGAAAAGAATATTAAAGTTCCTGAAGAAATAAGTATTTTAAGTTATAATAACACTATTTTTTCAGCTTTTATAACCCCACCTCTTTCAAGCATAAGTATAGACAGTGAGTATATGGCCCAAACAGCTGTAGAACTTACAGTAAAGCAAGCTAAGACAAAATTATTTCATCCTGTACAAATTCTTACTTTTCCATATATAACAGAAAAACAAAGTATAAAAAAATTAAATAAATTCTAAAAAAGAACTGCCTTTAGGCAGTCCTTTTTTAGGTATATTAATTTTAGCTTAGGTGGCAATATATTTTAGCCATATATTCCTGTGTAAGAATATATTTCTTTTTATAAATCATATAGCTTACAGCTATAAATATCATTGGAATTATACACATTATTAAACGAAGAACAAATATAGTTTCTGCTCCCTGCACAGCATTTGGAACATAACCTGTTAAATCTAAAACAAACCCCACAAGCAGAGCTCCCAATGCCCCCGTAAATTTTGTAAGAAGAGTCTGGGCTGAAAATATTATTGTCTCACTACGTTTTTTTAATTTATATTCTCCATAATCAACAACATCTGCAAGAGTAACTGTTATTATTCCAAGAAGAACTCCCGCCCCGAATTTTATCAATGCTCCAGAAAGTGCTGTCATAACACTGTTCTGTGGACATAAAATTCCTGTTAGCAATAAAACTGCAAAACCTACTATCTGAACAAGTGCTGAATAAAAATATATTTTCTTTCTTGTAGTCACAGCCGCCATTTTAGGAAACAAGAATAATCCTGCAACTTCTGCCAAACTTGCAAATGACATAAATACTCCGAACATTCCCTTACTTCCACAAGCATATAAGAAATAATAAACGGCCACGGTAAACATTAAAGACATTGAAACATTGTAAGTTAAGCTCACTCCTATTGTAACTAAAAACTGGTCATTTTTCTTTATTAAATCTTTCATTTTTTTGAAAGTTAATTTTTCTTGATTGTGTTCTGTTGAAAGTGAAGCAACCTTATCCGGAGTTTTTACATTGGCAACTGTAATTGCTATTGTAACAAGGAAAACTATTGAAATTGTATAAGCAAATCTTGAATATCCAAGTCCTGTATTCCCGCCTCCTAAAAAATCTATAATCTGAATTCCAAATCCTCCAATTATAAGAGTATTTGCAACAGAAGCAAATATTCTCGGAAGAACAGATATTCTTTCACGTTCTTTTTTATCTTTTGAAAAATTTGGAATCATTGCCCAATAAGGAATATCCATAAGAGTATAAGTCATTCCCCAAAGAACATAAGAAACTGCAACATATGTATATAAAGCAGCTCCAGTAAATCCAAAATCAGTAAACATGAGAGCAAGAACTATTCCATTTGAAACTGTTCCTATAACAAGCCATGTCCTAAATTTTCCAAATTTGTTTTTTGTATTATCGACAATCACACCGCACATTAAATCATTTATAGCATCCCAAAATCTTGCCACGAAGAAAACAATACCTATAAAACTCGCACTTACTCCTAAAACATCTGTAAAATAAATCATTGCAAATGTTGCTGTTATTCCATAAACCAAATCTTTACCTAATGCACCAAATGCAAAAGAATATCTTTCTTTAGATGATATTTTTTCAACTACCTGTTCCATTATTCTTCTCCTCCTGCTTTTGTTATATAAAACGAATATTCATAATCTACATTCGAAGGGATGCAAAATTCTTCTAAAACCGGAGCTCCCCAGCTGTCGTCTCCTCCAACTCCCATTTGTTTCATTATTATTGTAGCATAAGTATAATTTTGTTCTGGAAGTTCAAATTGATGTCCAGCCTGCTCTAATTCAAGGAAACTGTATGGAAGTACACTTAATTCAAAATTTTCTCTATCTCTTTTGAATTTTATTCCTCCATTTTCAGATGATTTTATTTCTGCCCATCTTACATCTGTTCTTCCACCACATTCCTGCGGAGTAAGATAAGGAGTTAAATTATCTTTTACATTTTTTTCATAAACATCTAATCTTGCCCCTATATTACGGTCAATATAATTTTCTTCTGCTCCTCTTCCAAAATATTTAAACTTATCATATTCTTTATTAAATTTGAATCTCATTCCAAAAAGCGGAAGTTCCGGAAGTCCCTCTTTTCCATTATATTTTAATGTTACTTTTATTTCACCTGTGTTTTCAACTTTATAAATTACATTTACCTCTGTTTTAGGTACAACAGGAAGCTCGTGAACATATGATACTTCTACCCATTTTTTATTTTCATCTATTTTTAGTTCAGCGTGATGAAGTTTTTGGAAAACAGATGCTCCAAGCCACATTGCACATTCATAAGGGTGTAAATATCCTCTATCATTATCTGTTGATGCTCTCCAGAATACCGGCTGAGGTCTTTCTGCTATAAGTTCTTTTTCATCTAAAATAAGTGAAACAAGTCCTCTATCTCTACTGAAAAGAGCTTTTGTTTTTCCGGTATAGATACCTATATTTCCATCTCCCTCTATAATTTTTATTTCATTTTCATCTTTTTCTATTTTTTCTTTTCTTTCAATAGTCTCCTGTCCATAAGCAATTTCAAATCCTGCAGAAGCCCATAGCTCATCTTTTTTCAGTACCATTGAAATATTTTTTGTATATGTTCTTTCTGATTTTTCCCAAGGAATTTCAACTTCTTTTATCTCTCCCGGCTCACACACAATTTCAAATTGTCCCAACTGAAGCATATTTTCTTCTTCCTTGATACTGTAAATAAATTTATAATTTGATAAATTATCAAAAAGAGATTTGTTTCTTATTAAACATCCTCTCTCTGTTAGTTTTATTTCAACATTCTGATAAAGATATTTTATTTCTTGAGCTTTAGGAGTTACTGTCCTGTCTGCAAATACAATTCCATTCCCGCAGAAATTATAATCTGTAGGTCTTTCCATAAAATCTCCGCCATAATAAAGAACTTCTTTCCCGTCTCTTTTTACTTTTACAGCTTGATCAATATAATCCCAAATAAAACCGCCTTGATATTTTTCATATCTGTCTTCAAGCTCTGTGTATTTCATAAATCCACCACATGAATTTCCCATTGCGTGCATATATTCACAGCTTATATATGGTTTTTCAGGATTAGTTCTTAAATATTCTTCTATATCTCTTGCTTTTGCATACATTCTTGTTTCTATATCAGAGCAGTTTTCATATTCTCTATTCCAATTACTTCCTTCATAATGAACTATTCTTGTTTTATCTTTTTCATGGAAATACTTTGTCATGCTTAAAATATTTTCTCCAGCATAAGATTCATTACCACAAGACCACATTAAAATAGAAGGGTGATTTTTATCTCTTTCAAACATTGACTCTGCCCTGTCAAGAACTGCCCCTTTCCATTCAGGAATACTTCCTGGAATATTCCATGATGGTTCACATAATCCCATCTTCATCCAAGAACCGTGACTTTCAAGATTTGCTTCATCTATAAGATAAATTCCATATTCATCACAAAGTTTATACCATAGCGAATCATTTGGATAATGAGAAGTTCTCACTGCATTTATATTATACTGTTTCATAAATTTTATATCCCACAGCATATCTTCTTTTGTTACCGCTCTTCCTCTTTCACAGTTAAATTCATGACGGTCGACACCTTTAAAAATTATTCTTTTTCCGTTCAATTTCATAAGACCATCTTTAAGTTCAAATTTTCTTATTCCTGTTTTTAAAGGAACAACTTCTTTTATATTTCCGTTTTCATCTTTTAATATAAAATATAAAGTGTAAAGATTTGGTTTTTCTGCACTCCAAAGTTCTGCATTTTCTATTTCAAAATCTATGGTAAAATTTTCTTTAAGTTCATATTCTTTTGTCTTAAACAATTCTGTATTTTGAGGATTTACAACTTTTACTGAAATAGTTCCTTTTTTATTTTCAAGAAGTTTTATATGAGCTTCTATTTTTGCATTTTCATATTTTTTATCCAAGTCTGTTTTTACAAAAATATCTTTCACATGAATTTCTGGAACAGCATATAAAAACACTTCTCTAAATATTCCTGAAAATCTCCAGAAGTCTTGGTCTTCAAGCCATGAAGCACTACTTCTTTTATATACTTCTACTGCAACTTTATTCTGCCCGTCTTTTAAAAACTCTGTTACTTCAAATTCAGATGGAGTGAATGAATCTTCACTATACCCAACAAATTTTCCATTTACCCACACATAAAAAGCTGTTTCAACTCCCTGAAAAGAAAGAAAAACTTTTTTATTTTTTAACTTTTCATCAAGTTCAAAATATTTTACATAGCTTCCCACAGGATTATATTCTTTTGAAATATAAGGCGGTCTCAAATTTTCACGTCCATCCCAAGGGTACATTACATTTATATATTGCATCTGGTCAAATCCTTGAATTTGAATATGCCCTGGAACTTCTATTTCTGAAAATTTTGAGCAGTCAAAATCCTCTTTATAAAAATCTTTTTCCCTCTTATCTTGATTTTCTGCATAAGAAAATTTCCACATACCATTTAAACTTTGTTTTAATTTTATTTCATCTAGTTCTTCAGCTTCTTGTAAAGTTTCAAAATACATATGATCTGAATGAGCATCTATTCTATTCACTCTGAATATTTCTGGATTTTCCAACCATTCATTTTTAGGTACTTTTATATTCATTTTTTCCTCCTTATGTCTTTTTTTAGATTATTTGTTCTTATTAAACATCACTTTTTATTTTTTTCATTATACATTATTATTTTTTATTCATCAATTATTTTTTTTATTTTTTAACCAAAAATTTTATCTTTAAATAAATATTTAAAATATTTTATATAAAAATTAAAA
>ERZ838839.3320-NODE-3320-length-10383-cov-3.302285_pt1 | contig 10383 bp, 6 predicted proteins | sample MGYA00519909_ERZ838839 | MGnify/ENA primary metagenome ERZ838839 (study PRJEB31850, sample SAMEA3708843) | human gut metagenome | biome: human gut; feature: human-associated habitat; material: faeces | place: China | collected 2014 ... | reverse complement strand
CCTTATCTTCAGCTGATTCATTAGCATTTTCAAGCTGAGCCTTTAATTTAGGTAATTCTTCATACATAAGTTTACTAGCTTTTGCATAGTCAGAATTTCTCTGAGCAATTTCAATCTGATGATTAATGTCATCAATCTTCTGCTTAATTTCAGAAACGCTATCAATGTCTTTCTTTTCGTTTTCCCATTTAGCTTTTAAAGCATTAAATTCTTCACGATGTTCAGAAAGTTCCTTACGGATTTTTTCAAGTCTTTCCTTAGAAAGCTTGTCGTCTTCTTTCTTAAGTGCCATTTCCTCAATTTGGAGCTGCATAATCTTACGATTAATTTCATCCAATTCAGTTGGCATAGAATTCATTTCTGTCTTTATAGTAGCACAAGCTTCATCAATAAGGTCAATAGCCTTATCTGGAAGAAATCTGTCAGTAATGTATCTGTCAGAAAGTGTAGCAGCTGCTATAATGGCATTATCCTGAATAGTTACATTGTGGTAAAGCTCGTATCTTTCCTTTAAGCCTCTTAAAATAGTAATTGTATCCTCAACTGTAGGCTCATTTACCATAACAGGCTGGAAACGTCTTTCAAGGGCTGCATCTTTTTCAATGTACTGTCTGTATTCATTAAGTGTTGTAGCACCGATACAGTGGAGCTCACCTCTTGCAAGCATAGGCTTTAACAAGTTACCGGCGTCCATAGCACCTTGACCCTTACCAGCACCTACAATAGTGTGTAACTCATCAATGAACATAATAATCTTGCCGTCGGATTTCTTAATTTCCTGAAGAACGGCTTTTAATCTTTCTTCAAATTCACCTTGGTACTTAGCACCAGCAATCAATGCACCCATATCAAGTGAGAAAATTCTTCTGTCCTTTAAGTTGTCCGGTACATCGCCTTTTACAATTCTCATTGCAAGACCTTCAACGATTGCTGTTTTACCAACACCGGGTTCACCAATAAGAACAGGGTTGTTTTTAGTTTTTCTTGAAAGTATTCTAATTACATTTCTAATTTCTGTATCTCTACCAATAACAGGGTCAAGTTTGCCTTTTTCAGCCTGAGAAACAAGGTCTTGACCATATTTTGTAAGAGCTTCATAAGTTGATTCTGGTCTGTCTGTTGTCACTCTAGTATTACCTCTAATCTCTTTCATAGCCTTTAAAAATTCTGGCTTTCTGATATTGTGTTTCTTTAATATTCCACTTACTTTTGTGTCAGGACTTTCAATAATAGCCTGAATAATGTGTTCTGTACTTACATATTCATCTTTCATAGAAGATGCAATACTTTCGGCCTTTGCAAGAATTGTGTTTACATCAGCTGAAATATATATTTTTCCCTGTTCTACACCTGAACCGGTAACGCCAGGGAGAGAAGAAACTGCCTGTTTCATATCAAAAGCAAGCTGATTTACATCAACACCCATTTTTCTGAATATTTCTGCACCAATGCCACCGTCTTGAGCAATTACTGCATATAAAAGATGACATTCTTCTATTTGGGTGTTGTTATGCTCTGCAGCAAGACTTTGGGCAAGCTGTAAAGCCTCTAATGATTTTTGTGTAAATTTCTCTAAATTCATAAACAAACCCCCTAAATAATATAGTCTGCTTTTTCAAGATTTTTAAGATACATTTTTTCGGCTTTTGCCGAATCATTGGTATCAAAATAAAATTTCATTACACTGTCAAAGTTTTCAATATATGCTGTTATTAAACTGCCAATGGTATTTTCATCATATTGGTCAGTTGGCAGATATAACTCACGAACATATTTACCTTTGGAAATTGTGAAAGATAATTCGCAAGGCATTTTCCCGTCAAGGTATTTAAGTTCTATGGCACTCCATACATTGAGGAACTTATCCAATTCCTCTAAAAGGGTGGAGTTCTGAGTTCGCATTGTCACTCTCAATTCGCCTTTTTTATTACTTCCACCTTTGTTAAGGACTACTTGGTACTTAACACTAGGGTTGTATTTGTATTTAAAAGGGCTTTTAATGTTAAGGGAGGAATCTCCCGTATTCATTAAAATCTGAAACAGTTCTGTGGAATCAAGGCTCTTTTCTACATAGCCTAAAATATTCCTTATTCTCTGTTCAGGAGTTGTGTATGACACTCTTTCTGCCAATATTCTATTAATCATACTAGACCTGTTTGTACCATTTTGGTAAGCCAGACGGTCTATTGCCTCAACAACAGCATCATTGAGAACTATGCTGTATACACTGTTTGCCATACCTTCACCTCCGTTTGTAAATACATTGTACCACCATAAATATAATTTGTCAATAGTTTTATATAAATATTTTTACAAAGTTTGAAAACTTTTTTCATATTTTCTCCTCCATCTCCGTTTTCTTGATGATTTGATTATATTATTTGACTATGGTTTTTTCAAGAAAATACAAGAAAGTTTTCTTCCAAAGTTGTATTGTAACCATATGTTTCACCCATTAAAAACTAGTATTTTTTATCTGTTTTGTGCATTATGCCATTATTTGAACCGATTTTTTTCGATAAAAACCAGTTTTTTGTGTGTTATGTGTAAAATTTTTATGAACTGACAGTACAACTTTCATTTTCTCTATACTTGTATTGTAAATGTATACAAATCACATGATTACATACCTTTTTTTCTTTTTTGATATTATACATACACAGCCTTAATCCTTCCTTAAAAATTTATAGATTTTATGCATTATGCACAGCTTATTTCTTTTTATTATCCACTTGACATAAGTCCGAATTCAGACTACAATATATCGAGTACGATTTCAGACTTACTATCATCTGATTTCGAAATCTACATAATTATTTAAATGAGGTGAACCATGAGCACGGATTCTACTGTACTTATCAGCAAATATTTAAAAGAATACAATCACATATATAAAGAAGCAAATGAAATTTACCACGAAGCTGCCCGCAGACTGCATCTGTCTGACAGCGCTTTTGAGATTTTCTATGCACTTTTTGATATGGGTGATAACTGTCTGCAGCGTGATATCTGCAAATCTTCCTGCCTGCCAAAGCAGACGATCAATTCATCCATCCGGAAACTGCAGGCCGACGGATATCTCACTCTTTCTCCCGGAAAAGGACGGAGTATGCATATCCATCTTACAGATTCCGGCAAGAAACTTATTCAGGAAAAGCTGCTTCCTCTCATCCAGATTGAAAATGATACTTTAGCTTCTTTCAGCCCCGAAGAATGTGAACAGCTTCTGCGCCTGAATGCTAAATATAATCATGCCTTACGTTCTAGGCTTTCTAAACTTGAGGAGGATCTATAAACTATGAAAATTCAATTATCCGAACATTTTACTTATAAAAAACTTCTGCAATTTGTTTTTCCATCTATTATAATGATGATTTTCACATCCATTTACAGTGTGGTTGACGGACTCTTTGTCTCCAACTTTGTTGGAAAAAGCGCTTTTGCAGCGGTGAATCTGATCATGCCCTTCCTGATGGGCATCAGCGCTCTCGGCTTCATGATCGGAACCGGTGGTAGTGCCATCGTTGCAAAGACGCTTGGTGAAGGAAAGACAGAAAAAGCCAATGAGTATTTTTCCATGCTCGTCTATATCACTGCTATCGGGGGAATCATTATCGCAATCCTGAGTATGTTCCTTGTAAAACCTGTTGCCATTTTATTCGGTGCAAATGGTGCACTTCTTGACAACTGTATTTTATATGGACGTATTCTTTGTATTTCATTGCCTGCTTTTATGCTCCAGAATGTATTTCAGAGTTTTTTTGTAACTGCCGAAAAGCCACATCTGGGACTTCGCGTAATCGTGATCGCCGGTGTGACCAATATGGTACTCGACTTTTTATTTGTTGCTGTGCTGCATTTCGGACTTCCAGGTGCAGGCTTTGCAACTGTATGCGGAGAGTTTATCGGAGGGCTTTTCCCGTTATTCTACTTCGGACGGAAAAACTCCAGCTTATTAAAGCTCAGAAAAACACATTTCCATGGCAAAATCTTATTAAAAACCTGCACCAACGGTTCTTCCGAGCTTATGACAAACCTTTCCAGTTCAATTGTAAATGCTCTTTATAATATGCAGCTTATGAAATTTGCGGGCGAAGACGGAGTTGCCGCTTACGGAACGATCATGTATGTCAACTTTATCTTTGTTTCGATTTTTCTTGGCTATGCCATCGGAAGTGCCCCGATCGTCAGCTACCACTACGGTGCCAACAATCAGGATGAACTAAAGAATCTTTTCCACAAGAGTATCAGGCTGATTGGAACCTGGGCTGTTTCCTTATTTATCATCGCGCAGCTCATCGCAACACCACTCGCCACATTGTTTGTCGGTTATGACCAGGGGCTTTTTGAACTGACACGCAGTGGATTCCGTCTGTACAGCTTTGCGTTCCTGATCAACGGGTTCAATATTTATGGCTCTGCATTTTTTACCGCATTGAACAACGGTCTGCTCTCTGCGCTGATCTCGTTTCTCAGAACACTGGTCTTCCAGATGGCAGTGGTTCTGCTACTTCCACTGCTTCTCGGGATCAACGGAGTCTGGTGCTCAGTTGCAATTGCTGAACTTTTAACTTTATGCGTTACCGGAACTTTTGTCGTCCTGAAACGTAATACTTATCATTATTTGTGAACTACTCGGCAACTAAGTTACCAGAGCATCTGAATTTTGGCGGGATACCGCCTTTTTTCAGGGTGCCGTTGCTAGAATCAAACTTTTTGAACCAAAAATAATATTTGTTATTGAACCAAATCATTCGAAGTGCTATAATCATTTTAAGTTTTGAACTTCACTGTTTTATTTTTAAATTGAACTTTTTAGTTTGAAAGGAGATTTTCAAATGACAACTTTCTCAGATAGACTTAAAGAGGCGATGTATGCACAGAACCTGAAACAGATTGATCTGGTTCATATCGCCGCAGAAAATAATGTAAAATTAGGTAAAAGCCATGTAAGCCAGTACGTGAGCGGAAAAACTGTTCCGAGAAATGATATCCTCCATTTTCTGGCAGATACGCTTCACGTAGATGCCGATTGGCTGCTCGGTGACAGTCAGGAAAACTTTACTGCTCGGGAAAACAACTCCGTTGCCCCAAAAGCTCCGTCTACCACTAAGACTTCTGGTTCTGTCGGAACTTCAAACTCTTCAAAAAGAGAAACTACACCGATGAAAAAGACAATAACCGACAAAAATGATAATGCAGGAAGTTCTGCCATGCATATATTCAAAAAATCATCCAAACTCGATAATGTATTATACGATGTCCGTGGACCGGTTGTTGAAGAAGCTGCCCGTATGGAAGAACGCGGTACCCACGTACTGAAACTCAATATCGGTAATCCGGCTCCGTTCGGCTTCCGTACACCGGACGAAGTCATCTATGATATGAGTCAGCAACTTTCCGACTGTGAAGGATACTCTCCTTCTCAGGGACTTTTCTCTGCACGGAAGGCAATCATGCAGTACTCCCAGATCAAAAAGCTGCCGAATGTCACAATCAATGATATTTATACCGGAAATGGTGTCAGCGAACTGATCAACCTGTGTATGTCAGCTCTTCTTGACAACGGAGATGAAATCCTGATTCCGTCACCAGACTATCCTCTGTGGACTGCCTGTGCCACACTTGCCGGCGGCAAAGCCGTTCATTATATCTGCGATGAACAGTCTGACTGGTATCCGGACATCGAAGATATGCGCCGTAAGATCACAGACCGTACCAAAGCTCTTGTAATCATCAATCCAAACAACCCGACCGGAGCACTTTATCCGAAAGAGGTTCTGCAGAAGATTGTTGATCTCGCAAGGGAACATCACCTGATCATTTTCTCAGATGAAATTTATGACCGCCTTGTTATGGACGGAAAAGAACATATTTCCATTGCTTCACTGGCACCGGATCTGTTCTGCGTCACCTTCAGCGGCCTTTCAAAATCCCATATGATCGCCGGATTCCGTATTGGCTGGATGGTTCTCAGCGGAAATAAAGCAATCGCAAAAGATTATATCGAAGGAATCAAGATGCTTTCCAATATGCGTCTCTGCTCCAATGTTCCGGCACAGTCTGTCGTTCAGACCGCTCTCTGGGGCAATCAGAGCGTCAACGACTACCTCGTTCCGGGCGGACGTATTTACGAACAGCGCGAATATATTTACAAGGCACTGACTGACATTCCGGGAATCACTGCCGTCAAACCGCAGGCTGCATTTTATATGTTCCCGAAGATCGATGTAAAGAAGTTCAACATTGTAAATGATGAAAAATTTGCACTGGATCTGCTGCAGGATAAGAAGATCCTGATCGTACAGGGAAGTGGATTTAACTGGAAACAGCCGGATCATTTCCGGGTAGTATATCTGCCACGAATTGAAGTTCTGAAAGAAGCAGTGGGAAAAATTTCTGATTTCCTGAGTTATTATAGACAGGGGTAGTAAAATGACAGGCACCACCTGAAAAGAAAAATAGGGTACGGGTTCCGTTGCACTGGGCATTCCGATGAGCTCCCGAAACCGTCAATTGTGTCAGCAATGGCTTCCACAATTGACTGGATCTCATCTCCATAGTGCAAAGTCACCCGTACCCTATTTTTCTTTTCCGACTCCTTCTGCAATTTTACTGCATCTATAAATATTAACAGAAATAGAATCTTTTGCCCCTGGTATCATCATTTACATTTTCATATTTTAATTTTCTTATGAAAGCAATGCTCTCACTGCTTCTCCGTCAAACACAACTTCTTTTACATGATTAACCTCAATCTGATACAGTGCATTTGCCGCAATATGTTCGGCTGCCTGCTCCAGATCACGGATTCCTGATGTATTGGAATAAAGTTCAATTATCACATCAAGACCTTCATCTGTCACCGTACACTCGTCCCGACGAAGGCTCATTCTCTTCAGGATCTTCGGAAGTGCAAATCTGGAGAAGATGATCTTCTTCTCTTCCGGTGTATAATCCGGGATATCGATAACTGCAAAACGGGACATGATCGGTGCACTGATCTGATCTTTTTCATTGGCAGTTGCAATCGGATATACGCCAACTGTCGGAACGTTACACTCAATATAGTTATCCGTAAATCCAAGGTTATCAAGGAGTGTCAAAAGTACATCCGCTGGATTCCCATTTCCTTTTCCGGATGCTGCTTTGTCCAGCTCATTGATGATAAATACCAGGTTGGATTCTCCTGCTGCCGCAAATGCTTCCATAATAATTCCCGGTTTCGCATTGGCGTATACACGGGAACTTCCTGTAAGCTGTTCCGGATCGTTAATGGAACTCATATCCAGAGTTGTCCACGGAAGCTTCAGGATACGTGCAATTGCATAAGCGATCTGCGATTTACCGGTTCCGGCTGGTCCGATCAGAAGGATTCCATACGCTGGAAGAGTGTGCGTTCTGTTGATCTGGATGATCGTCTCTATGATTCTCTGTTTGACACGTTCCATTCCGTAAAGTTCTTCATCCAGGATTCTTCTTGCCTCATCTGGATCAATGGATTCAAAATAATTGCTCTTCCACTGAATATTCATCATGATTGAAAGAGCTCTCTGCGCATGTCTTCTTTCTTCCGGTGACACTTCATGTGATCTTGCAACAGCAAGGTTTCTTCTTGCCCACAGACGGATATTGTCCGGAAGGGTTCTTCCTGCACAGTTCATAAAATCGGTGATACTCTGCAGGCTTGTCAGCTTCATGCTGTCGCCGTCCTCTTCCATTTCCTCATCCACTGCTTCTTCTGTCGGTGCACTGCTTGCGAAAAGACGCTCGATCATGAACTGCAGGAAACCATCTTCAGCTGAAAGCTTGGTTGCCCCACCGAATGCGATTTCACGGATCTTATATACTGCATAGCCGTCTGCACGGTTTTCACCGGAAAGACGGACATTGATGTGGTTCTCGCCCAGCCATTTGATCAGGCTCACAAATCTCGCATCGATCTGGAGAATGTCCGCACTTATAGTTCCATCTTCCTCGTCAAATTCAAAGGATGTCTTCTTAATCGGGTTGGTGAAAACACCACAGGAATGATGCTTCCATTTCCGGTTGCTATTATCCAGAACCAGCATCGGTTTCTCCGCTGTCGCTTCTGTCTCATTCGAGCGGAATGTTGTATAAGTACATTCCTGGGTCTTTTTTTCATCTGGTGTGTGTTTAAAATCAAAAACTGGCATGATTTTTACTCCTTTTTCCTTTTATATTCGCTCTTTTCAAATTGTATATTCTTGCACATTTTATGAATAGTCTGTATCTATCTTAACACACTTGTTGCATATCTGAAAGTCAAAACCATTTCTTCATAGTATTTTTATTCACTTAGATTTTTATTTTCCTTCTGCTCCAGTCCTGCAAAAAACAGCTCATAAAAATCATCTTCTCCTTCCAGTTTCGGTGAATTTTCCCCACCTCCATTGGTGCTCCGCTTCATCTCAGCATGAAATTCTTCTCCGGCACAGATCAGTCAATCTTAAGTTCCACTCTGCTTCCGCCTGCTTTTTCCTTTGTCACCACAATCTGTTTCTCAATCCTTGCTTTTAATTCCTGTACATGGGAAATGATTCCCACCAGACGGTTGCCTTCCGTAAGACCATTCAGTGCTTTCATCGCCTGTTCCAGTGACTCTTCATCCAGTGAACCAAATCCTTCATCGACAAACATGGTATCCAGCTGGATTCCGCCTGCCGATGCCTGGATCTCATCAGAAAGTCCGAGTGCCAGCGAAAGAGAAGCTTTAAAGGATTCCCCGCCGGAAAGCGTCTTTACGCTTCGCTCAGAACCATTGTAGTGATCGATTACGTTCAGTTCCAGACCACTCTGACTCTTCCGGTCATCCGTATCAGTCTGGCGTTTCAGCTCATATTGTCCTCCACTCATCACCATAAACCGCGTATTTGCACGGGCAATGATCCGGTCAAAATAATTGGTCTGGATGTAGGTTTCAAATTTGATCTTTTCTTTGGAACCGCCTTTGATTTTTCCGTTTACCGTATCGGAAATCTCACGCACCTGTGTCCAGTTCCGCTCAAGCTCCAGAAGTTTTGCACTCTGCTTGTCGATCGCATTCCTGATTTTCAGATTGTTCTCATAACGGATCCTGATCTCTTCCATCTGTTTTTGAAGCTCTTTTTTCGCACCTGATACTTCCTGTCGTGCCTGCACAAGCTCTTCCATATCGGTTTCTTTATTACCTGCAATCTGCTTCTCCAGCGTTTTCTTCTTCGTCTTTGCCGCTTCTACCGACTGACTGCAGTCCTGGAATGCCTTCTGGGCAGCACTCAGATTCTTATCAATCTCTTTTTTCTGCTTATCCAGCTCTTTGATCTTCTGTTCTGCTTCTGCTTTCTCCGGAAATTCCAGTTTGCCACGCACCTTCACAGCCTGCTCTTCTGCATTTGCTTTATCTCTCTCAGACACAAGGAGCTGATCCTTTCGCTCCTGTTCTTCCTCCTGAAGCTTTTTCTGCATCTGCTCCAGTTCCGGGATCTCAGCTTCCAGCTTCTGCTTTTCTGCCACTGCTTCTTTAGCTACTTCCAGCTTTTTCTGTAATTCCTTTTCTGACTTTTCGAGGGCATCCATCTGTTGACCGATCAACGCCAGCGATTTTTCAATCTCTTCTTCCTGTATGCTGCTGTCAAAGCTTTTCACACTCTTTTGGATTTCTTCTTCCAGCGCTTTTAACTGGACCAGCTTTTCATTTGCCTTAAAGCTTGCATCATTCGTCTTTTTCTCCACATCGGCAGTCTCTTTCCGGTATTTTTCAAGCTCTTCTTTTTCCGGTGCACCCTCCGTCATCTGTGCCGGACATGGATGGTGGACCGATCCGCACACCGGGCACGGCGCTCCCGTTTTCAGAACCTTTGCAAGAATCCCCGCCTGCTCATCCAGAAATGCCCTCTCCATCCAGGCAAGCTGTGTCTTTCGCTCTGTACATTCCTCCTGCATGACAAGGTATGCTTTCTGCGCCTCTTCCACACTTTTCTTCTGTCTTTGGTATCTTTTATATTGAATAAGAATGTCTTCTGCCGTTTCTTTTCTTACTGAAACCTCTTTTTGTTCTGCTGTAACTTTCAGAACTTTAATTTCCGCATCCTTCAGCTGTTCCAGTAAATTCCTTTTCTGTTCCAGCTGCGCCTGCATCTGCGCTTTCTTTTCCTGATACCGGCTTTCCCGGCCCTTTAATATCTCAATCTGTTTTTCAAGCTCTTTAATCTGCTTCTGAAGTTTTTTTAATTCGTCATACTCTGCAAGCTTTTCCTGCCTCTTTCCGATCTCTTCTGTCAGCTGCTCTCTTTCCGGCACTTTTCCCTGTTCTTTCTTCAGTGCCATCTCCAGTTCTTTCAGCGTTGGTGTCTTCTCTGCTATCGTCTGCTCTGCTTTTTC
>ERZ838839.3317-NODE-3317-length-10395-cov-20.077176_pt1 | contig 10395 bp, 4 predicted proteins | sample MGYA00519909_ERZ838839 | MGnify/ENA primary metagenome ERZ838839 (study PRJEB31850, sample SAMEA3708843) | human gut metagenome | biome: human gut; feature: human-associated habitat; material: faeces | place: China | collected 2014 ... | reverse complement strand
AAATTCCGACAATCGACGGCAAAGTGAAAGTGAAGATTGATTCGGGTACTCAACCGGGTAAAGTGCTTCGCTTGCGTGGCAAGGGGTTGCCGAATGTAAACGGGTATGGTACGGGAGATTTGCTGGTCAATATCAGTATCTATGTGCCGGAAGCTCTCAACAAGGAGGAAAAGAACACGCTCGAAAAGATGGAAGCTTCAGACAATTTCAAACCTAACACGTCAGTAAAAGAGAAGATTTTCAAGAAATTCAAGAGTTTCTTCGATTAATCTTTTTACTATCATATTATCATATATAAGGTATAAGTGGGCTGCAATCTTTTTTTGTGGCTCACTTTTTTATATGGTATTCTCTAAATAGACTCCCTCTCGCACAATCTTTTCATATAGTTTACCTAAATAAGGCGCGATATAGGGCTATCCTAAAAAAAATGGCATATATTTGTATAACAAACAAATAGATCGGCATAAAATAATTATCAACACTTTAAAATTCAAATTATAAAAAACGAATTTATCAAAGAAACATTATTTAGTCGCTCCATAAAAAAACAATAACTGTTTAACTAAACTATATATTTAAAGAATGGCAGAACCTTTTAAAAACATGTTTAACGAGCAATTTTTCGATCTGTTTACGAAAGATTTGAAACTTGTTATCGACGATTTTGATGCTTGCGAGTTTGTATCTCAAGTGATGGACGATGAATGGGAAGGCAGGGAACTTAAACAACGCTGCATGCACATCACAACGGTGCTAAGAAAGTTTTTACCGGCAGATTACAAAGAGGCGATCGCTAAGATACTTGAATTGTTGGATCATATAAAAAAGACACGGCCTGATTTCTCGGTGATAGACGACACGAAGTTTGGTTTGACTTTAGAGTATGGGGGGATTCTGGATAATTATGTCGAACAATATGGACTGGACGATTACGAAACTTCTGTCAAGGCGATAGAGAAAATCACGCAGTTCACAAGTTGCGAGTTTGTGGCTCATTCTTTTATTATCAAATATCCGGATCAGATGATGAAACAGATGTTGGTTTGGTCGAAACACGAACATTGGGGAGTCAGGCGGCTTGCGTCAGAAGGCTGTCGTCCGCGTCTTCCCTGGGCGATGGCGTTGCCGAACCTGAAAGAGAATCCTGCGCCTATCATTCCTATTCTGGAAAATCTAAAAAATGATCCGGCAAGATTTGTGCGGTTGAGCGTTGCCAATAATTTGAATGATATTGCGAAAGATAATCCCGAAATCGTTATTGATTTAGTGAAGAAATGGAAGGGAGAATCGAAAGAGGTGGATTGGATTATTAAACACGGTTGCCGGACGCTCTTAAAACAAGGCAATCCGGAAGTGATGGAGTTGTTTGGCTTCAACTCTACTATCAGCAATATCTGTGTGGAGGATTTCCAAACTTCAAGCCCTGAAGTGAAAGTCGGGGATTCGTTGGAGGTTAGTTTTAAACTGTTGAACAAGAACGATCAAACGACCAAGATACGACTCGAATATGGAATCTATTACCAAAAAGCGAATGGAACGTTGACGAAAAAAGTGCATAAAATCAGCGAGAAAGAATATGCCGGGAACTCAACCACGCGAATCACCCGAAAACATTCTTTCCGGGTGGTTACAACGAGGAAGCTCCATCTCGGACTTCATCAAATTGCTATGATTATCAACGGGAATGAATTTGAAAAATATAGTTTTGAGTTGATTGAATAATAACTGCTGTTAATACCCCGGATTCTGCTTCAACTTTGTATTCATCACCCGTATTTTCTCCGGTATAGGGAACACGGTAGTATATCCGTTTCCCTCATCCGGCAATTGTGGACGGCTACTGTAAGCTCTTGTAAACTTCCCGAAGCGAACCAAATCTTGACGTCTCCAACCTTCCCAAGCCAGTTCCAGTTGACGTTCGGCAAGGATATTCTCTAAAGTGGCAGGACGGGAGGAGGCATTGACGCGGCTACGGACTTCATTCAGTTCTTCATCTCCACTGGCTCCATTGCGCACTTTCGCTTCACTCTTCATCAACAGAGCATCCGCGTAGCGGAACAATACAATGTCATTCTCCATCAACTTACCGTCTTTCGTGGCAGTCGGGTCGACTTCGTACTTCTTCATACGGGCTCCTGCTGTTTGTTCATACGGGGTATCTGTAATATCCAGAGCTACTTTCCAAGGCAGATACTCCAATACGGTGCCATCATCCAGCTTGATGATGTTTCCTTTCAGGTCGCGCACCACTCCCGCAAAATAGCAAATATCAAAGCGGGGATCTTGTTCGGCTGTTTCATAACCGAAGGTTTCGAGGGCTTCAATGGTTGCGCTGGGGCCGTTCTCACCGCTTAGGCCGTACGCCTTGGCATGATTGTAGTGGCGGGAACGGAATAGATATTGCATTTGATTGGTGTACAAGGTTTTATTCATCGGAACGGTAAAAATATTCTCTATCGATGATTCATTAAAAATGGAGAAATTGGTTTCGTATTTTGGTTCCAATTCGTTGTAGCCCAGCGTCTTTAGCTGGTCACAGTAGTAGATGACTGTTTCCCACGCATTGAGTTCGTTGCCGTTCACTGTAAACTTTATGTTTTTTCCGTCCGGACGTTGTCCGTCTGTCCAATCATTGTCCGTATAGACTTCGGAATTCAGAGCCAGTTTAGCCAATAGGAAAGTGACTACCGGACGGGTGATACGGCCATAATAAGGACCGGACTGGTTGCTGTGCGCATCGCTCAACAGAGGAGCCGCTTCCTGCAATTCCTTGAATACAAACTCAAAAACCGTTTTCCGTTCACTCTGGACAACATCTTTCATTGCCACTGAAGAGGATTGAACCAACGGGATGCGTCCGAACAAATCCATCAGATAATAATAATACATGGCTCGCATGGCCTGCACTTCCGCCCGGTATGCCGGAAGTACAGCATCGGAATGGGTTTCGGCAAACTTGTCTATCCGTTCGAGCGATTTGTTGCTTAGCATGACGACTTTGTAAAGATATTCCCATGTAGCTTGGATAGCGTCATTCTCTACTCCCCAATCGTGCAGGTAAAGTCCTTGCCAAAAGCCGCCATCGTACCAGTCGCCTCCACGGGTGGGGATGATGGCTTCGTCGGAAGTGAAAGTGTTCAGGTCGTAGACTCCCCTACCCGTTCCCTGCAATCCCTGACTGTCGCTATAACCGCCTATGTAAGTATAAAGTGAAGCTACCGCATTGAGATATACTTCCGAGATCGTATTGTAGACATCCTCTTCCGGTAGTTTGTCTTTCGGATTTTCCTGTAAGAACTTATCACAGGAAAATAAGGTCAGACTCGTCACCAGAAAAAATAATAATATTCTTGAAGGGTAGATTATTTGCTTTGAGATCTGCAAAAACTGATTTCTATTTTTCATATATCGTTTCATCCTCTCCTCCTCCATTAAAAGTTAATACTCAATCCTAAGGTGTACGTCCGTGCCAACGGATATCCCCGTTTATCGTCCACGCCCAACGTTGAGTTCACCGTGGAACTGTTAATCATGGGCGAAAGTCCCGAATAACCGGAGATGGTTGCCAGATTGTTGACAGTAAATGCCAAGCGCAGGGAACGGACATATTTCTTTAGTTTCTGCACCTTTTCAATCGGCACGTTCCAGCCCAGCGTCACATAGTCGAAGTTGACGTAATCTCCCTTTTCCAGCCAATAGTCGGTGGCAGTCTGATCCTTGATGTTCTGTTGCGGAGCTTTCTTCATTACGTTGTAGTCGGGGAATATATTCATGTTCATATAGGTCAGGGAAGTTCCGTTGTAGATTTTATGTCCGAAAGCTCCGTTTATCTGCAAAGACAGGTCGAAACGCTTGTAACGGAAACTGATGTTAGATCCCAGAATCGTTTTGGGTACGGCTTGCCCTGCCACGTAGCGGTCTTCACCATCTTCCAGACTGACGCCTCCGCCATTCAGGTCGGCGATGCCATAGGTATATCCACCGTTTCCGTCGGACTCCAGTCCGGTGCTGTGAGGGAGATAGAACACGCCCAACGGTTGCCCCACCATCTGATAAACGATGTGGTTGTAGCCGCCGTGGAAGCCGGCTCCGTCAAGGCTGGCAAGACTTTTATATTCGGAAGCGGAAAGCATTTCGCCGTTATACATACCGCTCAATGAAAGCAGTTTGTTGCGCTGAAAGGTGATGTTGGCATTGATATTCAGTTCCATGTCCTTCGTTTTCAAAGGGGTGATACCGATGGCGATTTCCGTACCCCAGTTGCGCATGGAGCCGATGTTGGCAAGCAAGGTGTTATAGGTGAAAGGGGGCACGCTTACGTTGTAAAGGTAAAGCATATCCGTGGTACGGGAGTTGTAATAGTTGGCGGAAAGCAACAGGCGGTTGCCGAATAAAGCGATGTCGAAACCCGTATTAAAGGTATGTTTCACTTCCCATTTCAGATCGGGATTCGTATTCCGAAGATCTCCTAAAGATACGATGGCGGAGTTTCCGACGGGGACGACACCGTTCGGCTTGACGAGATTCAGTGTTGTGTATGAGTCAATCCCGCTTTGGTTACCTGCCAGACCGTAACCGATACGGAATTTCAGATTGTCTATCACGGGGAATTGCTTCATAAATTCTTCTTCACTAATCACCCATGCCGCGGACGCAGAGGGGAAAAAGCCCCATTTATGGTTGGCTCCGAATTTGGAGGAAGCATCTGTACGGGCGTTCAACGTCAGTACGTAGCGGTCGGCGTATGTATAATTGAAGCGTCCCATGAAAGATGCCAGGCGCGGTTGCTCGTAGTAGGAATTAGTGCCTTCCCACAAACGGAGCGCTCCTGCCTGAAGGTTATTATACCCGAACTTATCGGTGCTGAAATTGCTGACTGTGGTATAATAGCCTGTGTAAGTCTCTTTCTGAAGTTCGGCAAGTGCCAGTACGTCAAAGAAATGCTTTTTCCAGTTTTTCTTATAGGTCAGCATCATGTTTCCCAATAAGGATTCGCGCTTTTTGGTTCCTTTGTATGCCTGACCGTTCGCCCAGACGGAAGTGGGGAGGTATTGCGAATTTTCTACGATATTGTAAGTATAAGCTCCGAACAGGCTTAGTTTCAGTCCTTCCATCAGATTGAAAGTGAGACGGGCGTGCGTACTGATGTGCGAAGTGGCATCATCGTCCTGCACTTCCATCCATGCCAATGGATTGGTGATTTGGCTGGCGGTTGTTATTCCGTCCCACGAATTGGTGACGGGGTCTTTATGATTGGGATAGGTAGGATTGAACGTAGCTGCCGAATAGAACGTTTTCTGATAATCTACCAGGTTATGGTTCTTCTGAATGGAGCCGAACATTCCCAGTTCGCAGTTCAGGAAGCCGTCGAACATTTTCTGATTCATGTTCATATTTGAAGTGAAGTTCTTCATGTCTTCATTCAGAATCACTCCCTGACGATCCATAAAACCGAGAGAAACACGATAACTGGACTCACTGGAACCGCCATAAAAGGCGATGTGATGATTCTGTTGCAGTCCTGTCTGCTCAATCTCTTTCTGGAAATCGGTATTGTTCCCTTTGTCCAGAATGGAAATGCCGCGTTCCGATGCTACACGACGGAATTCATCACCGGACAGCATTTTCAAATTCTTGTAGACGGTGGAAATCCCGAAGCTACCGTTGTAAGCTACCTGTGTCCTGCCGCTCATCCCTTTTTTGGTGGTGACTTCTATCACACCGGATGCACCTCGCGAACCGTACTGTGCGGTTTCGGAAGCGTCTTTCAGAATGGTAAAACTCTCAATATCCGTAGGATAAATGGAGGTAAGCATACTCAAGTCGCCAAATACTCCGTCGACAATAATCAAAGGGTCGTTACCGCTGGTCAGTGAGGTAGTTCCCCGCAGGCGCACCGCATCCAGAGCCGCCGGTCCGTTGGAGCCCCGTTGGATGGTCAAACCCGGCACACGTCCACGGATTGCTTCCAAAGGGTTCGTTATCTGGTCTTTGTTCATCTGTGTCTCCGTGATTTTCTCTACGGAGCCGGACAGGGTTTTCAAACTTCCGGTGGCATATCCTACGGTAATCAATGAATCTATGGGCGCGACGGGAATCTTCTGTGCCAACGTGCCCTCGTACGGGATTACCAGAAGAAGGCTGTAGAAAATGAGTCTAGCGTGTTGTACCATATTCTTAGTTTTTAAGGTAATAATACAAATATAACAAAAAAAGAGGGAATCTGGTTGAGTAGATTCCCTCTTTTATTTAAATGATATTGACAGGTTGAAATCAACAAGTCCGGATGATACGGATTACACGGTTGCTTTAGGCCGGAATAATCCTAAAAAAACGCATCATACGTATTATCCTTATGCCTTCAATATTTATTTCACAATAATCTCATCCGTAAATATCCAGCCTCCGAATTCACTTCCGGCCTGTGCCTGATAGCGTACGTATCTTCCTTTGGCTTCGCCCTGCCATGAAATATCCGTAAAGCGGATGGGTGTTTCTTTGCTCACTTCAAAGTGTTGTTTTCGCAACTCGGTGAAATGGGTTCCGTCATCGGAAATGGAAATCACCACAGTCTCCGGCAGGAATACTTCCGCGCCTACCACCTGCATAAAGGCGGCAGTGACGGAATGGATGGAAGTTTCTTTTTCCATATCAATCGTCACATCGAGGCGGTTGTCCGAGATGAATCCTTGCCACGAGCCATCACCATAGGTCCAATCGCCACGTATGCCGTCCGTCAGAGCAGTGTTTCCCTGTGCCGGATAATGGGAACTGTAAGGTGAATTATAAATCACCTTTTTACCCAATGCCAAATGGCTGACCGGTTGAAGCGACTCGGGACGGCTGCCGATTTCTTTTTTCAAATCGAAAGGATGGTATCCTTTTGCCTGCAAATCGGCCACTGCCGACAATGCACGGGTATGGAAATCCGGCCATGACTTACGTTCCAGAGCCGACCAGGCTGTTTCCGCCAATGCCAGGATTCGGGGGTAAATCATATACTCCACGTGTTCGGGAGTGGGAATGTATTCCACCCATAGGTTGCCCTGCACACCGTAGACCAACTTCGCCTGTTCCGCAGTTAAAGAAGCGGGAACGGGATTGTAAGAATATACTTTCTTCAACGGCAGGTATCCACCGATGGCTTCCGGCTGCGAATATGGGGCATCCTGATAACTGTCCAGATAGCAGTAGGCACCCGGCGTCATGATGGCACGATGGCCGGAGGTTACGGCAGCGATACCACCCTCTTCTCCACGCCATGACATGACGGTTGCGTTGGGGGCAATGCCTCCTTGCAGAATCTCGTCCCACCCCAGCAGATGACGTCCATGATTGTTCAGGAACTTCTCAATGCGGTGTATCAGGTAGCTTTGCAGCTCGTCTACATTGGCAAGATGCTCGTCTTTCATTCTCTTCTGACATTTCGGACAGGTCTTCCAAGCCGACTTGCCGGCCTCATCGCCACCGATATGAATGTATTCGGAAGGGAAAAGTTCCATGACTTCCGTCAGCACATTTTCCAGAAACATGAAGGTTTCTTCATTGCCGACACAGAAATCGGAGTTCTTGTAAGGTTCGCCCGCACAGGATAACTGCGGGTAGGCTGCCAGCACTTCTTCCGAATGGGAGGGCATCTCAATCTCGGGAATCACCGTGATATAATGCTGACGGGCATATTCCAAGATTTCACGAATATCATCCTGGGTGTAATAACCGCCGTAAGCTCCGGGAGCATCGAAACGGACATATTTACGTCCGCCGTTCCACCATTGCTTCCAGGTGGGATCTGTACGCCAAGCCGCAAATTCGGTCAGCAAAGGGTATTTCTTGATTTCTAACCGCCAGCCTGCCGCATCGGTCAGATGCAGGTGCAGACGGTTGATTTTGTAATACGCCAGTGCGTCTATCTGTTTCTTTATAAATTCTTTGGTAGAAAAGTGACGGGACACGTCCAGCATCAGTCCACGGTAAGCAAAACGGGGAGTGTCTTCTATCTCGACAGAGGCTATGGAATAGCTGCCTGCCCCCGAAGGTTGTGCCAACTGCAACAGGGTTTGCAGACCATAGAATAATCCGGCTCCCGAAGTGGCGCGTATCAGGATTTGTTGCGGAGTAACGGAAAGAGTATAGCTTTCCGGTGATGGCAACTGGTGGTTCTTTTCAGTTATCAACAGAGAAAGTATATTCTGCGTATCCTTCTTTTTCCCTTTCTTCAAATGAACCGGCAATGCTTGCAAGCAATTTTCCAGAAGCTGCGCTTCTAAACCCTGCAAGTTTATATAAAGTTTTGTGTTCTCTGACAGTAAAAAACAGCCCGTCCCCTGCTCCATTTTTAATGGGACAGGTATGACGGACTGTGCTTTGAGGGAATGCGCGGTTAAGCACATTCCCAATACCCATAAGAAAAGACAAACTTTAGCGTATCTATTTCTTATATTCATTAATCTATCGTGATTTCGTCTACAAACAAAAATGCCGGACTATCTTTGCCGCCATGCCATGCCGGCATTTTACTTTCAGACAGGGCAACCACTTTCACGTATTGAGTTTTCACCGGGCTGAATGACAGTTTATGTTCATAGATACCATTCTTATCGCTTTCTTTCATAGCAGGATACTCCTCGGAAGCAACTTTGGTAAAGTTCTTGCCATCGTCCGAAACTTCTACGGAAAGTCCTCGCGCGTCAAACACCCAGTCGCCCTTCTCCACGCAAGTAGAAATAGCAACGCTCGAAATCTCGGTAGGCTGCTGAAGGTCGATAGTCATGTCCATATCGTTCTTGTAGAACGCAATCCAACGACCGGTTTTGTAATTGCCGTTTCCTTTCAAGCCGTCTACTAATGTAGATTCGCCTTTGAACATGTATTGCTTGTTGACCGGCTGGTTGGCTACAATCGGCTTCATGCTGGATTTGCTGAAATTAACCTTTTCAGAAACCACACGGCTGTTTCCGGTAGGACGGACAGCAATGGCAGAGAAAGTTACATTTTCCTTGATTTTCAGCGGGCTTTCATAAAGCGGAGAAGCAGCGGTAGGTTCCGTGCCGTCCAAGGTGTAATGGATAGGCGCATTGTCAATGGTAGACAAAGTGATGTCCAGTGTACCGTCCGTCGGGTTCGGCGTGTATTCGGAAGTTACATTAAATACATGTTTGGCATAGTTGTATCCTTCCGCATCGTACCATTTAATCAGGCGCGGCAGACGGGACAGGAAGTCTTCATAATTCTTCTTGTCGGGAGCCGACCACTGGATTTCGGACAAGGCAGCCCAACGGGGCAATACCATATACTGGGCATGAGAGAAAGTAGGAATGTATTCAGTCCAGAGGTTAGCCTGCACGCCTTTGATATATTTCTGTTCTTCCGGAGTGAGGGAAGCCGGCATCGGCTCGTAGCTGTACACTCTTTCAAGAGGCAGGTAACCACCAATACCGAGAGGTTCGTTCTCCGTATCTTTTGTCTGGTAGTAGTCGAAATACAGGTATGTGTTCGGTGTCATGATGACATCGTGTTTCTGCTTGGCTGCTTCGATACCACCCTTTTCACCACGCCATGACATAACAGTAGCGTTAGGAGCAAGTCCGCCTTCGAGGATTTCATCCCAACCGATGATCTGACGTCCGTGGTCGTTGAGGAATTTTTCGATATGGTTGATTACGAAGCTCTGCAGACGTTCTTCCTTGCTATGCTTATCATCCGATTTCAAGCCCAGCGCCTTGATACGTGCCTGACATTTCGGACATTTTTCCCAACGTACTTTCGGACATTCGTCACCACCTACATGAATATATTCTGAAGGGAAGATTTCAATCAATTCGCTATATACATCTTCGAGGAATTTCAAGACTTGATCGTTTCCGGCACAAAGCACATCTTCAGATACACCCCATTGTCTCCATACTTCGTACGGGCCACCGGTACATCCCAATTCGGGATAAGCGGCAAGGGCAGCTTGCATGTGTCCCGGAAGATCGATTTCGGGAATAACTGTGATATAACGTTCGGCAGCATACGCTACTATTTCTTTCGCCTGCTCCTGGGTATAGAAGCCACCGTATGGTTTGCCGTCGTATTCACCGGAGTTACGTCCGATGACTGTTTCTGTCCTCTTGGAACCGATTTCTGTCAGCTTCGGATATTTCTTGATTTCCAGACGCCAGCCCTGGTCTTCGGTAATATGCCAGTGAAAACGGTTCATATTGTGCAAAGCCATCATATCAATATAAGCTTTCACTTCATCTACTGTAAAGAAATGACGGCTGGTATCGAAGTGTGCACCACGATAGCCAAAGCGGGGAGCGTCATTGATTTCTACGGCAGGCATGGAAATGTCTGCACCGACAGCCACAGGCAATGATTTGCGCAGGGACTGGATGCCATAGAATACGC
>ERZ838839.3315-NODE-3315-length-10407-cov-2.246039_pt1 | contig 10407 bp, 8 predicted proteins | sample MGYA00519909_ERZ838839 | MGnify/ENA primary metagenome ERZ838839 (study PRJEB31850, sample SAMEA3708843) | human gut metagenome | biome: human gut; feature: human-associated habitat; material: faeces | place: China | collected 2014 ... | reverse complement strand
TTTGAGGACAAGCCGGATGCTACCAGGAGCCTGTCCGGCAAGCAGCTTCAGAAGCTTAAGAACCTGATGCCTAACCTCATTGGCGGCGCAGCCGACCTGGCTCCGTCCACCAAGACCTATATGGCGGATATGGGGGATTTCTCCAAGGATAACTATGCCGGACGCAACCTGCATTTCGGCGTCCGCGAGCTGGCCATGTCCGCTATCGGAAACGGTCTTATACTTCACGGCGGCCTGCGGGCATTTGTGTCCACCTTCTTTGTGTTCAGCGATTATACAAAGCCAATGGCAAGGCTGTCCGCTCTTATGGGCGTGCCCCTTACCTATGTATTTACCCATGACAGCATCGGCGTGGGCGAGGACGGACCAACCCATGAGCCCATCGAGCAGCTGGCTATGCTGCGCGCCATGCCTAACTTCCATGTATACCGTCCGGCGGATGCCACGGAGACAGCTGCTGCATGGTACAGCGCCGTATCTTCCAAAAAGACTCCTACGGCTCTGGTACTCACAAGACAGAACCTGCCGCAGCTGGCCGGATCCAGCAAGGAGGCATTAAAGGGAGCCTATATACTGGAAGATTCCGCAAAGGAAGTTCCGGATGCCATCATCATTGCCACTGGTTCCGAGGTGGAGCTGGCAGTGAAGGCCAAGGCAGAGCTGGAGGCAGAAGGAACGAAGGTACGCGTGGTTTCCATGCCGTGTATGGAGCTTTTCGAGGAGCAGAGCGCAGAGTACAGGGAAGCAGTCCTTCCCAAGGCCGTAAGAAAGAGAGTCGCCATCGAAGCGCTTTCCGATTTCGGATGGGGAAAATATGTGGGCCTGGACGGCGCATATGTGTGCATGAAGAGCTTCGGAGCCAGCGCTCCGGCAGCAAAGCTGTTTGAAAAATTTGGCTTTACGGTAGAGAACGTGGTCAATACTGTAAAGGCGCTGTAATACAGAGTATGGGACCGGGGCCGGATGGCGTGGAAATCCGGTCCCGGAATCTTTTTGGGGGAAGAACAGCAAAAAAACGATGGAAAAAGGCCGCAGGAGCGGACGGAAGGAATACGGGCGGCCGGGAGAAAGGGAGGATCAGTCATGAGCCGGAAATGCATTGGAATCGATATTGGAGGCACGACCGTAAAGCTCGGTATGTTTGAGCAGGACGGAACGCTTCTGGAGAAGTGGGAGATCCCCACGAGAAAGGAAAATGGAGGGGCGCATATCCTGGAGGATATTGCGGCGTCCATAAAGAAAAAGGCAGCGGAAAGGGGACTTTCGACGGCAGACTTTGCAGGAGCCGGCATGGGACTTCCAGGACCGGTTTTGGAGGACGGCCATGTGGAATTCTGCGTGAACCTGGGCTGGAAGGCCATGAACCCCCAGGAGATCTTAAGCGGCCTTCTGGACGGGATGACGGTAAAGAGCGCCAATGACGCCAATGTGGCTGCCCTGGGGGAGCTGTGGCAGGGAGGCGGCCGAGGCTATAAAAATATGGTCATGATCACCCTGGGAACAGGCGTCGGCGGCGGTATTATCCTCAATGAAAAGATCTGGTCCGGTATGCAGGGCGTCGGCGGCGAGATCGGCCATATCCATGTGATCGAGGGAGAGACGGAACAGTGCAACTGCGGCGGATACGGATGTCTGGAGCAGGCAGCTTCGGCTACGGGGATCGCCCGTCTGGCCAGGAAGCTCCTGGAGGCAGATCCGGCACGGCCCTCCTCCCTGCGGGAAGTGAAAAATCTGTCGGCTAAGAGCGTGCTGGACGCAGCCAGGGCCGGGGATCCTCTGGCCCTGGAGTCAGTGGAGACCTCCTGCCGGTATCTGGGCTGGGCCATGGCCGGGATCACCATGGTGGTGGATCCGGAGGCTTATCTGATCGGAGGCGGCGTTTCCAGGGCCGGGACCTTCCTGACCGAAAAGATCCAGAGATACCACGACCAGTTATCGCCCATGGCCACAAAGAAGGCAAAGGTGCTCCTGGCTATCCTGGGAAACGATGCGGGGATCTATGGGGCTGCGAAGCTGGTATTGGGATAAAATGAGGAGACCCCGGCTGCGACAGCCGGGGCAATTATGAAAAATCTATGTGCAATTTGTCATATTGGCGATGAGAAATAAATTTTTTCTATGCAATTAGTATAAAAAATATATGTGAACAAAATATGAATAAATTGTAAATAGATTATGAAACTATTGTAAGCGGCTTTTGTAAGTTTTGTTCATGGGGTGCTGCTAGGAAAAATGCATAGAAAGAATGTTACGAATATTACTTTTTTATTACATTTTTACATTTTTCATACGTTTTCTTACATCTTTTCCAATCTATTGAAATCATGGAAAATTTATACTATAATCCAGATACAAAGAAGGATATTTTTGTGAAATCAGATAAATAAGGAGGAGATCGTATGAGAAAAAGAAGTGTAAAGGGATTATTATTTGCAGCAGCATTCATGGTAGCGGGATCACAGATGACAGCCATTGAGGCCCAGGCCAGAGACTGGGAGGATAAATGGGAAGACAAGTGGGAAGACCGTTGGGATGATGACGACGATGATGATGACGATGACGACCGCTGGGATGACGACGACTGGGACGACGATGATGACGACCGCTGGCCGGGCAACGGCCACCACAACGGCCATCACAACGGAAACGGTCACCATAACGGGCACCACAATGGAAACAACAATGGAAACGGAAACAACAATAACCAGGAGAAAAAGGGCGGCTGGGTCAATGTAGTATATTTCTGCGAGGAAGACAATACCGTGTGGGCCCCCGGAGAGATCTGGGGCAAGGGCCTTGTGAACGGAAAAGGAAATGTGAACTCCAGTGAAATGACCACAGTGCCCGAGGGCTATAAGCTGAGGGTCGTGGGCGATTATTACTATAACGGCGGCGATGAGCTCCGGGTGGAGGTCATTAAGGAGAAGACCCAGGGCGGAAGAGTCAGCGTGGTATATTACTGTGAGGAGGACAACACCGTGTGGGCCCCCGGAGAGATCTGGGCCAAGGGCCTTGTGAATGGAAAAGGAAATGTAAACTCCAGTGAAATGACCACAGTACCCAAGGGCTATCACCTGAAGGTCGTTGGCGGTTACTATTACGACGGCGGCAGCGAGCTGCGTGTCCGTATCGTAAAGGACGACACCAAGACCGGCGGCTGGGTCAATGTGGTATACTACTGTAAGGAAGACAATACGGTATGGGCGCCCGGACAGATCTGGGCCGAAGGCCTTGTGGACGGCAAGGGCACCATCAACTGTACAGAGATGACGACGGTTCCGGCGGGCTACCGCTTAAAGATCGTGGGCGATTATTATTACGATGGCACCGGCGATTTCCGGGTACAGATCGTGAAAAAGTAACAGTTCAAAAAACTAGATAAATATCCGGGGGCATGTCTGATTATGCCCCCGTTTTGCTTTGTTTTTTGTACAAATTCCCGGGTGTACGGTTTTTACCCTGTGTGCTATACTTAAGAAAGAACTGGAATGTGACCATGAAATCATTGGAAAGGACGAAGACCATTTATGATAAATACAGAAAAGCAGAAGACGCTGGTCATCGGACACAGGAACCCGGACACGGATTCCATCTGCTCTGCCATCTGCTACGCCAGTCTGAAGCGGAAGCTGACAGGGAAGGACTATGAACCGTGCCGTGCTGGAAATGTGAATCCGGAGACGCAGTTTGTACTGGATTTTTTCCAGGTGGAGGCGCCCCGTCTGGTGGAAAGCGTGAGGACCCAGGTAAAGGACATTGAAATCCGCAAGACCAGGGGAGTTGCGGATAACATTTCCTTAAAAAAGGCATGGAACATCATGCAGGAAAACAATGTGGTGACGATCCCCTGTGTCACAGAGGAGGGCGTTTTAGAGGGCGTCATCACCATCGGAGATATCACCAAATCCTACATGAACCTGTATGACAGCAGCATCATCTCCAAGGCCAATACCAAGTATTCCAACATCCTGGATACCTTGGAGGGCAGCATTGTGGTGGGAGACGCGGATGCATATTTTGATAAGGGAAAGGTCCTGATCGCCGCCGCAAATCCGGATCTGATGGAGAATTATATTGAAAAGCATGACCTGGTGATCCTGGGAAACCGGTACGAATCCCAGCTCTGCGCCATTGAGATGGAGGCAGGCTGCATCATTGTCTGCGAGGGCGCGGGTGTTTCCCTGACCATCCGGAAGCTGGCCCAGGAACGGGGCTGCACGGTGATCACCACGCCCTATGATACATATACCACGGCAAGACTGATCAACCAGTCCATGCCCATCAGCTATTTTATGACCATGGAAAATATCATCGGTTTCTCCGATGAGGATCCCATCGATGATATTCGGGACATCATGGCCAACAAGCGTCACCGTGATTTCCCGATCCTGGATTCTGACGGAAAATATCTGGGCATGATCTCCCGCCGGAACCTGCTGGGAGCCAAGGGAAAACATATCATCCTGGTGGATCACAACGAGCGGACCCAGGCCGTCGAGGGCATTGAGACGGCGGATATCCGGGAGATCATCGACCATCACCGTCTTGGAACGGTGCAGACCATGTCTCCGGTATTTTTCAGAAACCAGCCTCTGGGCTGTACGGCTACCATAATTTACCAGATGTACCAGGAAAATAACGTGGAGATCGATAAGACCACGGCGGGACTTTTATGCAGCGCCATTATTTCAGACACGCTGCTGTTCCGTTCCCCCACCTGTACGGCGGTGGATAAGGAGGCGGCCCTGGCTCTGGCAGAGATCGCGGGGATCCATGCCGAGGAGTATGCAAAAAAGATGTTTGCGGCTGGCAGCAATCTGAAAGGAAAATCGGATGAGGACATTTTCTATCAGGACTTCAAGCGGTTCACGGTGGGAAATTCTGTGTTCGGGATCGGCCAGATTACCTCTCTGGATTCAGAGGAGCTGGAGAATCTGAGGCCCCGGATGCTGGCTTATACGGAGAAGGCCAGAGAGCAGCATGACGCGGATATGATGTTCTTCATGCTGACCAATATCCTGACAGAGTCCACGGACCTGATCTGCGTGGGCCAGGGAGCTGAACAGCTTGTTTCCGCGGCCTTCCATATGGCAGACGAGGATGGATCCGGAAAAGATGAGATGGAAGAGATAGACGGCATCGTCAGCCTTCCGGGCGTGGTCTCCAGAAAGAAACAGCTGGCGCCCCAGATCATGATGGCGCTGCAGCAGTAAGCGGCGGGAGCTGGAGGAAGCATATGGGAAAAAGACAGTTTAAGCCGGGAAACATGCTGTACCCCGTTCCCGCGGTCATGGTCTCTGTGGCCGATAAAGAGGGAAACGTCAATATCATCACTGTGGCCTGGGCGGGAACGGTGTGCACCAATCCGCCGATGCTGACCATCAGCGTCCGGCCGGAGCGGTATTCCTATCATATGATCCAGGAGACCGGGGAGTTTGTGGTGAACCTGACCACAGAGGAGCTGGCCCGGGCTACGGACTACTGCGGCGTCCGGTCGGGCCGGGATACGGATAAATGGGCAGATATGGGACTCACGAAGGAAAAAGCCAGCGAGGTGTCGGTCCCGCTGATCCGGGAATGTCCGGTGAACCTAGAGTGCCGGGTGGTGCGGGTGGATGAGCTGGGAAGCCATCATATGTTTCTGGCCCAGGTGGTGGCAGTGGATGTGGATGAAGCGTATATGGATGAAAAGGACACCTTCCACCTGTCAGCGGCCAGACCCATGGCCTACTCCCACGGGCGGTATTACGGCCTGGGGGAATGCCTGGGAACCTTTGGATACAGTGTGAAAAAGACGGCTGAAAAGCGCGGCCCCGGGAAGGGGAAGGCTGCGCTGGAAGCAGGAAATAGTTCCGGAAGGCAGAAGGCTGGGATTAAAGCCGGAAGGGGCACTGGGAGACAGAGGCCCGGGACCCGGCAGGGAAAGGCCGTTGGCCGTCCCCAGTCCGGCCCTCCCGGTATAAGAAAGTAAGAGAAGGCTGGTGAAAAGAGGGGCTGCTGTAAAAGGAAAGCGGGACGGCTTTCTCTTTGCAGCAGCCCTTTTTGGAAAAACATATTGACAAAATTCTATATGAGATTTATAATGCAAACATAGAAAAAAATCTATATTTAAAAGGGGATATGTAAATTTGGACTATACAGAATATGCCAGGCTGTTTAAGGCTCTTTCGGATCCCAAGCGGCTGAAGATCGTCCACATGCTGGCAGGAGGCGAGCTCTGCGCCTGTAAGATCCTGGAGGAATTTCATATTACGCAGCCGACTCTGTCCCACGATATGAAGCTTTTGACCGACACGGGGCTTGTGATCCCGCGGCGGGAGGGAAAATGGACCCATTATTCCCTGAATAAGGCCAGGGTGGGAGAGATCTGCCGGGCGGCGGAGGGGCTGATGGTCCCGGAGACGGGAACAAGGGTCTGCGGCTGCGGGAAGGAAGAGAGAAAAAAGGAGGGCATTGAAAAAATGGAAACTGTGAATACGAAGCTGTACGTTCTGACCGGCTTTCTGGGCTCTGGAAAGACAACGGCGTTATTAAAGCTTCTGGAGAGACTGAAGGGCAGCCGGATCGGGGTCATCCAGAACGAATTCGGGAAGCTGGGGATCGATGGAACGATCCTGCGGAATGACGATATCCAGATGGTGGAGATCAACCGGGGCTCTATTTTCTGCACCTGCCAGAAGCTAAATTTTGTCAAGGCCCTGGCGGACATGGCCCAGCAGGATTTCGACTATCTTTTTGTGGAAAGCTCCGGCTGGGGAGATCCCTCCAATGTCCAGGAGATCCTGGATGCGGCGCGGATCGCTTCGAAAAAGGAATACGACTTTAAGGGCGTGATCTGCTTTGTGGATGCGGTGAACTTCCTGGAGCAGGTCAAGGATGAGGAGACGGCCTTCCGCCAGCTGAAGCACTGCAACCTGGCGGTTATTACAAAAACAGATCTGGCGGATACGGGTCTGATGGAGCAGGTGGCAGAAAAGATCCGGGAGATCAATCCGGTATGCGAGATCATCGAGAGCGTCAATGGGGAAATGGACCATTCCTTTTTACAGAAGGATCTGAGGATCTTCCAGTGGGCTGAAAACGAGGAGACCACCAACTCAGTGGAAACAAAGCCCAAGTCCCTGTTCATGGAATATGAGGGCCAGGTGGAAAAAGAAAAGCTCCACAAATTTTTAGCAGCGGTGGCTCCGGATGTACACCGGATCAAGGGCTTCTGTGATCTTGAAGAAACGGGCTGGACCCAGGTGGACGTGGTTGGCTCCCTGATCGACTATAAAGCGTGCAGGGCCTTTGAACGGTCCCAGCTGGTGTTTATTTCAAAGATCGGTCCCATGGTCATAAAAAAGATCTTCTCCGCCTGGGAGGAGCATGTGGGCAGCGAGATGAAGCTTAAGAATTAAAGGAGGATAACATGGTCATAAAGGTGATCGGTATGGGATGTGAAAACTGCGATAAGCTGTATGAAAATGTGATGGAGGCCGTAAAGGAGACTGGCAGCGATGCAGTGGTGGAAAAGGTCGGAGACCTGATGGAGATCGTGAAGCTGGGCGTCATGGCGGCACCGTCGCTGATGATCGATGGTAAGCTGGTGATTGCGGGACGGACGGCGAAGACATCGGAGATTGTCCGTCTGCTGAAGAAATGATGGAGGCAGGAAAGGGGCTGTGGAGCCTGATCCAGGACCAGATCCTCGGCATGAAATGGCTGAAGGACGCGGTGGGAGCGGGCCTTACGGCCATGGGAACCGATATTTCCTCCAGACTTGGCGGCAGCGTACATTTTTTTATCTATGATATCATTAAGATCACGATCTTATTATGCACGCTGATCTTTGTGATCTCTTATATCCAGAGCTATTTTCCGCCGGAGCGCAGCAAAAGAATCCTGGGCCGGTTCCATGGGCTGGGAGCCAGGATCGCGGCGGCCCTTCTGGGAACGGTGACCCCGTTCTGCTCCTGCTCCTCCATCCCCCTGTTCATGGGATTTACGGGGGCGGGCCTCCCTTTGGGCGTGACCTTTTCCTTCCTGATCTCCTCCCCCATGGTGGATCTGGGGAGCCTGGTGCTCCTGACGAGTATTTTCGGTGTGAAGATCGCAGCCGTATACGTTCTTCTGGGACTTTTTGTGGCGGTCCTTGGGGGAACGCTGATCGAAAAGCTGCACATGGAGACGCAGGTGGAGGAATTTATCCGGATGGCGGGCCGGGTGGACCTTGAAGGCCCGGCGCTTACGGTCCGGGACCGGCTGGTCTATGCCAGGGACCAGGTGGAATCCACCTTCAGAAAGGTATTCCCGTATATCCTTGCAGGCGTGGGGATCGGAGCCGTGATCCACAACTGGATCCCCGAGGCGTGGATCGAGACTGCCCTGGGAAGCGGAAATCCCTTTGGCGTAGTTCTGGCCGTACTGGTGGGCGTCCCCATGTACGCGGATATTTTCGGGACCATCCCGGTGGCAGAGGCGCTTTTGGCCAAGGGCGCCCAGTTGGGGACCATCTTAAGCTTCATGATGGCGGTCACCACCTTGAGCTTTCCGTCCATGGTCATGCTGGGAAAGGCAGTGAAGCCGCGGCTCCTGGGAACATTTGCGGCGGTCTGTACCGTGGGGATCATTTTTGTGGGTTATAGCTTTAATCTGTTCCAATATCTGTTTGTATAAAGACAAGCAGTATCTGGCTGAAGATACAGGAAGGGAAAAGAACAGGGGGCGGATGCAGCTCATATGGGCTGCACCTGCCCCCCTGTTTGAATGGACTGGATTTCCGGCGTTATCTCTGACAGAAATCCAGGGTAACGGTGCCGTCCTCGTTGTAGATGACAGCGTCCTTGTCCATGGTCAGATTGTCAATGGCAGCCAGATACTCCTCTTTGGACTTAAAGTAAGGCTTCGCCTCGGCGAGGACCTTCTTTGCCCTGGCGGCGTCGTTTTCCAGGAACATGGAGGCAGCCACGGTCAGGCACTGGGCCGGATACAGGCAGCCGGCTTTCTTGTTGGCCACATAGTAGTCCTTGCCGTGTCCGGTGCCGATGGAGCCGCTGGCATGGGGATGGATGGCCGGCATGATGGCGGAAACATCGCCCATATCGGTGCAGCCGGTCCCCCAGGAGCCGCGGGTCACAGTACCGGGCCCGGTCACCGATTCCATGGCCTCTGTCAGGATCTCCGTCATGTTGGCATCGTTATTTAAGGGGAAGTAGCCCGGATGGTCGTCCAGCTCCACATTGCAGCCCAGAGAGGCGGCCGCTCCGGCCAGAGCCAGGTTTACCTTTTTATTATAATCACGGATGCTGTCAAAGGAAGCGCCGCGCACATAGGATTCCACCTTGGCTGTCTCCGGGATGGCGTTGACGGCGGCTCCGCCCTCGGTGATGATGGGATGGAAACGGATGTGCTCGCTGTCCACGAAGGTCTCGCGGATGGCGTTGACGGCATTCAGTCCGCAGGTGGCCGCATAGAGCGCATTCTTTCCGGCTTCCGGAGAACCGCCGGCATGGGAGGCCACGCCCTTGAAGGTGATATTCTTGGTGATACAGCCGTTGCAGCCCTGGCTGACGGACAGGGTCTTTCCCTCTGGCAGCTTTCCGGAATGGATCATCATGGCCATGTCAACGCCGTCAAAGTAGCCTCTGGAAATAAATTCCACCTTTCCGCCGAAATACCGGATCACGCCCTGCTTCCGTAATTCCTCCCGGAAGCCCAGCTCGATCAGCTCCTCGGCCGGTACTGCCATGAAACGGATGGAGCCGCAGAGGCCGTCCAGCGCGCCCGGCTCCTTCATGGCGGCGGCAACTCCCAGAAGGATGGCACACTGGGCGTTATGGCCGCAGGCATGGACCGCGTGGGTCTCGGGATCCGCGTCCGGGTGATTTCCAACGATCAAGGAATCCAGCTCTCCTAAGATGGTGATCTTCGGTCCGGGTCTTCCGGTGTCCAGATCGGCGTAGAAGCCAGGGATGTTTCCGGCTTTGGTAAGGGTGTAGCCCAGGGCCTCGAAATGCTCCTCCATATATGCGGAGGTCTTCCACTCCCGGTATCCGGTCTCCGGGTTCTTCCAGATATAGTCCGCGGTATCGTAGATCAGGGATTCATACTTTGCGACCATTTCCATTAACTGCTTTGCTCGTTCCATAAGATTTTCTCCTTTCTGGGTTGCATGGAAACTGACAGGACCGCGGCCAGTTCCCATGCATTTTCGCTTCTTCTATTATAGCGCAGAATTACGCCATAAGAAATCGGAAAATGAAAAAATTATCTGGCGGCTTCATAATGGTAAAGGCCAGGCGTGAGCCGCTGGGGCCCATAAAGATCCCCGCCGGGACCGCCGCAGAACAGGGAGGTTCAAATCCCTCTTTACAGCGTTTCCCGGCGGGGTTTTATGCGCTATTTTACATATACGACTTTTCCGGT
>ERZ838839.3313-NODE-3313-length-10422-cov-2.583390_pt1 | contig 10422 bp, 6 predicted proteins | sample MGYA00519909_ERZ838839 | MGnify/ENA primary metagenome ERZ838839 (study PRJEB31850, sample SAMEA3708843) | human gut metagenome | biome: human gut; feature: human-associated habitat; material: faeces | place: China | collected 2014 ... | reverse complement strand
CAGGCTCATGCCGCGGTCAGTAAGGGTGAGCTTGTGGTGGGCGCTGAGGAACAGCATGTCATAGTGTGCGGGCGCGTCGGCCAAATCGGTGTACTGGGCGTGCAGCAGCGCGGCCACGCCGTCCCGCAGCGGGCGGGACAGGTCGCTGCGCAGCGCGTCGGCCTGTAAAGTCCAGCCCCGGTCCGCACAGAGGTTGGTCAGATTTTTTAAATGGCGCGTCCCGATGGAGCCCAGCCCCACGAACAGCGCGGTGATGGTACGCATAGGAGATCCCCTTTTTATAACAAGTTTACGGCAGGTTTGTGGGGGAGGCATTTATGCCTCCCGTGCACTGGGCGGCTGGCGCAAAGCTCCCGGGAAAGATAAATCCCTCCCCTACAACAATTTACACCGCCACCGCACCCGGCCAGCTCTCGCCGGCCTCCGCGCTCCCCGCTTCCCCGTCGGCTCCGTAAGAGAAAACGCCGGGGGTCATGTCGGCCAGCATGGGGAACTGCGCAAGCTCGGGGCAGGTGTCGGCCAGCCCCAGACAGTAGGCCGTCAGCGGACTGATCTCCTTTGTGATGGCGTCAAACCGGCTTGAGCCGTCGTCCTCATAGGTGCTCAGCATAATATCGCCGGGGTAGGTGTCGGCCACATAGCTGACAAGTGCCTCGTCGACGTAGGGGTCGCTGCTGCCCTCATACAGGTCGGGCGCGCCGAACAGATGCAGAATCTCGTGGGCGTAGGTCGCCGGGGATTCCGCCTCGCCGTCGGTGTAGGCGTCGGTTTTGTACAGGCAGCTGTATTCATAATAAAAGCTGTCGCCGTCGTCGGCGTAGTGAGCCATCGTGAAGGATGTCCCGCTGATGGGCAGGAAGAACAAAAACGCGATGTGCCGGGCCCCGTAGGCAGCCAGACGGCTGTCGGCGGCCAGCGACGCGCACAGCGTATCCATCTCGTCGAGAAAAGCGGAGCTTTCCTCGGAATTTTCGCCGCCCTGCATGGCAGACTGCACAAGATAACTGCGTGTCAGCGTTGAATCGCTGCCGTCCGCGCTGCGATCACAGATCAGATTCACCGCGGCCTCGTAGCCCGCGGCCTGCTCGGTGATCCAGTCTATGGCCAGCTGGGTGCGCTGCACGGCGGCAGCGCGGCTCTCGGCATCCCAGGTATGCCCGTGGGCGGCGTCGTTCAAAAACACGTTGACGAGCACGGTGGCATCGGTCAGCAGTGCGGCGCTGCCGTAGGCCTTCTGCTCCTCGGTAAAGGTGGGCACAGGCTCCGGCGTCGGGGTGGCGGCGGGGCTTTCGGCCCGGGGCAGCTCTGCGGGATAACGCTGTACCGTGACGCGGGCCGAGCAGCTGCACAGCAGCGCCGCGGCCAGCACCAGGGCAGCCAGTTTTCTGTACATGGTGCGCCCCTTAAATTTCCAGCACGGCCCTGCCGTCGTGGTCGGCCAGCTCCAGCGTGACCTCGCGGCCATCCAGGCGACCATCGACGAGCGCGTCGGAGACGGGATCCTCAATGGTCTTGCGGATCGTGCGGCGCAGCTCACGCGCACCGTATTTGGTGGAGCTTTCGGCTACGATGTCCGCCAGCGCGGGCTGCGTGTAGTGCAGTGTGATGCCGTGCGCGGCCAGACCGGGCTTATACTCGTCGAGCATGAGCGCGGCGATCTTCTCAAGGTCTTCCTCGCTCAGCGGCTTGAACGTAATGATCTCGTCCACACGGCCGATGAACTCGGGGCGCAGGAACTCCTGCAGCGCCTTCATGCTGCGGTCCGCGCTGGCGACCTCGGCCTTTTTGCCGAAGCCCGTCGCGCCGCTCTGGTCGGTGGAGCCCGCGTTGGAGGTCATGCAGATGACCGTGTTCGAGAAGTCCACCGTGCGGCCCTGCGCGTCGTTGATCTTGCCCTCGTCCAGAATCTGCAGCAGGATATTCATAACGTCAGGATGTGCTTTTTCGATCTCGTCAAACAGCACGACGCTGTAGGGATGGCGGCGGACCTTCTCGGTCAGCTGCCCGGCCTCGTCGTAGCCGACATAGCCCGGGGGCGAGCCGATGAGGCGGGACACCGCGTACTTTTCCATGTACTCGCTCATGTCGATGGAGATGAGCGGGTCAACGGTGTCGAACAGCTGGCTGGCCAGCTGCTTGACCAGCTCGGTCTTGCCGACGCCGGTGGGGCCGACGAAGATAAAGCTGGCCGGGCGGTGACGGCCAGACAGGTCGGCGCGGGCGCGCTTGATGGCCCCGGCCACGGCGTGGACAGCCTCGTCCTGGCCGATGATGTGCGCCTTGAGGGCATCCTCCAGCCCCTGCAGGCGGCCATACTCGGTCTCTTTGATCTTCACAGCAGGCACACCGGTCCAAAGCTCAATGACCTGTGCGACGTCGTCCATGGTCACTTCAATTTCCGCGACCTTCAGCTGCAGGGCGGGCAGCTTTTCGCGCTGCTTCGCCAGATCGGTCTTGACCGCGGCCAGTGCCTCGTAGTCGATGGCAGCGTCCTGGCCGTTCTGCGGCTCGGGGTTCTCCAGTTCGTGCTCGCGGGTCTCCAAATCGGCCACGGTGCGCTGGGTCTCCATGAGCTCTGTAATTTCAGGATGGCGCAGGTTGCAGCAGGCGCAGGATTCATCCAGCAGGTCAATGGCCTTGTCGGGCAGATACCGCCCGGGCAGGTAACGCACGCTCAGCTCCACCGCGGCGTGGATGGCCTCGGGCGGGATGCTGACACCGTGGTAGCGCTCATACCGCGGCATCAGTCCGGCCAGAATCGTTTCCGCGGCAGCAGGGGTGGGCTCCTCGACCATGACCCTTCCAAAGCGGCGCTCGAGCGCGGAATCCTTCTGGATGGTTTTGCGGTATTCCTCAGGCGTGGTCGCGCCGATGAGCTGAATTTCGCCGCGTGCCAGCATCGGCTTTAAGATACTGGCGGCGTCAATGGCTCCCTCCGCCGCCCCGGCCCCGGCAATGATGTGGATTTCATCGATAAACAAAATCGTTGAGCGGTCACGGTACAGTTCTTCCAACAGGTTCTTGAACCGCTCCTCAAAGTCGCCGCGGTATTTGGTGCCCGCGACCATCGACGCCATGTCCAGCGCCAGCACCCGCTTGCCGCGCAGTGCCGGGGTGATCTGCCCCGCAGCGATCCGCTGCGCGAGTGCCTCCGCCAGCGCAGACTTGCCGACACCCGGCTCACCCAGGAGACAGGGGTTGTTTTTCTGGCGGCGGCAGAGAATTTCAATCATGCGATCCAGCTCGGCATCACGGCAGAGCACCGGGTCAAGCCGCCCCTCCTGTGCGAGGCGCGTCAGGTCGCGGCCATATTTATCGCTGGGGCGGCCCGTGCGGGAGGCAGCCATCCGCGGCTGGGCGGGCAGCACAAGCTGACCGGAAAGCTGGCGGCATTCCCGCGCGGCCTGCGGCAGCTCGATGCCCAGAGCCGCCAGCCACCGGCTGGCCGTGCAGGACGAATCCTCGAGGATGGCGCAGAGCAGGTGCTCGTTCTCCGCCCTGGCGGCACTGGCCGCGTGCGCACCCAGCACGGCAAACTCCATGGCCTTGCTCAGCTCGGGGGCAAGGTCCCGGCTGTGCAGGCGGCGCGGACGGCCCAGCGCGTGGGCGGCGGTATGCTCGGCCAGGGCGGTGGATGTCACCCGCTTGCGGCGCAGAAAATCCGCCGCTGTCCCCTGTGCTGTCTGCACCAGCGCCAGCAGCAAATGGCCGGTATCCGCCTGGCTGCACCCCTGCTGCCCCGCCAGCATCAGCGCCGTGTGCACGGTGCGTGCCGCCGTGAAGGAAAAACCTTTATATCTGTAGACCCAGAACATCTGCAAATCCTCCTCTGAAAAGTACCCATTGAAAGTATAGACGCCGGGCCAATAAATAATCATCGAAATCTGGGGGATTCTGCAAGACAAATTGAGAAAACCGTGGTATAATAAACTGATTATTTTTATTATTACGTATGAGGTGGTTTTCAATGCACAAATTGATGCGCTACATCAAGGGCTATGAGAAGCAAGCCCTGTTAGCGCCGCTTTTCAAGATGCTGGAAGCCTGTTTTGAATTGTTTGTGCCGCTGGTCATTGCCAGCATCATCGACACGGGCATCAAAAATGAGGATGCAGCCTTCATCTGGACGCGCTGCGGCCTGCTGGTCCTGCTGGCTGCTATCGGCTTGGCCAGCAGCCTGACGGCACAGTGGTTCTCCGCAAAGGCGGCGCTGGGCTTTGGCACGGCATTGCGCAAGGACCTGTTCCGCCATATTGGCACGCTGAGCTACAGCGAGCTGGACGGCATCGGCACCCCGACGCTTGTCACCCGCATGACGAGCGACATCAATCAGGTACAGAACGGCGTCAACCTGACGCTGCGTCTGCTGCTGCGCTCGCCGTTCATCGTGATCGGCGCGCTTATTATGGCGTTCTCCATCAGCCCGAAGCTGACGCTGCTTTTCATCGGTGTTACGATCATGGTGTCGCTTATTATATGGGCCATCATGCGCGTGACCGTGCCCATCTACCATGAGGCCCAGAACGGCTTGGACCGTGTGACGCTGCTGACGCGCGAAAACTATGTCGGCGCGCGCGTGGTGCGTGCCTTTGCCCGCCAGGCGGACGAGCTGGCCGCCTTTGTGGAGACAAATGACCACCTGAAAAAGCTGCAATTTGCGGCAGGCCGTATTTCGGCGCTGATGAACCCGCTGACCTATCTCGTCGTCAATCTGGCCGTTGTGGCGCTGCTGCTGCGCGGCGGCGTGGAGGTCGATGCCGGTAAGCTGACGCAGGGCGAGGTCATTGCCCTTATCAACTATATGAGCCAGATTCTGCTGAGCCTGCTGCGTCTGGCGGATCTGGTCGTTTCGGTCACCCGCGCACTGGCCAGCGGCATGCGCGTCAATGAGATTCTGAACACCCACACGACGATGCAGGATCCCGGCACGGCAGAGCTGGCTGTGAACGACGCTGCCGAGGCGGCTAAGTTTGAGCACGTCACCTTCACCTACAAGGATGCCGGCGCACCGAGCCTGACGGACATCACGTTCACGGCCAGGCCCGGTGAGACCATCGGCGTCATCGGCGGTACGGGCAGCGGCAAATCAACGTTGATCGACCTGGTCTGCCGCTTCTACGATGCCGACAACGGCGGCGTTGCGCTGTTCGGCCATGATGTAAAGCAGTACAGCTTTGCACAGCTGCGCAGGCTGGTGGGTGTCGTGCCCCAGCAGGCTGTGCTGTTTACAGGTACGATCCGAGACAATATGCAGTGGGCCGCCCCCGGAGCTTCCGACGAGGAAATCTGGCAGGCGCTGGAGATAGCCCAGGCGGCGGAGTTTGTCCGCGGCAAACCCGGCATGCTGGATGCGCCGGTGGAGACCGCGGGCCGCAACTTCTCCGGCGGCCAGCGCCAGCGCCTGACGATTGCCCGCGCGCTGGTACCAAAGCCGAAGATCCTGATTCTGGATGACAGTGCCTCGGCGCTGGATTTTGCAACGGACGCAGCCCTGCGCAAGGCAATCAAAGAGGAAACGCACGGCATGACCGTGTTTATCGTCTCCCAGCGCGCGGCCAGCGTGCAGCGCGCCGACCACATTCTGGTGCTGGATGACGGTAAGCTGGTTGGCGACGCGCCCCATGCCGAGCTGCTGCACAGCTGCGAGGTCTATAAGGAAATCTGCCTGAGCCAGTTGAGCAAGGAGGAGGTGGCAAAGACGCTATGAGCAAGACAAAGCAAAAGCTGGACCAGAATACGATCCATCGCGTCCTGAAGCTGATCCGCCCCTACACCGGCATGGTCATCCTGACGCTGACCTTTGCGCTGATCACAGTGGTCACGACTCTGCTGGCCCCGGTACTTTCCGGCAAGGCCGTGGATATGATCCTGGGACCCGGTCAGGTTGATTTTGCAGGCCTTGGCAAAATTGCGATAGCGATGGCTGCCACGATTGCCTGCACAGCGCTGGCCCAGTGGCTGATGAATGTCGTCAATAACCGCATTACCTTTCAGGTCGTGCGTGATATGCGTGTCCGTGCGTTTGGCCAGCTGGAGATTCTGCCGCTCAAATATATGGACGCCCACCGCCCCGGCGATGCTATCAGCCGCATTACCACCGACGTGGAGCAGTTCAGCGACGGTCTGCTGATGGGCTTTACCCAGCTGTTCACCGGCGTGCTGACGATTTTGGGCACGCTGGGAGTCATGCTGTTCATCGACTGGCGCATTGCGCTGGTCGTTGTGGCGTTGACGCCGCTGTCGATTTTCGTCGCGCGGTTCATTGCTACCCACACCTATTCTATGTTCAAGGTGCAGAGCGAGACCCGCGCCGAAATGACGAGTCTGGTCGAAGAACTGGTCGGCAACGAGCATCTTGTCCGCGCGTTCGGCTATGAGCGCCGCGCCGAGGAACGCTTCGATAAGATCAACCTCGATTTGCAGAAGTGCGGCGTCAAGGCGACGTTCTTCTCCTCTACCACGAACCCCTGCACCCGCTTTGTGAATGCGCTGGTCTACGCCGCCGTCGGCGTGCTGGGTGCGTTCGTCGCCATTGCCGGCGGCATCACGGTGGGCCAGCTGTCGGTCTTTCTGAACTACGCCAACCAGTACACGAAGCCGTTCAATGATATTTCGGACGTTATGACCGAACTGCAGAACGCGCTGGCTTGTGCGCAGCGCGTGTTTGACCTGATTGACGAGACACCCATCGTGCCCGATGGCCCGGATGCTGTTGCCCTGCCCCACGGCGCAGGCAGCGTGGAGTTTGACCACGTCAGGTTCCGCTATGTGGACGATGTGCCGCTGATCGAGGATATGAACCTGAAGGTTGCGCCGGGTCAACGCATTGCACTGGTCGGCCCCACGGGCTGCGGCAAGACGACACTGGTCAATCTGCTGATGCGGTTTTATGAGATCAACGGCGGTACGCTGCGCGTCGACGGGTATTCCATCGATAATGTGACCCGCGACAGCCTGCGTGGCAACCTGGGCATGGTGCTGCAGGAGACCTGGTTGAAGGCCGGTACGATTGCGGAGAATATCGCCTACGGCAAGCCGGATGCGACCCGCGAGGAGATCATCGCCGCGGCCAAGAAGGCGCACGCCCATAGCTTTATCTGCCGCCTGCCCAACGGGTACGACACGCAGGTAGCCGAGGACGGCGGCAACATCAGCCAGGGCCAGCGGCAGCTGCTCTGCATTGCCCGTGTCATGCTGCGACGCCCGCCGATTTTGATTCTGGATGAGGCAACGTCCAGCATCGACACCCGTACCGAGGTGCTGGTGCAGGATGCCTTTGAGGAGCTGATGAAGGGCCGCACGAGCTTTATCGTGGCCCATCGCCTGTCTACCATCAAGAACGCTGACCAGATCCTGGTCATGAAGGCCGGAAACATCATTGAGCGCGGAACCCACGAAGAACTGCTGGCGCAGGGCGGCTTCTACAAGCGGCTGTACGAGAGCCAGTTCGCCAAGGCATAAATCCATACACCGGGAAAGAAATAGGAGGATGTATTATGAGTCACATTACCATTCCGGAAGGATACCAAAGCCTTCTGGGTTTGTATGACACCCAGAAGGCCATCGGCCTCATCAAGACAATCTTTCAGGAGAAGCTCTGCATGGCGCTGCACCTCAAGCGCGTCACGGCTCCCCTGTTTGTCATGCAGGGCAGCGGCCTGAACGATGACCTGAACGGCGTCGAGCGCCCTGTTTCGTTCGATGTGCCCAGCCTGAACGAACAGGCCGAGGTCGTCCACAGTCTGGCTAAGTGGAAGCGCTACGCCCTGTACAAGTACGGCTTCCGCCCCGGTCAGGGCATTGTGACCGATATGAACGCCGTCCGCCGCGACGAGGAGCTGGACAACCTGCACAGCATCTACGTGGACCAGTGGGACTGGGAGCGCGTTATCACTGCCGACCAGCGCACGCTGGAATTTCTGCAGGAGACCGTGCGGGACATCGTGGACGCTGTCTGCGCAACGTCTGACGAGCTGCGCTGGAAGTTCCCCGAGCTGAAAAACAACATCCACCTGGGCCGCGAGGTGGCATTTATCACGACGCAGGAGCTCGAGGACAGATACCCGGACTTCACGCCGAAGCAGCGCGAGAATGCCTTTGCCAAAGAGCATGGAACCGTCTGCATCATGCAGATCGGCGGCAGGCTCAAGAGCGGCCAGCCCCACGACGGGCGCGCGCCCGACTATGATGACTGGACGCTGAACTGCGACATCCTGTTCTGGCACAAGCCGCTGGACTGCGCACTGGAGCTGTCCAGTATGGGTATCCGCGTTGACGCCGACGCCCTGCGCCGCCAGCTGGACGCCGCAGGCTGCCCGCAGCGCGTGGAGCTGCCCTTCCACAAACTGCTGCTGGATGGCACCCTGCCCCTGACAATGGGCGGCGGCATTGGCCAGAGCCGCCTGTGCATGCTGCTGCTGGGCAAGGCCCATGTCGGCGAGGTACAGGTCAGCCTGTGGGATGACGCTACGGTACAGGCGTGCAGGAATTCGGGCGTGGAGCTGCTGTAACCCTTGACAAACCCCTGCTGATTGTGATATTATATTAGAGTTCCCGCTAGTATAGCACAATTGGCAGTGCAGCTGATTTGTAATCAGCAGGTTGCAGGTTCGATTCCTGTTACTAGCTCCACTTAAAAAAGCGCGTTAGCAAATCCACTTTGCTACGCGCTTTTTTCTTGCTTTCGTATGTCTTTTTGCGTCCTAAACAGTAAAAAACAGGTCGTAAACAAGTTGTAAACGCAGTAGAATCGCATAACGCGGAGTCAGGGTTGAACTCAGGAATGCTGCTGTACATAAAGCTGATGGATTGTTCTTGAGGAATATTTAGAGAAGCTTTTCCTTATTGCACCCTACTCTATATACTCCTGAAAAACGCCCGGTAGGCGTGATGCTTACCGGGCGTTTTGCTTTGCTGTTTTAAGTGTTTGCCAGTGCCGTCTGCAGAGCGCAGTAATTCTCCAGTGTCAGCTGCTCGGGGCGGGAACGCTCATCAAGACCGGCAGCCTGCAGGGCGGAGATGACCTGCGCCTTGGGCAGGTGCAGGCCATTGGCGATGGCGTTGGCGGCGGTCTTGCGGCGCTGGGAGAAGGCGGCGCGAATCAGCGCGAAGAAGGCAGCTTCGTCGCCGTTCGGCACGGTTACGGCGGGCTTCTCCCGCACATCCAGGCGGATGACGGCGCTTGTCACCTTGGGGGCGGGGTAAAAGCTGCCGGGTTGGACGCTGAACAACAGCTTCGGCTCGGCGTAATAGGCCACAGCGTAGCTGATTGCACCCGCATCCCGCGTGCCGGGGGCGGCGCAGAGGCGCTGTGCGGCCTCCTTCTGCACCATTACGGTGATGTTCCGGATAGGCAGCTTTTCCTCCAGCAGGCGCATCAGAATCGGGCTGGTGATGTAGTACGGCAGGTTGGCACAGACGGCGACGGGCTTGCCGCCGAACTCCTCGGCCAGCAGAGCCTTCAAATCGACCTTCAGCACGTCGTTCAGGATGAGCTTGAAGTTGTCGTAGTCGGCCATCGTCTCTTCCAGCAGCGGCGGCAGACGCTTGTCGACCTCGATGGAGACGACATTGTCCGCACGCTTGCAAAGCTGCTCGGTCAGCACGCCGATGCCGGGGCCGACCTCAAGTGCGCCCCAGCCGGGGCCGATACCGGCGGCCTCCGCAATGCGGGGGCAGATGCCGGGGTTGATGATGAAATTCTGGCCGAAGCCCTTGGACAGGGCAAAGTCATACCGTGCGCAGAGGTCACGGATGGTGGACAGGTCAGTCAATGTGGGCACGGTGGACGTCCTTTCCGAGTCAATAAAAATCAGTTCTGCCCGGCCAGTGCCGTGGCCGCGTTGACGGCTTTGCTGATCTGCGGGTCAGTATCAAGTGTGTAATCGTAGTAGGCGTTCTGCTCGTCGACGGAGAGCGCGGCGTCAATGTCGGGGCGCAGGCCCTCCTCATTCCAGGTCTGATCCTCGTTATCGAGCAGCAGGCCCACCGTGATGTAAGCGGCGGAGCCGTCGGAGAAGCTCTGGGCGTCGCTCAGAACGACGCCCTTACCCGCAGTTTTGGTGCCGACGAGCGTCGCACCGGCCATCTTGCGCAGGGCATTGGCGAACAGCTCGGCGCTGCCCGCGGTGGAGCCGTTGACAAGGCAGACGATCGGAACGTTGATCTTTGTCTCATCGGACATACGCAGCACGGTCACATTGCCGTCCCTGTCCTGCTGCTTGGCGATCTCACCGGAGGGCACACAGTAATCCGCGGCCACAAGGGCGGCGTTCAGGTTCTCGCCGGTGTTGTCGCGCAGGTCAAAGACAAGGCTGTTCGCTCCCTGCTGCAGCAGCTCATCCACAGCAGCCTTGAACTCGCTGGCCGTGCCGGAGGTGAAGGCGTCAATGCGGATGTATCCGCAGGTGTCCGCGACCATCT
>ERZ838839.3309-NODE-3309-length-10425-cov-12.558920_pt1 | contig 10425 bp, 7 predicted proteins | sample MGYA00519909_ERZ838839 | MGnify/ENA primary metagenome ERZ838839 (study PRJEB31850, sample SAMEA3708843) | human gut metagenome | biome: human gut; feature: human-associated habitat; material: faeces | place: China | collected 2014 ... | reverse complement strand
ATTATGAGATGGGGGATGTGAATACCACGCTGATTCATACCGCAAAAGGAAGAACGATCTTGTTGCAATATGATGTGACCACTCCGCGTCCGTACAGCCGCCATCAGACGGTGTGCGGCACGAAGGGATTCATGCAGAAATATCCCGTTCCCTGCCTGATGCTGGACAAATACGGAAAAGAGCCTTTGTCCGGTGAGCAATTTGAACGGATGATGGAGCAGTATAAACATCCTTTTACGGCTGTTATCGGAGAAGAGGCGCGGCGGAAGAATATGCCGAATGAGATGAATTATATCATGGACTATCGGCTTATTCATTGTCTGAGGAACGGTTTGCCGTTGGATCAGGATGTGTATGATGCTGCCGAATGGTCCTGCATTACGGAACTGAGCGAGCGTTCCGTGCGGCAGGGCAGTGTTCCGGTGGAGATTCCCGATTTCACACGGGGGGACTGGAAGGGATAGCCAGGCTGAGGCTATACCATGAACCTATTACCTTTATGAAGAATTGGAATAAGAATGGTTCATTGTAATAGCTTGAGATACAATGGCTTGTTCGCGTATGAAGAATTTGAAGGAAAAAAGGAGGGAAATGTGTTTTGAAGAGATGATTAGGACAGATGTTTGTATTATACTCGTTTTGTGAAATTTGTAAATGGCAGTAGCTATGAAGAACAGAGAGAATAGAACAGGGTGGCTGGAAACCAAATCCAGCCACTCTGTTTTCTATCGTTTAAACTTGTGTCTTATTCTATCCCGATATGATGTTTTACCGGAGTCAGAATGAAAGTAAATTCATAATCACCGTAGGGCAGCATATATTGAGGCAACGGCAGAGCACCCCAGCTGTTTACACAGCCCAATCCCATCTGAGCCTTGTCGATGATCAGGTTGATCAGGTCCGCTTTCTGTACTTCGGGAGAGTGACGCTGGTCTTTTTGCACGCCATCATCCAGTGAACAGATGGTATAATGCAGGGCGGATGCGGAGAATGGAGCATCAGCTACTACCTTCAGGCCGTTTCCACCGGCATTCAGTTGCTTCCACCAACGGATGTCGGTCTTGGTTCCTGTTTCCTGCGGACGGATGTAGGAGTAGAATTGGTCATCTACGCTTTGGCGATAAATGCCCAGGTCTGTGCTGTGATTGCGGTCACTGTAGTTTTCTATCGGACCACGACCGTAATATTCTACGGTCTCAAAGCTCTTAGGCATCTGCATCTGCATACCGAAGCGGAACATCGGAGATACTTTGGCATTCTTGTCGGCTGTCATCTTTTGGGTAACCTTGATGGCTCCTTCGTTGTTGATGACGTATGTCAGATATAATTTGGCAGAAACATTCTTCATGTCATATTCCGCATTCACTATTATCTGGCCATTTTCTGTCTTGGAATTCAAAGAAACCAGTTTCAATCCCGGGTTTTTCCAAGCCGCATATCTGTTCTGCAGGCCGGCACCCATATCATTGTCTGTCGGGGCACGCCAGAAGTTAGGAGTCAGGGCTGCGCCTTCTTTCAGCATTTCTGTTCCGTCCACTGCATATTTGCTTAAGTAACCGTTCTGTTTGTCGAACTCGGCTACGAAGTGATTGCCTTTTACGATCAGATAATGATATTGGTTGTCAATGATTTGCGGAACAACGGTAGGTACGTTGGTCGTTTCCACGTTCTTCAAGTCCATTGCCGGTGCTTTGTAGCCGTTCAGTGTCAACTGGTTCTTGGCCACGGTGAAGCCTGCGGGCAGTAAGCCTTCGCGTTTTTTCAGTTTGTAGGCAACGTTCAGCAACCATTCCTTGCAGGTGCAGGTTTTGCCGATGTTCAATGTAATCTTGGCTGTTTCCTGAGGGGCGACTTTCAAATCATCCACGCGTCCGGTGCGGATTGCTTTTCCATCTTTCAGCACTTCCCATTCCATGTAGTAGGCCGAGAGATCGCGGAAGAAGTTTTCATTGAACACATTTACTTCCCCTTTACTTAAATCGGCGGGAGTGGTCCAGATGTTCTGATAGAAGTGACCGACTTCATACATGTGTGGGTTGGGAACACGGTCGGGGCTGATCAGACCATTGTCGCAGAAGTTATTGTCCGAAGCGTCAAAACGGTTGAAGTCTCCTCCGTAAGCGTAAATCATCACGTCGTCTTTTCCTTTCCAGCGGCAGGACTGGTCGACGAAGTCCCAGATAAATCCACCTTGCAGGTTCGGGTATTTGCGGATGATATCCCAGTATTCCTTGAAACCACCCTGCGAGTTACCCATGGCGTGCGCATATTCACACTGGATCAGCGGTCTGGTGGCATCCGTGCGCTGGCCGTATTTTTCCATTCCTTCATAGCCGTAATACATCGGACAGAAAATGTCGGTATGGTCTTTCTGGCGTGCTTGTTCGTATTGGCAGGCACGGCTGGGATCTTCTTCTTTGATCCATTGGTAGCAGGCTTCGAAATTGGGTCCGTCACCGGCTTCATTTCCCAGTGACCAGAAGATGATGCTCGGGTGGTTGAATCCGCGCTGTACATTGCGCTGGTTACGTTCCAGATGGGCTTTCTTGTATGAGGGGTTCTTGGCCAGTGTCTTGTCGCCGTAGCCCATGCCGTGAGATTCCACGTTGGCTTCGGCCACGACATAAATACCGTATTGGTCGCACAGGTCATACCACAGATTATCGTCCGGATAGTGGCAGGTACGTACGGCGTTCAGGTTGAACTGCTTCATGATCTGGATATCCTGAAGCATACGTTCGGGAGATACGACATATCCTCCGTCCGGGTCCATCTCGTGGCGGTCGGCTCCCTTGAACAGAACGGCCTTGCCGTTGACCAGGATCTGGTCACCTTTCAATTCGATCTTGCGGAAACCTACTTTGACGGGAATCACTTCATCGCTGCCCTGCATGCTGGCACGCAAGGTATATAAATAAGGTGTCTCGGCACTCCACTTCTTAGGATTCTCTACGTTCATGGTCACCAGACCGGACTTGTTGGCGGTGGCGGTAGCCACTTGCTTGCCTTGTGCATCCACCAGTTCCAGATCGACTTTGCCGCTGCCTTTCAAGTCCAGATTGACAGCCAGGCTGCCGTTTTGGTAAGCTGCGTCCAGGTCGGGAGTCACACGGATATCCTGAATGCGTTTCTTGTTGCGGGCATATAGATAACAGTCGCGTCCCACACCGCTATACCGGAAGAAATCCTGGTCTTCCAGATAGGTGCCGTCGCACCAGCGGAATACCTGGAAAGCGATCAGGTTTTCCTGACCCGGCTTCAAGTAAGGAGTCAGGTCGAACTCGGCTTCCAGTTTGCTGTCCTCGCTGTAGCCTACATACCGTCCGTTCACCCACAAGTACATGTTGGAGGTAACCGAACCGAAGTGGGCGATAATATCTTTTCCTTTCCATGAGGCGGGAACCACGATTTCGCGGCGGTAAGAGCCTACGTGGTTGTTTTCTGTCGGCACTTCGGGAGGATTGTTCTTGAACTGGTTGCGCCAGGCATAGCCCACGTTCACATAGATGGGGTCGCCATATCCGTTCAGTTCCCAAACGGCGGGAACCTGCAGGTCGTCCCAGCCTTTGTCATTGAAACCGGTTTTCCAGAAATCAGTGGGTCGGGAGTCCGCGTCCTTCACCCAGTTGAACTTCCAGGTTCCGTTCAGGGTCATGTAGTTAGTTGATTGTTTTTTGTTCGCTTTCTTGGCTGCATCCGCATTTTCAAAAGCAAAGTAGTTGGTGTGCATCGGCGCACGGTTTACCGCATTTATTTCCGGATTGCGCCATTCTTGGAAGGTCTGCGCGCTTGCTGTAAGGGCGAGGGCTGTGAACAGACCTGTCATAAGTTGTTTCTTCATGCTATTATTTAATTGGTTTTGTGCAAATATAGTGAAAATAGTGACTGGTGTGAGAGGAAAAATCGGTCAAAATAGTTATAATTGCGAATGATTTGTGTTCTTAGACCTGAAATTATGATATTTTTGAATGAAATTTGGTGTAAATGGCAGAAAGTGTTGCATGACGAGAAGCTGAAGCATAAGATATATGTGATTATCTTTGAAAGCGACACACCGATGGGAAAATTATTCGATGTGGCGTTGATAGGGTTTATTGCCTTGAGCATTCTGGTGGTCATTGCCGAAAGTATCAAAAGCTGGAATCCGGTTATCGGTCCCTATTTGCGCGTGTCGGAGTATGTCTTTACTTTCTTCTTTACGTTGGAGTATGTGTTGAGACTTTATTGTTCTCCCAAGCCGCGCAAGTATGCTCTGAGTTTTTTCGGTATAGTGGATTTGCTGGCTACCTTACCTTTATATATAGGCTGGCTTTTCGGTGCGGCACGTTATTTGCTGGTGATCCGTACGTTCCGGTTGATCCGTGTGTTCCGTATATTTAAACTGTTCAGTTTCCTGGATGAAGGTAATTTCCTGTTGCGCTCCTTGGTGTTCAGCAGCCGGAAGATCATTGTTTTTTTCTTGTTTGTCCTGATATTGGTGACTTCGATCGGCACGTTGATGTATATGATTGAGGGGCAGCGGCCGGACACTTCTTTCAATAATATCCCGAATAGCATTTATTGGGCGATAGTGACGATGACAACGGTAGGTTATGGGGATATCACTCCGGAAACTCCGTTAGGGAGATTTCTTTCGGCGGTAGTGATGTTGCTGGGCTATACCATCATTGCAGTCCCCACGGGAATTGTGTCTGCGTCCATGATTCAGGAGCATAGACGCAAAGGAACCCTGAAATGTCCGCACTGTGGTAAGGGCGGACATGAGGAGGGGGCTGCTTATTGTAAATACTGTGGAGGGAAACTGGTAAATTGATGATGGAATTCTGTATGATAGAAAGTTATTCCACCACCCATCGCCTGTCATGCGCCACCGTTTTTTTCGGATCATAAGTCATTCCTTCCTTAGTCGGGATTTTCAGTACGTAGGTTCTTCCGCTATGATTGGACAAGGATGTTTCCCGCAACCAAGGGTTCATATTCTTTAATAGAGCCAACGTAATTCCTTTGCTGCGTGCGAAGCGCGCCAGGTCGGCGATCCCTTTCGTCACGGTGATTTCGGTGTAGGGAATGGGAGGATACAAATCTGATGCCCGAAGCCGGAAGCCGAAAGCGGTGGGATCATTGAACATCTGTTTGGCGGCAAGAATACGGTATACATACCGGGCTGTCTCTTCTACCAGTTGCAGATCCAATGAGTCGTCCACATCCTGCTTGGCCAGCTGGCTGGCAATGCGTGCCTGGCCGGCATTGTAAGAGGCGGCTACAGCCACCCAATCCTTATATTTGGCATACGCGTCTTTCAGATAGCGGCAGGCGGCACGGGTCGCTTTTTCAATGTGATAACGCTCGTCCACATTACTGTTCACTTCCAGCCCGTAATCCCGTCCCGTGCCTTGCATGAATTGCCATAGTCCGGCAGCTCCGGCAGAGGAGCGGGCGGTGGGATTCATATTGCTTTCTATTACCATCAGGTATTTGAAATCATCGGGGATTCCGTTTTCTTTCAGTATAGGTTCTACGATAGGGAAATAACGGTTGGCTTTTTTCAGCATTTGCAAGGAAGTGCTGTGCATATAGGTGAATGCCAACAGTTCACGATCCATACGTTCGTGGCGGTCAAAGCGGCTCAAGTCAATAGTTTTGCCACAGAACTCAATGCTGGCAGGAACTTCGGGACTACTGTATTTCAATGCCGTAATACCTGGATCTTCTCGTATGATAGTGGTATCTTCCTGTTCCGCCTTGGGGGTAGCGCAACTGCTGCTCACTAAGGCGGGCGATGCGACTACAATGCAAAAGGCTGCCATGGCAGCCAGATTGATGGTTATTTTTCTCATTTTTCCTTTATTCGTTTTCATTTTCTTTTTCTTTTCCGCCCCGCCCGAAGTTACGATATTCGGTAGGGGTGAAATTGGTGCGCTTTTTAAATACCGAGAAAAAGTGTTCGGTAGAGGTATAATTCAATTCATAACAGATCTCTTTCACTGACATGGAACTTTCAATCAACAGTTGCTTCGCTTTACGTAGTTTCAACTCTTGGAAATACTTGGCGGGCGCATAACCTGTGTATTCCTTGAACACTTTGCGGAACCAGGAATAACTGATTCCCAGTTTCATGGCCAGTTCTTCCGGATCTATATCCTTGTACACATTCTCGTGCATGATAATTTTGGCACTTTCTATTTTTTGTGCCGCATTGTCCACTTCATAGCGTTTGTTCTGTGAGATGGCAAGTACGGCTCCCATAATGTGTAAAACAATGCCGGACAAATATTGTTGCGCCGCTGTCTTGTCGGCTTCCGCCACTTCCAGTGCGCGGGCGAAAAGACTGGCCAGTTCTTCATTGATGCCGATATCCAGAATCTGGCTTTCTTTTGAGATGAAGCTGTTCTTTACCAGATTGTCTATGATCGGTCCCTCGAAACCGATGTAATATTCGTTCCATCCTGTCTTTTGCAGCGGCGCGTAGGTATGCCATTGTCCGGGAAACAGGAAAAGTATCTGTCCTTTGGATATGTCGGTAGGCGGAGTTGTGTCGCTGGCGAAAGTTCCTCGTCCTTTAGTGATATATACCAGCTGATATTCATGCAGCACACGTCCTTTCTGGGCCGTGAAATAATAGGCTTCCGGATGGTTGCGTGGCGGATAAACGCTTCCGGCCTTGATGGCCTGGAATCCGACGGTGGTCACCGACAAGCCGAAACGCTTGTCGCGTTCATTGACAATTAGATATTTAAAATCAGCGCCTTGGTCGTTGTAATGCATGTTTCTCTGTTTTTAAAATTAGGTCACACTTATCGGCAAATATACAATTTTTTATCTTAACTGCCTCTAACCTTCTTATGCTAAGTGTTTCCGGAGGCATAATTTTAGTATCAATGCATGCCGATGAGGAAAATTTGGAACAAATCTTATGGAATATTTGCGTAAAATGCTTTTTTTTGCGAATATTGCATCAAATCTTAAAGTTGAATCTATGCATTTTGCACATCGTTACTGTGAATATATTCTTGGAGTAACTGCTTGTTCTCGATATGCTTTGGAGTGTCAAAGGAAGAATAAATGTTTCGGCTTCAAGCCCGCATGCTAATATATGGAAGAGTTGCTGATTTCCTGTCTGCTGTGTATGTTTATGAATATTTTAATTCTACGGATTTGAAAGAAAGAATAGGACTTTTATCTTGTATGGTTTAGCTGCCTTTGACTGAGGTGATGGCGTAGAAATGCGATTATGTATAGTGATATGATGGCTTTCGTAGATGAAGTACGGATACGTGCGAATGTCTGTGCTGAATCCTGATAGTCCTGACAGCTTCTGAAATAATTTGATAACCTTTTAAAAACGGAAGAGAAATGAGAAAACAATGATCCTGCTTTTTTTATCCTTTCTGTTGGTTGCATGCTCCGATAGCCCTGTGTGCTATTATTACCTTGGGCGGTTCGAGAAATTACCTGAAGATGGTAAAGCTTGCCAACTGACTGATATTTATCAGCAGGAAGTGTTGGCGAAGAATGAGAACGGCTATCAGGGATTGGCTTTGTTGATGGATACGGTGGAAATGGCCGGAGCAAAAGGGGGGGTCGTCAATAAGGAAGCCATTGAGAATTTCTTCAGCCGGTTGGAGAAATAGTTAATAATAGTTGTGGCTTTGTGAAAGTTCAAAGACCGTGATGTAATAGTCTTTGAACTTTTTTTATTCTGCATGGACAGTTTGTTCTGCCGGCTTTTCATTTGTCCTTTGCGGCCAGATAGTAAAAAAGATGATTTGAGCACCAATAGGGTCAAATCATCTTTTAAATCTCCTCGTTAGGGGAAGACTATAAAAATATTATTTGGGTAGATTAAAAGCTACACTCATTTCTTTCATCTGTTCCTGGCTCATGCCGTCAGGCTCAAATCCCATATTCTTGGCGGCAATGTAAATCAATGCGGATTTATTTAAGACATCAATTTGGTCAAATGCGGCCATTACATCACGGTCTACAGCGAAGATTCCGTGTTTTTCCCACATTACTACATCATAGTCGGCCAATTCCTTGATGGTTGCATCAGCTAGTTCTACAGAGCTAGGCAATTGGTAAGGGATCATACCCAGACCACGTGGGCAGAATGCCTTTGTTTCGGGAATCATGCTCCATAACAGATTAGTTGCCACATCTTTTTCCATGAACTTCTTGTTGTGAGACAAAGCGATCAGTTCAATGGGATGTGTATGTACGGATGCTTTATAAGGAGAGCCTGTACTGATCAGGTAATTGTGTACACTCAGGTGGGAAGGTACTTCCGAAGTAGGTTGAACCGGTTTGTCGGCAATGATGACATAACTTGCGCAGTCGTCCAGAATACGGATGACGGAGCCGTTGTCCATAGGCCAGCGTGCCAGATCACGCATACGCATATTGGTTCCTTTGCAATAAAAATAACAGCCTTTCAAGTGGGGCAGTGTTACACCGATTTGTTTTACTTCGCTGATAGCGGGCATCCGGCGGATTTCATCGTCTACATATTCGGTGATATTGACGGTGATATTACCTCCGTTGCGTTCTGCCCATCCTTTTTGCCACAGATATCCGGCTACTTCGGCTACTTTATTCACCTCTTTGGCCAATTCGGGGCGGTTGTCTAAGATTGATTTCATATCTTTTTTTATTTGATTGTTCATAGAGTCCTGCTATTCATTTTTTACACTGAATGACAGCATGCTACAAATATAGTAATTCTTTTAGAATAAATTAGGGAATACAAGAGAAAAGATAAGAACGACCAGTCCGGTTACCAAAACTGTGATAGTCTGGGTGGATACGCCTTTCCATTCTTTTAACAAGATTCCCCATACGTTACTGAAAGTAACATTCAAAGCCATCAATATACACCATGAGAAGGCTAGCAGCACGGGGCTTCCGGTCAGGAAACTTTTACCCATTTCCAGCCCGAAGAATTGCATATACCATAGTACTCCTGCCAAGGCGCAGAATATCAGGTTATTTCCCCATACATTGCCTTTGGCATAATCGCTCAGGGTCTTGTTGGCTACATTTTGTTGCAGACAGTAAACGGCATTGGTCAAAAAGCCTCCCAATGTTACCAGGAAGATGACAGGAAGTCCTGCATAAAGACCTTCTACGCCTCCTGCCAGCGCAGCTTCCTTGATGGGCGTTCCGGCATCGAGTCCCAAAGCGAAACAGGCGCTCATCACACCTGCCAGCAAGGCTACCAACAGTCCTTTGGTCAGAGCGAAGTCTTTCACTGCCGCACGTTTTTCTTCCTCGCTCATGTTCTTGGCGCGAAGACTGCCGGCATATCCGATAATGGCAATGCCCGACAAGGTGATACATACTCCCAGTAAAAGAATAAGTCCGTTCCCTTCGAACAGGTTTGTTCCGGCAAAGATGGCGGGGAAGAGCGTTCCGAATCCGGCACAAGTACCCAGTGCGATACTTTGCCCTAAGGCTACTCCCAGATAGCGCATGGAAAGGCCGAAGGTGAGGCCGCCCACTCCCCATAATATACCATAAAAGATGCTCATCAGAGCACCTCCCGCTCCCCAAAGGTCAAACAGACTGCCTCCTTGGGGGATACCTAGCAACGCACCTGATAGTGGGAACACTAGCCAGGCGAATACACCTTGTATCAGCCAGAAACTTTCCCAACTCCATTCTTTTACCTTTTTAATAGGTACGTATGAACTGGATTGGCAGAAACTTCCTATGGCGATAATGATTAATCCGATAATGATTTCCATTGTTTATACTCTTTAAAACCACAAATACGTTCTCTGTGGGGCACGCTTTTGGAGCTGCTCCTACAGAGGACGATTTTGCGGTTGGGGGTTGATTAGCGTTTAGAAGTAACTTCTGCTTCGTATTTCTCTACTTCTGCAATGAATTCTTCGCCTACGGGTACATTGTTCTTCAAGCAGAACATATCCCATACTGCATTCCAAGGCAAAGCTTTTTCTTCTTCGAGCAGAGCCAGACGTTGGAAACCTTGTCCGTTTGCTTCGTATTCGCGCAGTTTGGCAATCGGTTCCAACAAAGCACGTACCATACATTTCTGAGCCGCACGGCTGCCGATGACGTATGCACCGATACGGTTGATGGAAGCATCGAAATAGTCAAGCCCGTAGTGTACACGGTCCAAAGCGTTGCAACGAACGATTTCGCTGAACAATTCCATTGTGGGGTCGTCCATGATAGTTACGTGGTCTGAATCCCAACGTACGGGGCGGCTTACGTGCAGCATCAATTCAGGAACATACAGCAACAAAGAAGAAACTTTGTCAGCAACACTTTCTGTCGGGTGGAAATGGCCGGTATCCAAGGTGATCATCTTGTTGTTCTTGGCGCCATAGCCGATATAGAAGTCATTGGAACCTACTGTATAGCTTTCCAGTCCGATACCGAATACTTTTGATTCGATACAGT
>ERZ838839.3307-NODE-3307-length-10433-cov-2.630083_pt1 | contig 10433 bp, 5 predicted proteins | sample MGYA00519909_ERZ838839 | MGnify/ENA primary metagenome ERZ838839 (study PRJEB31850, sample SAMEA3708843) | human gut metagenome | biome: human gut; feature: human-associated habitat; material: faeces | place: China | collected 2014 ... | reverse complement strand
AGCTCATAGCTGTCAGCTAACTCTACCAGCTTACCCAGATACATAACGCCGATACGGTTGTAAGCGGTCATAACGCCGAGAGAATCGCCCTCAGCCAGAGAACCCTCAAAGGCGCGCATATAGATCTCGCGGATGGACTGCTCGTTCGCAAAGGTGGAGATGCCCTGGCGACCGGCTTCCTGCTCGTTCAGGAAGAAGTGCTTGACCGTGCCGATCAGACCCTTGTTGCGCATACCGTGGGAAACGGCCTTGGCAGCATAGTAGCTGAGAACGCCGTCCTCGGAGAAATACTCAGAGGTACGACCGGAGTAGGGAGAGCGCAGGGTGTCCGCGCCGGGCGCGTAGGCGATGGGGATGGACGCATACAGCGCATCCTCGCCGTACATCTCGCCAAAGCGGGTCTGCACATCGTGGTTCCAGGTTGCGCCGACGATGGGCAGCGTAGCCCAGCCGGTGCAGTTGCGGCGGTCGCCGTACTTAAACTGACCGTTCATGCCCTCGGGACCATCGACGATGGTGCAGCCGGGCTTGTTGACAGCCTTGACAGCCTTGATACCCTTGGAGTCGCCCATGTTGATGAGCAGATCGCTCAGCGTCAGCTGAGAAAGGAAGTCGTTCCACTTCGGGTCGTCGAAGGCGACGCCGATCATATCGCTGAAGTTGATTTTCTCATCCAGCTCCACGCCGAGGTTGAAGTCGGAAACGCTCTTGGCATCGGCTGCCTTGACGTAGGTCTGCATATTCAGACCGTTGTACAGCTTATCGTTGACCGTCAGGGTCTCCAGCGTGGTGGGGTAGGTCGTATCCCACGCGCTGCGGGACAGGTAGGTGATTTTTTCGTCGTCGTTCGCCCAGTAATTCACATCAGCGTCGTCGAAGGTATTCGTGACTTCCACATCGCTGTTGTAACGGGAGTTGCGGTACTTTTGGGTATCGACCTCGGTGTTGGGAGCGGTCCAGGTGGCCACGGCGGCGGTGTTGCCGGTAACGACGTTGCCGTCCTGATCGATCAGCTTGCCCGCAACGGCGTCACCGCACTTGGCGGCCAGCACATTGTTCAGTGCCTCGTGTGCGCCGTTGCCGACGGCGAAGTAGTAATCGCCCGCATCGAGGATGTAGCCCTTCGCGCCGTTGGCGTCATAGGACGCGAGGAAGTAGCCGGGCACATCGACCGTGACAGTCTCGGATGCACCTGCGGCCACGTCGATTTTGTCATAGCCCAGCAGCTGGATCGAGGACTTTTCGACGTTGTTCTGCTTGTCGTAGTCGGTGTAGGGGGTCTGTGCGTACAACTCCACCGTAGCCTTGCCGTCCCTGTCGCCGGTATTGCTCACCGTGACGGTCGCCGTGAAGGTGTCGGTGTCGCTGTTGTAGTCCAGTTTGTCAAGGTTGTACTCATAGTTCGTGTAGGACAGACCGTAGCCGAAGGGGAAGCAGACCTCCTCGGCGTAGTTCCAGCCGTCGGTCGAGGCTTTGGTGCCAACCGTGGAATCGGCGTTGCCCTGACCGAGGATGGTGTCCTCGTAGCGGGTCTCGTAGTAGCGGTAGCCGACGTAGATGCCTTCGTTATAGCTGACAAAGCTGTCGCCTGCCGCGCGGGGCGTTTTGCTGCCGTAGTTGTAGGCGTGCAGACCGAAGTTTTCGGCGCTGGGCGCGGACAGGGAGTTGGCGGCAAAGGTGGCGGTGGTGTGACCGGAGGGGTTGACCTCACCGGTCACAACGCGGATGGCGCCGGGCATACCGTAGAAGCCGGGGTTGCCGACCCACAGCACGGCGTCAACATTGTACTCGTCCAGCCAGTCCATCTCCATCGCAAAGACGGAGTTCAGCAGGACGACGGTTTTCTTGAATTTGCCGGAGTCCTTGATTTTCTGGAAGATCGCCTTCTCGTTGTCGTCCAGCTCCAGCATACGCTTGCCCTCGTCGTTGACCATCGCAAGGTCGTTGCCCTCGGTGGCAAAGCGGGACAGCGTCACAAACGCGACATCACCGTAGGACGCAAACGAGTCGGTGACGCTGCCGGTGAACAGCGCCGGGTCATATTCGCCCACGCTGGAAACGCTTCTTTCTTTCGGCGCGGCGGCGGAAGCGTAGGCGTCCAGCACGGTTTGGTTCACGTTGAAGCCGGCATCCTGCAGGGCGTCAACGGGGGTTTTCTGGTAATCCGGGTTCGTGGAGGAACCGCCTGCCGTGCTGCGGAACACCGGGTCGATGCTGCCGCGGCCAAAGACCGTGACGTTGCGCTCAGACTCGGAAAGCGGCAGGGCGTTGTTGCGGTTGTAGAGCAGCACGCTGCCCTCTTCTTCCTCCTGCTCACAGAACTGATAAGCGGCTTCGATGTACTTTTCGTAGCTTGCGTCAGACAGGGTGCCGTCAGCGGAGAACTCCGTGCCGCCGTAAGATGCGTCAGCGCCTTCGATGCCGAGTGCATGGTTGACTTCGCCTTCCTGCTGGAACGCAATAGTCGTTCCGGTCAGGACAAGGTTGGCCACCAGCACAGCCGCGCCGGACAAGCCCAGCCAACGGCGGGACTTGCTTGAGGTTTCCTTTTGTGCCATAGGTTTTTCTCCTTCCTAAACTGTCACAGATGAATGATACGATGCGCTTGCTGCCAAAGGCTGTGCACTTTCCTTTTGCAGAAGCCTTTCGTATCTTTTTCACAAAGCTATCATAAAGGGAAGTGTTGACCGGGTCAATGCAGTTGGCGTAAACGTCAAAAAACACGGCACAAATGACAAAGAAGAAAAGTGACCGCCTTTCGGCAGTCGCTTTTGGGTTATGCAGTTTCTTTTTGGCTTTTCCCGCAGGGGAAGGTGACCACCAGGTAAAAAATCGAGTCCCCCACAAAGCAGTCTGCCGTGCCGCCGTACAGCTCGGCAATGCTTTTGATGCTTTTTATGCCGTAGCCATGCTCCTCGGTATCCTGCTTGGTTGTGACGATAGCGCCGTCCCGCAGCGTCGGCGGTGCGGGGGTGTAGTTCTGCACGCGGATGACCGCCATGTCACGGCAGCGGCTGATGTCCAGTGTGATGACCCGCTTAGACGCATCGCTTACCTGCGTCAGACACTCAATGGCATTGTCCAGCGCATTGCCCAGCAGGGAGTAAATGTGGTAGTGCTTCATATTCTCCAGACAGCTGCCGTCTGCCGAGCAGACCAGTTGAATACCTGCCTGCCCGCAGAGTGCCGATTTTTGGGTCAGTGTGATGTCCAGCGCCTTATTCCCGGTGAAATAGCGCAGGTTCAGGTTGTTCATCTCTTCTTCCAGACGGGCGCGTTCCTCATCTGTGGCGCGGGAATACTGCTGTTTCAGGTCATGGTAGCGGATGTTGATTTTTTCCATGTCTTTTTTTGCCTGCTCATACTGCTGCTTGTCACATTCCAGCAGCTGCGCCAGCATTTCATTCTCGTGTTCCAGACTCTTGATACTGCAATTTGAAAATTCCAGCGCCAGAATCGTGATGGCAAACAGGATGCAGAACGCATTCAGCGCCAGATAGGCGGTTAGGTAGGACTCTGCGCTGCTGTCCAGGACATCCTCCAGCACAACACTCAGGTAGACCGCGGCAATCAGGAAAAAGCCGGAGTAAAGCACGGTCTTGACATTGTCAAACAGCAGGCACCCGCGCCGGATGCGCAGGGTGAACAGCAGGTAGATGACCAGGCAGACCACAAGGTTGCTGAAAAGCAGAATGACAAAGTCAACGCGCCTGTCCGTGCGCCCATGCTGAATCAGCAAAAAAATGGGCATATAGGCCAGCTTACTGGCAATGTGCTGCACCGCGTAGGCACAGGTTGTATAAAACAGAGCGTGCAGCGGGCTGCAGTCAAAGCTGAACCATATCAGGTCAAACAGCAGCGTCGTATACAGCAGCAATTTTGCCCAAAGCGGCAGGAATGCCAGGGTGTCCGTCAGCGCAAGAAAGACCCATACACCCGCCGCCAACCGCGGAACGAAGCAGCTGCGGCGCTGCCCCCACGGGACAAACAGGCCAGCGCATAGAATCATACCCAGCTGGATTTGCTGGTTCAGTATCCAATTTATGACCGGCACGGGTCTTCCCACTCCTTTTTTGCCATATATCGGGAGAATGCTTCGGTGAAGGCGTCCTTGTAGGTGCGCCCGATGGGCAGTGCCGCCCCGCCGATATAGACATTCATACGGCTTACCGCCGTGATACAGCGCAGGTTCACAAGATAACTGGCACTGCATCGCACAAAGCCGTAGGGCGTCAGCTGCGCCGCGATTTCCTGCATCGAACCGCGGTTTTTGATGATCTCGGTCTTACCGTCCCCGCCGCACAGGTTGTACAGCAGGTCGTGCTGGCGCACCTCCACATAGGCGATTTCCGCTGCATCCAGCAGCCGCGTCACGGTGCCGTCCTTGACGACAATGTGCGGCGGCGCAGTCTTTTGACCGGCGCGCTTTTGCAGCACCTTCAGCGCCCGCGTCAGATACATATGGAAGGAGTACCACTGTATCGGCTTTACAATAAAGCCCAGTGCGCCGACACTGTACCCGTTCAGCGCGAATTGCTGCAAATTCGTGCAAAAAATGAGGATGACATCTTGATCTGTCTCCCGGATTTTTTCGGCCAGTTCCATGCCGGACATCTGCGGCATATCAATGTCCAGATATAAAATGTCAAAATCACGGTCTTGCGTCGCCAGATAGACTGCCGCACAGTCGAACTCCTGTACGTTCAGTTCTGTGCCGTTCTCCGCGCCAAACCGCGCCAGTGCCTGTTTCAGTTGGTCTCTTTCTTGTTTTTCATCGTCCACAATGCCGATTCGGATCATCGTGCGTTCCTCCCTCCGCGCAAGGATCTATACAAATATGATATACCCCCGAACGCAGCCGCGTCAACCTTTTACGAGCGAATCGTCCAATTTTTCCAAGATATTTCAGGTGGCAGTTGCCGCAGTTGCAGCCGCCGTAGATGGAATCATTACCTGTACCGTCTATCCCGAAGTGCCGCCGCGGGTGGAATACGCTCTCTCCGACTTAGGCGAATCCATGCGTCCCATCATGGATGCAATGGAGATTTGGGGGACGGCATATAAAAAATCGAAGGAATAAAAAAGCAGCACAGCCCCCGCCAGAAACTCATAGAGCTTGGCGGGGGCTGTACTATTTTAATCAGCCAATATTTAAATCAGGCCCATCAGGCTGGGCAGGCCCAGAGACAGGGCCGGGATGTAGGTGACAGCCAGCAGGGCGGCAACCAGTGCCACAAAGTAGGGGATCAGCTTGGACGTGACCTGCTCGATGGAGACATGGCCGATACCGCAGCCGACGAACAGAACCGAGCCGACCGGCGGGGTGATGTTGCCCAGGCACATATTGAAGATCAGCATAACGCCGAACTGGATCTCCGTCATGCCAAAGCTGGTGGCGATGGGCAGGAAGATCGGGGTGAAAATCAGGATGGCCGGGGTGATGTCCATGAACATGCCGATGACCAGCAGGATGATGTTCATGAGCAGGAAGATGATGTACTTGTTTTCAGTCAGGCTCATCAGGCCGTTGGAGATGGCTGCCGGGATGCCGGAGTAGGCCATAACGAAGGACATGGCAGAGGAGGCAGAAATCAGGAACAGGATGATGCCGGACGTTTTGGCGGAGTTGAGCAGGATGCCAAGGAAGCCTTTGAAGTCGATGCTCTTATAGACGATGGAAAGAATCAGGCAGTAGAGAACCGCGACACCTGCGCCCTCAGTGGCGGTGAAGATACCGGAGACGATGCCGCCGATGACAATGACGATCAGCAGCAGAGACGGCACGGCGTCCCAGACGGTCTTGGCAATGCTCTGGCTGTGGTCAATGCCGGTGGCTTTCATGCCAGCCTTTTTTGCGCCGATAAACGCAACGACCATGCAGCACAGGCCCATCAGGATGCCGGGAATGTAACCGGCCATGAACAGCGTGGAGATGGAGACACCGCCCGCGACGGTGGAGTAGACAATGAAGGCAGACGTCGGGGGAATCAGCAGGCCGGTGGGGGCGGAGGCAATGTTGGCGGCGGCGGAGTAGGCGGGGTCGTAGCCGTTTTCTTCCTCAATGGGGCTGATGCAGCCGCCCATGGCGGATGCGGCAGCAACGGAGCCGGACAGCGCACCGAACAGCATGTTGCCCAGGATGTTGGCCTGCGCCATGGAGCCGGGGATCTTGCCGACGAACAGCTGGGCAAAGTTGACCAGGCGCTTGGCAATACCGCCGTTGTTCATGATGTTGCCGGCCAGAATGAACAGGGGCACAGCAAGCAGAGAGAAGCTCTCCACGCCGGAGTTCATCTTCTGCATCGTGATAAAGGTGATCTGGTCCCAGGACAGGGTGGACATGGCGGTCACGATAGACGACGCCACAATGCTGATGGAGATAGGCACGCCGAGGAACAGCAGCACGCCGAACACGGCGAACAGGATAACGGTGGTCATGGTGATACTCATTTGTCTGCACCCTCCTTGGATTCAACTTTTTCGCCGGTGACGTCCTCATAGATGTTGATGATCTGCGCCAGGACGATGAACACGCCGGAAATCGGGGCGATGGAGTAAACCAGGCTGCGGGGAATACCCAGCAGGGCCGAGAACTCGCGGCTGGCAGAGACAGCCAGCTTAAAGCCGCCGATAGTGAATACGAAGATGGCCATCAGCAGAATCAGACCATCGATGACCACCAGCAGGGCGGTGTGCGCCTTGCCGGTGAATTTGTCGCGGATGAGGGTCAGGGACATGTGCTCCCGGGTGGAGAAGGCGTAGGCCGCGCCGATGAAGCCGGTCCAGATCAGGCTGTAGCGGACAAGCTCCTCGGTAAAGGCAACGGGGCTGTTGAGGATATAGCGGGAGAAAACCTGAATCAGAACCAGCACCGTCATAAAGGTAAGCAGTACGGCGCAGGCAATGCTCAAAATTTTGTCCATCCAGAATTTGATGGCAGCAAAGGTGTTTTTCATGGCTTACTCCTCCCCTCTTGCGGCGTCGATGGTATCCAGCAGCGTCTTGACGCCGGGATACTGCTCCTCGTAGGCTTCGATCATGGGCTGGGTTGCCTCGCGGAAGGCTTCCTTGTCGACGTCATAGACGAACTCAACGCCCATCGTCTCCTGTGCTTCCTTGACGGCCTCCTCCACAGCGGTGTCCCACATGACCTTGTGGGCATCGGTGGAATCGTGGGCGGCCTCCAGAATGATTTCCTGATCCTCGGGGCTGATGGTCTCCCAGACCTTCTCACTCATGATGAGGACGTCGGGGATCATGGCGTGCTGGTCCACCGAGTAGACCTTGCAGACCTCGCCGTGCTTACCTGTGGTCAATGCCGTCTCATTGTTCTCGGTACCATCGATAATGCCGGTGGAAAGAGCCGTATAAACATCACCATAGGACATTGCCACCGGAGTTCCGCCCAGATAGCTCATCATGTCGGTCTGGCTCTTCATATCCTGCACGCGGATCTTCAGGCCCTTCAGGTCGGCGGGCGTGCGGATGGCGCGATTCTTCGTGTAGAAGGAGCGTGCGCCGGAGGTGTAATAGGTCAGCGTGACAAAGCCGTCGTCACCGGTGGAGAGGAAGAAGTCCTGCATCTCCTGCGAGTCCATGACATGGTAGAAGTCATCGGTATCGTTGAAGATATAGGGCAGGCCGAAGGTGTTGAAGGCATCGTTGTAGGTAGCCAGACCGGGTGCAGAAACCTTGGTCATGGCGATAACGCCGGCCTGCAGCTGCTCAAGGTTCTCGTTCTCGCTGCCGAGCTGGCCGTTGGGGAAGATCTTGACCTGGATGCGGCCATCGGTCTTTTCAGCGACCTCGTCCGCGAACTGGGTCATGGCGATGTGGACAGTGTGGGTCTCGGACAGGCCGTGGGCCAGAGTCAGCACCAGCGGATTCTCGGCGCTGTAGCCGGTGGAGTCGGCGGTGGTGCCGGACGCGCCGCAGCCGGTCATAACACCCAGACTGAGCGCAGCCGCAGCAGCCAATGCTGCGAATTTTTTGAACATAGTATTTCTCCTTCTTGTATGTATGCCGTTTTCCCCTTGGCCCCCTCTGTGAGGGGGCTGCCGCCGCAGCGGCTGGGGGAGAGAACCGTGCCATTACCCGAAATATTTCGGGCTGCGGCAAGGTTCAACCCCTCCGCCCCTACGGGGCACCTCCCCTGCTAGGGGAGGCAAAAAGCTGGGTTACATCCCGATCAAATCAAACTGTTCGAACGAGACAAGTACCTCGTGATCCTTCTTGGGGTTGGGGTACTTGATCTGGACGCTCTTGAGGCGCTGGCTGTAGTACCAGCCGCTCTCGGCCTCCTCAAACTTGCGGCGGTGCAGGAAGTGCGGCAGCTCTTTGCCGTCCACCTGCACATAGAACGGGGACTTCTCGCGGTGGATCATATCGAGGTACATGCTCTCGACGGCGGTCTCGTAGCTGCCCTCATTCGTGAAGGTCACGACGGTCTTGACGCCTGCCTTGACGGCGATCTTCGTCTTGAGATACGCGCCCTTGCGGTAATCGTTCGTGTGGCCGTCATCCTCGTACAGCGTGAACTCGGAATCCACATCGGGGGCCATCAGGATGTCCAGCGCGGTGGTCTTTTCGGTCAGATTGTGCAGCTTGTTGCCGCTCATCGGGAGAATGGCACCGCTGCGCACAAACAGCGGGATGCTGGCAATATCAACCGGCACCTCAATCGTCTGGCCGGGGGCGTATTCCTCGCGGGTGTAGAAGTCGTAGAACCGCTCGTTTTCGTTCTCGGTCACGGGCAGGTAGACCGGGCGGACGGTCTGGCCCTTTTCAACGACATTCGCAACCAGCAGAGAATCACCGAACATGAAGTCCACGCCCTCATCGTAGGTGGCCGGGTCGTTCTGGAAAACGCTGAACGTCGGCTGCCAGATGGGCAGGCCGTTCTCATGCGCACGCTCCATCAGGGAATACAGCGTCGGGCTGAGCTTATAGCGGAAGTCAATCGCGTCCTTGATGTACTGCTTTTTGTCGCTGTACATCCACGGCTCGGTGACGGTGTTGTCGGTGTTCGTGGAGTGGATGGAGAAGCGCGGCTGGAAGATGCCGTTCTGCACCCAGCGCACGAACAGCTCGCCCTCCGGCGCGGGGCCGAAGAAGCCGCCGATGTCGCAGCCGTGGTTGGACACGCCGCAGAGCGCCATGCCCAGAATCGTGGCGATGTTGTATTTCAGGGTATCCCAGTGGGTCAGGTTGTCACCGGCCCAGACCTGCGCATAGCGCTGGATGCCCGCATGACCGGAACGGCAGACCGAGAACGGGCGGCAGTCGGGGTCATACTCCTCGATGGCCTCGTTGGACAGCTGGCACATCAGGTTGCTCATGACCGGCTTCATCGTGCCAATCGTGCTTCCCTTGCCCTCAAAGTAAACCTTTGCGTCCTTGTCAACGAGGGAGTCATACTCGCAGTTGTCGTTCCAGATGGAGCGGCAGCCGTATTTCAGCAGCGCATCCTTAATGTACTGCTTCCAGTGCTGCCGGGTGGATTCCTTCGTGTAGTCCACAAACAGGCCGGGGCCGCCCCACCAGGTACCGACAGCCAGACCGTCAAGACCTGCATTGTCGTCGGAGGCGGGCAGGAACATGCCCTTCTCCTTCATCTCGTTCAGCAGCGGATGGACGAGCAGCATACCGGGCTTGATGTTGGGCGAGACGACGATGCCGCGCTTTTCCATCTGGGCGAACCAGTCTGCCGGGTCCTTGAAGCGCTTGTGGTTCCATGTGAAGGTGCAGCGCTTGATGCCCTCGGCGGTCTCAACGGCGCAGTAGCCGCTGGACAGCTGGAAGCCGTCGGCAGGGATGCCTTCCTCGCGGGTCGTGTCGATGAAGTCCAGCACGGCATCGTCGCTGTTCTCGGGCAGCTCGGGGTAGTACATCGAGCTGCCGAGGTAGCCCAGCGCGGCCTTCGGCAGCATGACGCTCTTGCCGGTCAGGTCGGTGTAGCGCTCGATGATCTCGCGGATGGACGGGCCTGCGATCAAAAACAGGTCAATGTCGCCCGCGTCGGTGCGGTAGGACGAGTAGCGGTGCCAGTAGTTGCGCTTCTCGCGGCCCATGTTGAAATCGCACTCGGCGGTATTGTGGTAGAAGTAGCCGACAGCCTGCTTCGTGCCGCGGTTCAGGCGGATATAGAACGGAATGTGCTTGTAGAGGGAATCCGTCTCCTTGGCGTTGTAGCCCATGGCGTCGCCGGGAGCCATATTCATGTATTTCTCGGCCTTGTTGATCTCGCCGGATTTCTCGCCGAAGCCGTAGAAGCAGTCGTCTGCCTCGATCTGGCTGGCGTGGATGCGGCGGTGGTTGCTGTCCTCGCGGTAGGCCAGGTCGGGAATGTCGGCGTGCAGCAGGCTGCCGTCCTTATCATAGACCATGATGCGGAACGGTGCTTTCTCGATGACGACCTTGAGACGCGCACCCTG